>JABEBX010024308.1_pt1 | contig 23221 bp, 21 predicted proteins | sample 7245971 | NCBI WGS metagenome assembly JABEBX01 (sample SAMN14506365, study PRJNA622280) | hot springs metagenome | biome: hot spring [ENVO:00000051]|acidic hot spring [ENVO:00002120]; feature: spring [ENVO:00000027]|sediment [ENVO:00002007]; material: sediment environment [ENVO:01001048]... | reverse complement strand
CTGGATATTGCGCTTGGCGGCCTTGTAGTCGGCATAAGCGGCACAATAAGCATGAGCATTGGTGCCTATCTTTCAAAGAAATCCGAAAGCGAATACAAGCTCCGGGAAGAGTATAAGGAGAGCCTTTTCAAGAGAAAAACCCTGGATAGCAGATACGTGGATGATGTGAAAAGCGAATCAAAGACATCCGCTATAAATGTTGGCCTTTCGTATATACTTGGGGCAGCATTCCCGATCATTCCCTTCGTTTTCCTCAGCAGGTACTATGCGCTGGTATCGTCGATCATCATAGTATTCATAGTCCAGGGAATTTCAAATGCAACAATAGCGCTTTCGATCAATGTTGGAATGCTGAGGATGGCTATTCGTGCATCAATGCTTGCGCTTATGGCCTCAGCCATAACATTTACCGTCGGGCTGCTATTCCACGTATTCCTGCACATCTCGGTCCTTTAAGGAGGATGATGAAAGCGGTTGAAAATATTTAATTATCGGTCCTGTTGAACGGTGAATAAAGGATATTTATATAACCATCAACCGTTCCATAATATTATTGAATGTGTTTAATGTAGATTATGTTCTGATCGCTGATCTATCCACATGAATGAAAAGCTGTATTCGTGATCATAGATTAAAATTTCATGTTTCGCTTATCAATAAAACTTATATTTAAGAATTGAGAATGCAGATTGCATGTCCTGTGAAATAAATATAGACGACCTGGTCAAGTATTATGGTGAAACCCCGGCACTGAATGGTGTTTCCCTTCATGTCAACTCCGGTTCTATTTATGGAATACTCGGCCCGAACGGATCCGGGAAGACGACACTCATGAAAATTCTGGTTTCGCTTCTTGATGCCAGTTCCGGATCAGTTTCTGTCTGTGATCTTGATCCGAAGAAGGAAGCGGGAAATCTGAAAAAGATAATTGGCTATATACCGGAAACCCCGATGCTTTATGAATCCCTGACCCCTGCTGAGTTTTTTTCATTTATAGGATCGATAAGGAATATGGAAAGCGAAACACTCAAAAAAAGATCAGAAATTCTTGCCGAAGCATTTGAAATATCAGGCCATATGGATGAGTTCATAGGATCATTATCGTTCGGCACCAAGCAAAAGGTGGCGATAATATCGGCAATACTCCATGACCCAAAAATCCTGATAGTTGATGAAGGCATGAACGGCCTGGATCCCAGATCAGCCAGAATTTTCAAGGATCTCATGATCAATATGAAATCCGGCGGAAAGATCGTTGTTTTCTCAACGCATATAATGGAAATCGCTGAAAGTCTCTGCGATTCCGTGGCTATCCTCTACAGGGGAAGAATCGTTGCCAGTGGAACCATGGATGAAATCAAGAACGAAAACAGGACGAAAAATGAGAACCTTGAGGATATCTTCCTGAAACTTACTGATTCTGGAGATATTTCAAGCATAGTGAAAACGCTAAGGGATAACTTTGAAGATTAGGGATACCTATTTTCTGGCCAGGCGGCTTGTTATTGAGGAGCGTTACCTGGCCCTGAAAAACTCAAGCAGCTTCCAGGACAGGATACCGCACATAAAAAACAAGGATCGCTTTATCATGAATTATGTGAATATGTCCTATGCTATTACAATTATTTCCTTTCTCATCTTTTCCGTAATACTGATTTACCCGGGCCTGCTTTCCAGAAACTATGAGACGCTGTCAAACATTGTTCTTCTCCTCTTTGTATACGTTTTATTTATAAACATATCGAATTCACTGATATTTTTTTCGTCCGTTAACAACAACCATCTTTTTGATCCGATGAGGATTTTGCCCATTGATCTTCCGGAAAATGTGATAGGCCTCTCGTGGTTTATATATTCCGGGACCTCCTCGCTTTTTGCCGTTATACCTGCAATATTTGTAGCTTCCTTCGTGCTTCATTCTGTTTATATAATAATCATCGGATCTGTATGGTCCATATTCTCACTTCTGGTAGGATATACCATGGGTTCTTTCCTGTTCATATATTTTGGATCAAAAATGTCAGGCGGCCATGGAAAATGGATCAGCACCCTCAGAAATGTTGGCAGGATAGTGCTTATAATTTTACTTTTCGTGGTTTTTGAACTTATTCTTTACAATTCAGGGTATCTCAACGCACTGATACCGGATTTCGGCTACCCGTATGGTTTTATAATTCCTATACTGAATATAAGCAAGTCCATATTCTTTTCCACTACCGGCAACAGGATATCTTTCTCTCTTGGAATAGCGGTACTTTATACAGCAATTGCATTTTTCGCATTCATCAGGGTTAACAGGATTGTGTTCAGGAGGCTGGCAGAAAACAGGACCATAAACATGCTGAAGGCTTCGGACTTTATAAATAACATCAGATCAATACGGGATTCTGTAGCCTTCTTCATAAAGGATGTGAAAATTTCAACAAGAAAATCCCAGAACCTGATACTTCTCCTTATGCCGGTATTCTTCATCTTTCCTACAATAATGTCGGATCTGCTTTATTCAAGGAGTTCGTTTGTCGATCCTACATTTCTCTATTATATGCTTTCAACACTCGTGATAGTTTCTTCATCATTTTACGCCCTGATATTCCTTGTTGTTGAAGGCAACGGGATAACCGTGCTCAGAGCTATTCCACTGGACCGTGGAAAAATTATAAGATTCAAAAGCATAGCCCCGATATTTATTTTTATCATTATAATAGCTTTTATCCTGCCTGTGATGAGCATCAAGGTAAGGATAGATACATATGATTACCTGTTCATCGCTTTCAATCTTCTTCTCTCCTTCTGCATCACCCTTATTTTCAACATGGAAAGACTGTATTCCAAAATCCCGCGCGGTGCCGATACCGTGAACTTTTATTCCTTTGGCGGGCAGCTGGCCTTCATAGTTACGTTCCTCATATCCGGATTCATAATTGGCGTCACGGAAATAGTATCGACGATTTTCTCTGAAATTATCAGGTATCCCTACATTTTCTTCATATCCAATTCCGTCATAAATCTTGTTCTGGCCGGTATACTCATCATAAAGCTCAAATGAATGATCTTATCCGATCGATTATAAGATCATCTTGAAAATGATGAAAGCCAGGAAGAATCCGGCGACTGTCCCGGTATTTATGTATGGTAGGCCTGGCGCAGGCCTGTTGACGTGCGTGAAATACAGCACCGACATGCCGGCAAGCGCCCCTACCAGTGGAAAAAGCGTGAAGTAAAATATGCGGGATACATCGAAGAGCGCTGATGACACAACGAGTATGCTCGGCAGGGCTATGTCCCCGAAACCAAGCATAAGCACATTTCCTTCCCCCCTGTTTTCAAATGTTACATTTTTCATTTTAAAACCGCCGCTTTCAGGTATGACAAAAAGCATTGGCATCTCTTCATCCACCGCGATTCTTGCAAGGCTCACCATGTGCTTTGTCTTGTAGACCGCTATATAATCGTATACTGCAAAAATTACGAGGAATATCACTGCTGCCCACACGCCAAAGGTGAACCCCCATATTGAGGATATACCGACAACAAGGAAAAAACCTGCGCTGTCAGTTATATACCATTCATTCCTGAAAAGCAGCAGATAAAAATAAAGTATGGAAACGGCTATTGAAACTACAAATATTGCATATATATTGTATATGAAAAGCGACGATACCATGAGCATAACATAGAATATCACATATGAAACTATAAAAGCGTATATGAACTTAAAAATATGAAGTTTCTTCCTGTTTGCAAGGTATATCATTAAAAATGAAAAAAGTATTGCAACAACTATATAGACAAGGATGTACCCTATGCCGTATGTGGAACTTTTGCTCTTTAGCGAAGGCTCGGACTGTACCATTACCAGTGCAAGGAATATCGCAAAAAGGCTGGCGAATACAAAAATAAGCATTGATGCTATTTCAGCTTTTGCTCTCATTTTTTTTCCTCTTGTTATACTCACATTCTATTTTGGGGCAGAATTTCCATTTTTTCCCTTTTTTCCTGATTATAAGGATCGGAGCGCCGCAATACTGGCATTTTTCTCCAGCCGGTACAACTGTTCCGGTCTGCGGGAGCGGGTAGGTAACCTTGCAGTCTGGATAATTGCTGCATCCCAGAAATCGCTTGCCGTACTTTGACTGCCTTATTACGAGTCTTCCGCCGTCCGACGGACATTCACCTATGTCATTCTTATCCTTGTTGTATGAACATTCAGAGTTTATGCACTTTATCTCAGGAGATTGCCCCCTTCTTATTATCTTGATCATTGGAAGCCCGCATGCCGGGCATACCCTGTCAGTTAGCTGAATCATCCCGTACTTATTTATCCTGAAATTTATCCTGCATGCCTCGTTTTCGCAGCGTATCAGGTTTGTATACCGATCCTTTACCAGAAGCAGATTTTTTCCGTCAAATGGGCATTTCCCTATCACTTCACCTTTATTCGCCCCGTTTATTATCATATCCCTGAGGTTTTCCTTGCTGGCTTCAAAATTTAGGAGTATTGTATGCAGCATCCGCCTTGATTCCGATACGACTTCCTCTTCCTTCATGTCGCTCTTTTCAATCCTGTCCATATCCATCTCAAGCTCAGCTGTCATAACCGGTTCGGCGATCATTGAATTCTGTGACTTAACCGCGTCTATGAAGGAGATGCCAAGATTCGTGGGTTTCACAGGATTACCCTCCACGAAACCCCTGTCGGCAAGTTTCGCAATTATTTCGTGCCGCGTGCTTTTCGTCCCGAGATTCAGGTCTTCCATTTTCTTGAGAAGCGATGCCATATCATACCTGGCCGGAGGCCTGGTCTGGTCTTCCGACATATTCCATGCTTTTCCAGCCAGTTCCTCATTTTCAACAAGTTCCGGCAGTTCTTCGTTTTTTCCGGAGTATCCGTATATCGAAAGCCAGCCCATGTCAGTTATCTTTGAACCTGAAGCTGTGAATATATATCCACTGATATCTATCTCCGCCTTCTGCACAGTTTTTTCTCCCTCCCTGTAAAGAGTTGACAGGAATCTTCTCAGGATCAAATCGTATACCTTCCTGTAATCGCCCTTTAACTCCTCTTTGGGGCTGTCCACGGTATATACGGGAGGATGATCAGTGGTTTCAGTCTTCCCCCTTGATGGCCTTATATGCTCAAATGAAAGTATTTCGTCTATGAATGAATCGTATGGCGTTTTTCCCTTCAGTTTTTTCAGCACGGACTTGAGGTTGATTGAACGCGGATAAACGGTATTGTCTGTTCTTGGATAACTGATATAGCCCCGCATGTATAATGATTCTGCTATAGCCATTGCCCTGGAAGGCAGCACTCCAATCCTGGATGCTTCCCTGAGGAAATCGTTCGTGCTGAAAGGCCTCGGCCTCCATATCTTCTCATCGGCCTTTTCATATTTTTTTACGGTGCCATTTTTTCCATCTATTTCAGAGAATATTTTCTTTGCCTTCTCTTCATCGAACAGTTTATCCACGTATGTGGCTTCAAAATCTTTTCCCTTGTTGAATGTTACGGAAATGACCCAGAATTTCTGCGGTATGAATGCGGATATCTCCTTTTCCCTCTCTACTATGAGGGCAAGCGTGGGTGTCTGCACGCGCCCGACCGAAAGGAAATACTTTCCCAGCCGCCCGGTTGCAAGCGAAAAAAACCTTGTGAGAACCGATCCCCATATCAGGTCTATTCTTTCCCTTGCATCAGCGGCATCTGCAAGGTTATAGTTCATTGCAATTGTCTTTTCGAAAGCGTTTCTTATTTCCTCTCCTGTCAGTGCACTGAATTTCGCCCTCTTGACGATGTCTTTGCTGGCATTCATTATATCCAGGGCTTCCGCGCCTATGAGCTCGCCTTCACGGTCATAGTCGGTTGCAACTATGATCTCATCAACATCGTTTGAAAGCGCCTTAAGGGTCTCAAATGGCACCCTGTTTTTAACATTTTTAACTATTTTAGCGTCTATAAGTACCTTAAGATCCGTTGTTTTCCAGTCTTTGTATTCCGGCGGGAAATCTGCCTCGACTATGTGCCCGCTCAACGGTATGAGGTATACTTTCTCTTTTCCCTCTCCGAATTCAGTATAGTTAAGGCCCTTGGACCTTTTTGACTTTGTTTTTCCACCGGACAGAAAATAAGCTATCCTTCTTCCTGCATCAGCTTTTTCGGTTATTATCAGTTTTGCCAAATACACCACTTATCTTTCGATGTGAAAGTCGCTGAACTCTTTATGATCTTCTCTTGCCTCTTCGTATTTTATAACATTTGCATATGGCATTTCACTGACACAGTACCTTATTAAATCACTTACGGCTGCCTCTTCCCCTGAGAATTCTGCTATGACGGATCCGTCGGGCATATTTTTTATCCATCCCTTCAAGCCCATGTCAACAGCCTTAATCAGTGTATTTGACCTGAAATTTATACCCTGAACCCTGCCATAAAATCTTAATCTTTTCGTAACTTCCATTATCACATGATAAAAAACTACAATTTATCATTATCCCATGCCCGGAAAATTTGTAATACCTATTTTTTGGCGCTGCTTCTTGATGAAACAAGGTACCTTTTTTCTCCCGATATGTCTTCAAGTGTCCTTCCCTTGGTTTCCGGAAGGGAGATAGCTGTCAGTATTGATCCTGCAACGGATATTGCAGCAAGTATAATGAATAAGGTGGATTCTCCGAAAACTGCATCAACGATCACGTTCAGGAATGTTCCGACAAATGCGCCGAACTTCCCGCCAGCAGAAGAAATCCCGGATCCAAGCCCCCTTATGGGTGTCGGGTACATTTCCGGCCCATATATGAATGTCGTAACGTTCGGGCCAAACTCTATGAAGAAGTAACTCAGGCCGTATATAACCAGGAAATCGATCGCGTATGATGCTGACATGAGAAAGTGGAATGATCCGAGTACAAGGTATGCAATGGCCATGACTGAAAAACCGAGGATCTGGATCTTCTTTCTTCCTATCCTGTCGACGGTGAATGTTGCTATCCAGTAGGCAGGAAATGCTGCTATGCCGAATATCATTGCAGTATATATGGTGGTCATTTTTATTGCTGCTATGCCGGATACAGCAGATGGAACAATAACGGAGAGCATCTGGTGTGACATTATGGAATTTCCATAAAAGGCCCAGTCCATGAGGAACCATGCCCCTGCAGTACCGATAAGGGATATCACAAATCTCCTGTCCGTAAGGATGTTGTACCATTTCATCTTTGCAATTTCAAGGTCTTCAGCGGAAAGTATCACATTGCTGTTTCCTGAAACACGTTCCCAGTCCCTTTTCGCAGAGCTTGCGTCTCCCCTTACCCGCAGCGAATATTTCGGAGTTTCAGGAAGCTTTCTTCTTCCGTACACGACCAGGATGGCCGGTATGGCGCCGATAGCAAACAGTATTCTCCATATGTAGCCTATATTCCCTATGGTATCGAAGAGCAGCAGGGCAATAAGCGGCCCTGCAAGAAGGCCCACGCCCTGGAGTGAAAATACCATCCCGACGAGCTGGCCCCTGTTTTTTGTGTTCGAATATTCCGTCATTATCGTTGAACTTGTGGCATAATCGCCGCCTATGCCAAGACCAAGTATGGTTCTCCAGAACAGCAGGTATGAAACTCCGTTTACAGGTACAAATACTGCGCTTCCTATGGCACCGGCTATGAGCAGCACGAGTTCAGTGCCATATATTGATTTTCTCCCCACCATATCGAGAAGCCTTCCAAAAAGTACTGCTCCTATGACGGATGATAGAAGTGAAACGGATGAAAGCATTGCTATGGATGCTGTGTCAAGGCTGTTCCAGCCGGCAAGCGGGAGAATACTTATGACGGTGCCGATGATAAAAAGGTCATACGCATCCGTGAAGAAACCCATTCCTGAAAGCAGCCAGGTCTTTATGTGAAAGCTGCTTACCTTCATATCGTTCATTTCACTGATTAATCCCTGATCTGACCTGGAATTTGCCATTGTTCTGGTAGGATATGCCTGAAATTCTCAAAAGGCTACTCAATATAAAATATGCAGATATATATTCTCACTATATCGGAATTCGACAAATACCATGCAAATTTTGGCTATGAATACAGATTTTCCGTCCAATTCCCTGGTCGACGCGTATATATACCGGATTATGCCGGAAATTACCATGCATTTCCCTTCCTGCAGATCAGCATCCTGAAGAATTATCTTGCATCATAATAAGGAAAAAATATGATTTATATATTTTCACAGGAACAGCTCAGGTTCTTCCTTCACATCGTTATAATTGAATATCGGGCCGTCTTCGCATACGTAATGCTTTCCAAGGTTGCAGTGGCCGCAGGCCCCGATCCCGCATTCCATCCTCCGTTCAAGTGAAAGGTAGATCCTGTCTTCCATGAAGCCGGCATCGATGACGGATTTTACGGCATTTTTCATCATTATGGCCGGCCCTATCAGGAAAACAGCTGATCTCTCGAGGCCCTTAAGCTTCGGAACAAGCGTTGTAACGAGTCCAACATTTCCTGTCCATCCCTCGTCGCCATGATCCACGGTCAGGTAAAAATTGAACTTGTTTTTCCATATCTCTATTTCGCTTTTATAAACGATATCCCTTGGAGATCTCGCCCCGTAAAGGACGGTCAGGTTATCTATGTTGCCCTGTGTTTCCATCTCCTCTATCAGGGATTTTATTGGCGGCACCCCTATTCCGCCGGTTATGGCAACAACGCCATCGTATTCCTTCCACGGCCATGCGTTTCCGTATGGCCCGCGTATGCCTATCTGGCTGGCCCTGTCGTTCAGGATGTCCTTTGTAAATGATCCGACTCCCTTTATGGAAAATTCCAGCGGATTGCAGTGCCCGGATGCAACCGATATTGGCGCTTCCCCCTTTTCCGGCCTTGAAAGCATGTAGAACTGGCCTGCATATCCATCAGTCTTTGCTGGAAAGATCAGGGAAACCGTGTCATCCGTTTCCATCTTTGACCTGAATGGCTTCATCATTTTCGGCAAATAATCATTCCTTGCTATAATCATGCGTTATCACCTCCTTTATGTCAATGTCCACAGGGCAATCATCCACGCACCTGTTGCATCCGGTGCATAAATATGTGCCCCTTGCAAGCTTATAATATTTGTATTTGTGGTAAAACCTCTGCCTCAGCCTGTCTGAAAGTTCTGGCCGGATGTTCCCGGCCGCTGTTGACGTAAAACCTTCCAGGATGCATGAGTCCCATTCCCTCCTTCTTTCATCGCCTTCATCGTATATATCGAAGCAGTAGCATGTCGGGCAGGAATAATTGCATGCGCCGCATGATATACAGTAGTTCGAGAATTCCTTCCACAGGCCCGAGGACCATTTCATCCTCTTTTCAATTCCTTCTATCGGGAGCTTTCTGTATTTTTTTTCAAAATCGGAATTATAGGAGATCAAAGCATCGTCTTTTTCCCTTTTGAATCCATCCATGAAGCGATCATATTCTTCTGAGGCGATTACATGGTAAACCCCATCGCCCTTCAGGACCTGGATCTGGTAATTTTCCAGCATTGGCCCGCCAAAGGTCGTGCAGAATCCGCCATGACACATCTCGGTGCATATGAAGTTGATGAACAGCGTATCTTCTCTTCTTGCCGTATAAAAAGGATCTTTTCCCAGAATCTGCAGATCCATTATATAGAATCCCTTAAGATCACAGCTCATCACTCCAAATACGGCTTTTTTTTCATGCCCCGGAATCTCAAGAAGATTTTCATTTCTCTGTATCAGGAATTCTTTAGGCGAATTTGCGCTCTTTCCGAATACGATGTCCGAGAAATGTGATACGTGCCCGAAAACTATGTCCCCGTCTTCATTCACCGTCCCGAACGTTTCGTATTCCCTGGATATGCGCTGAAAGAGCGTTTCCATGTCGTCTTCGTCCAGATCGTATATCATGCTATCACCTTCGCGGCAACAACCTTGAATTCTGGAATCTTTGAGTAAGGATCGAGATTATCGCCCACAAGGTAATTCACCCTGGCCTCGGTGAAATGAAACGGTATAAATATTATGCCTGAGGGAATCTTGTCCGTTGTCCTGGCCTTGATCTTTATCGAGCCATGGGATGATTCTACCGTTACAATGTTTCCGTTCCTTATCTTCATCCTCTTTGCGTCTTCGTTGTTGATCTCCACATATGGTTCTGGCGATTCGCGCTCAAGTATGTCACTCTTTCTTGTCATCGTCCCTGAATGCCAGTGGTAATAGTTACGGCCAGTCGTTAAAATAAACGGGTACTCCTCGCTGGCAGATTCTGATGGATCTTTATAGCTAACGGGTATGAATTTTCCAAGGCCCCTGGTGAATTTTTCAGTATGAAGTGTCTCGGTTCCATCCGGATGTTCCGGATTTATGGGCCACTGTTTCCCCTCAGGATAAATATTTGAGTACGATGCGCCTGAATAATTCGGTATTGCCTCCCCTATCTCCCTGAAGATCTCTTCGGGGCCGCTGTACCTATTCATGTTAACCGTGTGTATACCGACTTCATTCAGTATCTTCCAGTCCTGCATAGCATTTCCCGGCGGATCCCTTACCGGTACAACCCGCTGTATCCTCCTCTCCGTATTTGTGAATGTGCCATCCTTCTCAAGTGCTGTAGAAGCCGGAAGTATCACAGTTGCGTGGCGTGCCGTTTCCGTCATGAATATGTCCTGGACGATGAAAAGATCAAGATTCGAAATGCCCTTTTCAACCTGGGAGACGTTTGCCTCGGTTATAACAGGATTTTCCCCCATAAGGTATATGGCCTTCACCCTGCCCTCTACGGCTGCATCGAACATTTCTGAAAGCATGAGCCCGGTTTTTTTCGGGAGTTTTGCATTCCATAAAGTTTCGAATCTTTTAACGCCATCGGATTCCGGGCGCACGTATCCCGGGTAAAATTCCGCAAGCGCACCCATATCGCTTGATCCCTGGACGTTGTTCTGGCCCCTGAGCGGGAATATGCCTGAACCGGCCCTTCCTATGTTTCCCGTAGCCAGAGCAAGGTTTGAAACATCTATAACGTTCTCCGTACCGTGTATATGCTGTGTTATTCCCATACCGTAAAGAATCGCGGATGGCTTATTGCCGGCATAAATCCTTGCCGCCCTGACAACCAGATCCGGATCGAGGCCGGTTATGGGCTCCGTGATCTCCGGCGGATACTTCTCGATTTCCTTTTTGAGATCGTCAAAGCCCTCCGTCCTGTTCCTTATAAATTCCTCGTCGTAAAGGCCTTCTTTCAGGATAACGAAGAGCATGGAGTTCAGGAGGGCAACATCCGATCCTGGCCTGAACTGAAGGAATATATCGGCCATCTCCGCAAGTTTTGTCCTCCTTGGATCGGCAACTATAAGTTTCTTTCCCTTCTTTTTCTCAAGAATCACTGTTGATCCGATTATGGGGTGCTGCTCCGTTGTATTCGATCCTATTATGAAGAATGTATTGGAGTTCTGAAGGCTACTTATAGATCCTGTTCCGGCGGCAGTTCCAAGAGTCTGGATCAGGCCGGCAACTGTTGAGCTGTGGCAGCTTCTTGCACAGTGATCTACGTTGTTTGTGCCGAAGAGGCGCGCAAGCTTCTGCATAAGGTAGTTTTCTTCATTTGTGCATTTTGCGGAAGACTGGAAGGCCACCGCATCCGGGCCGTATTTCAGCTTTATTTCACCGAGTTTTTGAGATATAAAATCAAAAGCCTCTTCCCATGAAGCCTTCACAAATTCGCCATTTCTTTTGATCATGGGATCTGTTAGCCTCAGCTGCGAAGCTGAGTATGAAAGGCCCTGGTATCCCTTTATGCATAATTTTCCCCCGTTGACAGGTGATTTGTTGTATCCGTGGACGTTGACGTTATTGCCACCAAAATCGACCATAATCTGGCATCCCGTGCCACAATATGGGCAGACGGTAAGTATCATAATCCTATTATTTTCAATCTACTTAAATAGGTTTCTTTTATTTCCTTCCGTATAAGTTAGAGGAATTTATATTTCTGATTATTATAAATACAATATGCATTAATTTAAAATTTTGAAACTGATGACGAAAAATTATTATCCTGCTTCTTTCCTCTTCAGTTTCTGCTTATAAGTGTAACTATGTCTTCATCCTTAAGGCTGTAATCCAGCCCCACCCGCTGCTCTCCTATGGGCCGGCTTTTTCCTGATATTATGGCGTACCTGAAGCTGTCAATCATGCTTCTGTTTATCTTTCTGCACACTTCCCTGACTTTTGACCCCTTTACAAGTATCAGCGGCTTTTCGGTATCAACTTTTCCGCTTTTGTCCCTCATGTATATTCTTATCATGTTCAGTGAATTGAATATGCCCTCTTTTATATCTTCTATGCCGTATCCTGTTTTTGCGGACGCTAGTATTACCGGGCCGTATTTTTTCAGTTCTTCGGTGTTTATGCTTCCCCTTGTCGTATCTATTTTGTTCACCACTATGATTGCGGGTATGTAAACGTATCCGCCCTGCAGGGCTTCAATTATATTATCCACAGTTACATTTTCCCTGATGTATAGATCACAGTTCGCCACTTTGAATTCCTTCACTATCTCTTTAATATAATCCTCATCTATCTGCAGATTCCTCGGCCTGTGTATCCTGATTCCTCCGGAAACGCTTTTCTTCAGTTCCACGTTCTTTCTCTTCTTATTGACAACCATGCCTGCATTGTAAAGCTCCCCAATTATTTTGTCAAGGCCGCCAGTATCCGGATCAGTGATTATAACAATAAGGTCCGAGGCCCTGACCGAGCTCAGGATCTCCCTTCCTCTTCCCGCACCGTATGATGCGTTTTCGATGATTCCTGGAAGATCCAGTATCTGGATTTCAGCTCCCCTGTAAACCAGTGTTCCGGGAATCACCCTCAGCGTTGTGAACGCAAATGACCCGACCTCACTTTCCGAGTTTGTGAGTGCATTGAGCAGGCTGCTCTTTCCAACATTGGGGAAACCTACGAGCGAAACCGTAGCGTCACCGGATTTCGCGACCGAAAAACCATAACCGCCACCTTTTTTATGGGCTTTGGACTCTATCTGGAGCCTGGCTATTTTTGCCTTCAGTATTCCTATATGATGCTCTGTTGCCTTGTTATACTGGGTTTTTTTAATCTCGTCTTCTATGTCCTTTATTCTTTCATCGATTGTTGGCATAATTCACTCTTTATCCTTTTCTAGCGATCACAATCACTCTATTTTCATTTTCTACTGGAACCGGTGCATGAATATAAGATCGTTTCATGCTGGCATGATGATCATCACAGGCATTTTCCGGTACGATATGCATCATCTCTTTTCAATGCTGTAAAGGATTATGGCCTCAAAATCGAACGTATTCCTGGCAATTTCCCTGAAAACATATTCTCCGTGCCTGGAAATGAAGCCATTCACATCGGTAAGATCTGAGAGTATCATATATATGTGCCCGCCGCTTTTTAAAACCGGATATGCCTGCACAATAAACCTTTCGGAGATTTCCAGGCCTGTTTTTCCGCCGTCCCATGCAGGGTCCTCATTTTCAACCGGCAGATATGGCGGGTTGAATATTATTGTATCATAGCTTCCCACAGCATTTTCAAAAAGATCCGACCGGTAAGCTTTGATCTTCAGGCCATTGGCTTCACCGTTCTTCAGTGTGCATTCGACAGCCTTCATGTTGATATCCGTGCACTCGATATTACAGCCATTCTTTTTAAAATATAATGAAACCAGCCCTGTACCACAGCCTATCTCTATTGATCTTCCGGTACATTTCGCATTTTCGATAATCATGAAAGTATCATCTGAGGGATCATAGATTCCATCGCATAAGTGTATATGAATACCAAAAAAATCGTATATCATGCAACTTTGAATCTGAAACCTGACTTTTCGAGCGCACGGAGTATTCGATCAAGATGATCCTCATTTCTTATGCTTACGTCAAATGATACGGTCTGAAAGCCGGGGGGTGTACTCTTGCTGAGGTTATCGACAGCTGCGTGGTATATATTGCCCGCATTTTTTGCAATAGCTTCTGCTATCTGGTAAAGGTTTCCGGGGCGATCAGGTATCGTGCATTCTATCCTCACCAGCTGCCCGTTGTTTTCAAGCTCCTTATATATTATCTTTGACATCATGAGCGGGTTTATGTTTCCGCCGGACACCACTATTCCAACTTTTTTGCCCTTAACATCTATTTTGCCCTCCATGATTGCAGCCATTCCAACAGCGCCGGATGGCTCCACGACAATCTTCTTTCTCTCGAAAAGTTTGTATATGGCCTTTGAAACGGATTCTTCCGAAACAGCAACAATAGAATCAACGTATTTTTTTGCCATTGAAAATGTGAGATCACCCGGATACTTGACGGAAATGCCGTCGCATATGCTTACCCCGCTTGTATGGGGAACTATGCGGTTTTCTCTTATAGATTCCAGCATCGAATCTGAAAGTTCTGATTCTACTCCGATGATCTTTATATCGCTCTTGATGTGCTTTGCAGCCATTGAAATACCGGAAATCAAACCGCCTCCACCGACAGGGACGAGAATCATGTCAAGATCCGGAACTTCCTGCAGCATTTCAAGCGCTATTGTCCCCTGCCCCGATATGACCCATCTGTCATTGAATGCCTCTATGAAAGTCCTGCCTTCTGTTTCCGCTATCTCTTCGGCATATTTGTGGGCTTCATCGTAATCCTTTCCCTTCAGGACTATGGATGCCCCATAGCCTATCACGGCGTTAATTTTTTGCGGAACCGTGTATTCAGGCATCACGATCTTTGCGTCTATGCCGTTAACCATGGATGCGTATGCCACACCCTGCGCATGATTTCCTGCACTTGCAGTAACAACTCCTTTCTTTTTTTCTGCTTCTGTGAGCTTTGACACGCGGAAAATTGCTCCCCTTGCCTTGAAAGATCCTGTTTTCTGAAAATTTTCAAGCTTGAAATATATTTCTGCGGAATACTCCTTCCCTATGCTGGATGATTTTATCATAGGAGTCTTGTTTATCTTTCCCTTAAGAAAATTCGATGCCTCCATAACATCCTGATATATTGGAATGTAAAGATTATCCATGTTACGGTATCATCAAGGGGGATATCTAGATTATGAAAAACTGCACAGGAAGAATTTAAAAAAATTAATGTATTTTATTCAAATGATCTTAACCATATGCCGATGGTATCTTCAAATGGAATCCTGAGAACAACTATGGCGATGATCAGGAAACTGAAGCCAGGATATGAGGTAGAACTTAAAACTTTTAAGAAGGACAGGGGCCTGGAAATAATCAGGACTGAAGATGACCATATTTTTCTGGTTGAAACGGGATATGAAAACAAAAAAATAGAGCTTGAAGGCAGTAATATGGAAAAGACAATAAAAGATGCATTTTACCGTGAATTCCCGAGAAGCCACCAGGTGAGGTATTCAACAAGGAAATTCATGGAAAGAAAAGGGATCTGATTGACAGGGGAAAACGGGATCTTCAAGAGGGGAATACGTGTTCTCGGGATAGATGATACACCATTTTCCAGAGGTGACAGGTACTCTTTCATAATCGGCGTCGTAATGAGGCTTGATGGCTACATAGAGGGCATAATAAAAAACCGTATAGAAGTTGATGGCAACGACGTCAACCTGAGGATACTGGAAATGATAGATTCCCGATTTAAAAACAATATAAGGGCAATAATTCTTAACGGGATAACCTTCGGTGGGTTCAATATCTGTGATATTTACAGGTTGAATTACGATACAGGCATACCTGTAATTTCCGTAACCGGAAGAGAACCTGACATCGCCTCCATGGAAAACGCCATTAAACGCCACCTCAAGGATCTTCAGGGAATAGGGGTTCTGAGGAAGATGGCACCTGTACCGGTTTATAATGGAAAATACAAAATTTATATAAATTATGCGGGAATAAATTTAAAGGAAGCTTTACGATTGATAGTATCCAACACGGTAAGGGGAAAAATACCGGAAGCAATACGCATTGCAGATATCGTTTCAAAGGTTTCAGGCTATGATTAGAACCGGGATATTCATAGTTCCGTATAAGCATCAATGCAAAGAAAGCCTGTTTCCCTGCTAATTGGCATACTCCTGCTGGTTATTTACGGGATCGCATTGATTTTTCAAACTCGTACAACCCTCAAAGGCAGATAAAAAGTACGCCATCAGATTTATGGATTAAAAAACCGGTAAAAAATTTGTATTTATTCCCTGAAGAAATCTTCACTCAGACTGTCTTCAGCCCTTTTTTTGAGTTCCGGTACATTTTTCAGATTCTCGTCAACGTTATCGCTTTCCACCGGTATATATTTCAGTTTCCCGAGGGACATGCCATAGGATCCCGGGCAGAGCGATCCCTCCTTAACGAGTATCGCATCCGGCTTGAGCTTCAGTATAATGCTCATTGCGATCTCCTTTCCTCCCCTCGGATTTGCAAAGCCCGGATTCTCGTATCTTTCGGCTTTTCCTGTTGAATCGTCGAAAATCATTATTTCTGAACCCTGATCCAGCGGCGTTATATTCTTTTCTTCATCAGATACTATTGCTATTTTCATGCTCTATTGATATTAATTTTAATCATAAAGTTATTGTTATTTAATAAACCACATTAACATTAAATTTAAAATTCCGGCATTCTGCAGCTTAATTTTTTTTCATGTTCTATGAAAACACAAAAAATATAAAACGTGCCGGCATTAATTTTGCATGTATAAATTTCTTTCATGGAACGTAAACGGGCTCAGGGCAGCTGTGAAAAATGGCATTATCGATACAGTAAAGAATGGAAACTACGATCTGATCGCATTCCAGGAAACAAAGACGGATGAGGAAAGCACCCCGGAGGAGATGTTCCATCTTGGATACTACGTTTATCAGAATCCTGCAAAGAAAAAGGGATACAGTGGCACAATGGCACTTTCCAGGGAAAAGCCTGTTTCATTATCAAGGGGTTTTGAAGATGCTGAGGGCAGGATACTGCAGCTTGAATATGATAAATTTTACTTTGTGAACACATATTTTCCTAATTCCCAGCATGGGCTGACAAGACTCGATTTTAAGATGGATTTTAATGAAAAATTTCTTAATTATGCGAAGGACCTTGAAAAAAATAAGCCGGTTGTGATCTGCGGTGATTTCAATGTTGCACACGAGGAGATAGATATAGCCAGGCCGAAGGACAATGTAAATAATGCGGGATTTACGGAAAAAGAGAGGAAATGGATGACTGATTTTCTGAACAATGGTTTCATTGATACCTTCAGGCTTTTCACATTGGACGGCGGCCACTATTCATGGTGGTCGTACAGGTTCAATGCGAGAGAGAAGAACATAGGATGGCGAATAGACTATTTTATAGTTTCCGAAAAACTTCGAAATAACGTAAAATCCTCAAAAATACTGGAAAACGTGACCGGATCGGATCACGCCCCCATTGAGCTGTACCTCGATATATAAGATCAGAACAGCTTAATGTATTTGTATGCATCCATATCTCCATAGCAGTATTTTACTGTGTGGAAAGTGGTTTTCATTTCCTTTACTTCTTCCTTAATTTTTTTAACATCTTCTTTCTTGATTATGGCCCTGTATACCAGGTTGGCAATCTGTTTCATCTCTGATTTTCCCATCCCTATCCTTGTAACTTCCTGTGTTCCGATTCTTATTCCGCTCGGATTCTGTGATTTTTTGTTGTCGTCCCATGGAAGGAGGTTCTTGTTAAGGACAATTCCCGCACTTTCAAGGGTTTCAGCAACATATTTCCCGCCACCGTTGCCTGAAACGTCCACAGCCATGGTGTGCGATTCCGTAAATCCGCGCTTTTCTGCGAGTACTTTGAAACCGAGCGAGTAAAGTTCCTGTGCAAGTGTCTTTGCGTTTTCTATTATCGCCGATGCATATTTTTCTCCAAATTCCAGCTCTTCAGCTGCGGTTATGCCCAGAGCTGCCATTGCGCTGAGATGGTGGTTGCTCAGTACTCCTGGAAAAACTGCATGCCTTACATTATCCCAGTCATCTTCTTCCATATTTCCAAGCACTATTCCGTGCTGGGGCCCGGGGAATGTCTTATGGGTGCTCCCCGTTATAAGCTGGGCCCCCTCCCTCAACGGATCCTGGAATTTCCCCCCGGCTATAAGGCCCAGTACATGAGCGCCATCGTACCATACCTTGCAGCCAGCTTCTGAGAATGCGTCACTCATCTCCTTCAGAGGCGCAGGGAACATGAATACTGACTGCCCCAAGAGGCATACTTTTGGCTTCTCCTTGATTATCATTTTTGATGCTGCATCCGGATCTACAGTCATGGTGTCCTGATCATATGGGTAACTTATTGTCCTCACACCCCTGAAACCAACAATCCCAAATTTTGCAGCGCTGATGTGGCCGCCCCCCGAAAGTGACGGGACGGCGATGAGGTCTCCTGGCTTTGTAAGGGCGTATACAGCTGCTGAATTGGAATTCGTTCCCGAAACAGGGCGTGGATCCGTCTGTTTTGTCCTGAAAAGTTTTGCAAGCAATTCGTTTGTCTTATCCTCGATCAGGTCAACATAATAGTTTCCCTGGTAATACCTGTGATGTGGCAGCCCTTCAGCGTACCTGGATTCGAGATCGCTCAGCATAATTTCCCTTGCCATGGGGCTCATAACATTTTCAGAAGCGATTAGGCCAATGCTGTTCGCGAAAAATTCGTTATGCTGCATTGCAAGATTTCTTATCTCATAAGCATCTTCTTTGCTCATGGCATGATATCGGTTTTGCTTATAAAAACGTGCCTTGATTCTATATATTTATAAAATAATAACGATTATTTCCAATTCCTGGAATTCAAAATCAAAACTAAATTATTTAATGATGCTATATCCTTTATATGCGTGAAGTCAAGGATGGTATTATAAACAGAAAAATGCAGGGGGAGTTCGTAAGCACTTTCTTAAGGCAGATCAAATTCAAACGTGACGACTTCAAAAATATAGGTTTCTTCGGAGGATTCACATCTCTGATCGATCTGGGCAACTTCGCCATAAGCTTTAATAATGATGGTGTTGGAACAAAGACAATGATTGCTGAGGAGGTCAATAGATTTGACACCATAGGGATAGACTGCATTGCAATGAATGTGAACGATGCTATAACCGTTGGATCTGAGCCAATTGCAATTGTCGATTATCTGGCCATGAAAGATCTTGACGATGATATAGCAAGGCAACTGGGAATAGGGTTCAACGTGGGTGCGCAGATAGCAAATATCTCAATAGTTGGAGGGGAGACGGCAGTTGTCCCTGACATTGTGAACCATATAGATATATCCGCTGCAGTCCTGGGCATAGTACAGAAGAGCCAGATAGTGGACGGAGAGAAGATAAGGGACGGTGACATAGTATTCAGCCTCGGAAGCAGCGGCATTCATTCCAATGGATACACTACGATCAGGAAAATACTGAAGGAGAATGAAATAGGAATGGCAGACAAGTTTCCGGGGGAAAGCAAGAAAACATCTGAAATACTGCTTGAGCCGACAAGGATATATGTCAGGGAAGTGCTGGATATAATGAGCATAATAAATATAAAGGGAATGGCCAATATAACTGGCGGCGGCTTCAAGAACATAGGGCGCATGAAAGATCTGCACTACGTAATAGACGATCCTGTTGAACCGCAGAATGTATTCAACCAGATCATGAAGCTAGGAAATCTGACCTATTCACAGATGTATGAGATATTCAACATGGGCACAGGATTTGCCATGGTAATAGATGCGAGTGACCGCGTTGATTTTCTCAACATCATGCGCAACCGTATTCCAGTCAAGGAAATAGGGCATGTGGAAAATGGAACTGGCGTGTCGATCCCGAAGTATGATGTTGAATTCTCCGGTTACTACTAAAATTTTTATATAATATTTTAATATTATCTTTATGCATATTCCGGATCATTGAAAAATTTATAGAATTGGATAAAAGCTATATTGCACAATTTGTTACTATAATTATGTCAGAAAAGGCAATTATAATGGCCGGAGGAAAGGGAACACGGCTGAGGCCGATAACGTATTCCATTCCGAAACCGCTAGTTCCGGTTGCGGGAAAGCCGGTTATAGCGTATACCCTTGATTCATTTTACAAGGCTAATGTAAAAGATATTATAATCACAACAGGTTATAAATTTGAATCCCTGATAAAAGGAGTTCTTGAAAATAAAAATTACGATCAGAACGTTCTCTTTTCAGTGGAAAAAGAAGCGGCCGGGACAGCTGGAAGCGTAAAGCTGGCGGAAAAATTCCTGAACGATACCTTCATCGTGGGAAGCGGCGACATACTTATGGATTTTGATATAAGGAAGATGATTGAGGAACACAGGAAGCTTGGAAGCCTTATAACAATAGCCCTTACCCGCGTTGATGATCCGGCACAGTTTGGAATTGCAGAAATGGATGATACAAACAGGATAGTAAGATTCCTGGAAAAGCCTTCAAAAAACGAAACTTTCTCCAATACAATCAACGCAGGGATATACGTTATTGAGCCGGAGATACTTGATTATATTCCGCGTGGAAAGGTATATGATTTCGCAAAGGACCTGTTTCCAAAGCTTATGAATGAAGGAGTAGTCATAAACGGATACATCATAGGAGGGACATGGCTTGATGCTGGAAGGCCAAAGGACCTGATAAAGGCAAACCAGATAATGACTGAAAAGTACGGGAAACCGGTAAGGAAAGGAACAAAAGGCAATTTCATAATAAAATGCCAGGTACCTGATGATACCGTTATGGAATCACCTGTTTATATCGGAGAAAACGTGAAGATAGGCGAAAACGTTAAAATTGAGCGTTCCGTCATATACGATAATGTTGCCATCGGCGATTCCGTTGAAATATCAGATTCTGTGCTTATGTCATCATCGAAAATAAACAAGTCGTCAAAAATAGAGGGATCTGTGATAATGCAGAACACGTCAATAGGGGAAAAATGCGAAATTTATAATAGCGTGCTTTCGCAGAAGCTTAATCTTCAAAACGGATCCCGCATATTTGACGTGGCCCTTTCGTCAGAGATAACGGATGAGGAAAACCAGCAGTATTAGAATGGCTATTGCAATTGAGATATAAACTATTTTTTTATCATTGCCAAATATGATCGGTACTGGCCCTATCATTAAGAGGCCACCGAAAGAACTTTCCCTTTTTCTGTCATTTTCTTCGCTGCCGGCTTTCCCGGGCCCGTAATTCCCTGTATCCATGCGTTCGGTGCCTGAAGGCCGATCAATCCTGTACAGGGGCGCAATAAAGATAACAAGTATTCCAAAAAATATTAATGCGAACGGTATTGCCGAGATACCGTTTCCGTAGATAACAGGAAAAATTATAAAGAGAGCAAAATGGGCGAGCCCGTAGATTGCAAGTACTATCAGGAATACTGTACCGATTATTATCAGCAAGCAGCCGATCCTGAATAAATTCATTTCACAGGAAGCCTGCTTTCTGAAGAATCAATAGATCATCAGTAGTGAGTTCCTCTCCGTTCTTGAATTTTTCAAACAGTACAGATGCTTTCTTGTGAAGTTCGTCCTCTTTCTCCTTCTTTTTCGAAACTCTTTTTTTCGTCTTCAGGCCATTTATCACTTTCTCAAGGTCTCTCAAATCATTTTTGGCCTGTATGAATGCCTCGTGATTCTTTTCAGATTCCTTCCCGAACTGAATTGCCTGCTCATGGAATTCGTCCGCTTTTTTCCTTACTTCATCAAGCTCCTGCAGAGATTTGTTTATATCATTGCTTATATCGGATATCTGATTCGATATTTCTTCAGCTTTCTTCTTGAAATCCCTTGCCAGAACTTTTTCTTCATCAATCTGCGACAAAAGAGCTTTTACTTTTTCGTTTTCACCAAGCTGCTTGGTCCTCTCTTCTTTCATTTTTTTGATTTCGTTTGAATATTTTTTTATTTCCTGAACTATTTTAGCTTCTTCGGTCTTAGTGAGCTGCATGGTCTGCTGCTTTGTTATGAGCTTCTGCATCTCTTTTTCCTTGTTCTTGATTTCTTTCGGGCTTATGTTTGTGAAGTTCGATTCGTCCGCTATTTTTCTGTACTCTTTGCGAAATTCAGACAGCTTCTTGAAATGTTCTTCCTTTTCAGCCCTTATTTTCTGGACTTCTTCTATAAGAGCGTTTTTCTGTGATATCTTGTCCTTTACCTGTTCACGCATTTCGTGGACTTTGGCGTTGAGCTCGTCTCTTTGCTGTGCATTATTGCGACTTTCCTGTGCAGCTTCGTCCCTTTTCTTAATGCTCTCTTCGACCATCTTTCTTAAAAGTTCTCGTTTCTCTTCAAATTCCTGGAGAAGATCCGTCATGCTAACACTTCATTGCAGAATTCTATCCCTTATTTACGGCAGGAATATATATGTTTCGAATCTTTCTGTGCCAGTAACCTGTTGATAGTTTTTACTATAGTTATTATATGAGGAATTGGTGATCGACCGGTTTTCTCAAAAAATGCAATATGGCAGTGCCATGGTATGCAGAAAATTGATCTTTTACCGGGTATTACGCGGGAGAATATTTATAAGCAATATGAAAGCCTGTTGCTGCCATAGGGATCTTTTTACATGGATCAAATATTATTGGAGAAAGCCATAGCGGAATGATGGTCAAGCATGGCGGGAATATTTACAATACAGGCCTTTCACCTGATTCTATAATCGATTTCAGCTCGAACATAAATGAATTTGGCATACGGAGCAGGTATGCCTTCTACCCTGAAACATATTACGGGAAATATGAGAAAAAAATAGCCGATTATGCAGGCGTTGGTGCCGGGAATATCGTAATTGGCCCCGGGTTAAACTATTTCATAGCAAGATTCTTTGATTTTTACTCCATAAGATATCCGCTGATAATAAAGCCGGCATTTTCTGAATATGAGAAGGCAGCTCTGGATCGGAAGCTTGAATATTCAACACTGAAACTTGATATCGTGAAAAGAAACGCCGGGATTGTAAGGAATTACAGGTACGATGCCATGTTCATCGTCACTCCAAATAACCCCACGGGGGAGATTGTAGATACTGAAATTATAGAAGATCTTTGCAGGGTATCTGCTGGAAAAAATTCCTATATTTTCATAGACAGCGCATTCGGAGATTTTGTCCCTGAATATTCGGAAAAACTGGCAGAAATAGCCCTGAAAAATCCGAATGTACTGCTGGGTCGGTC
>JABEBX010020205.1_pt1 | contig 23221 bp, 13 predicted proteins | sample 7245971 | NCBI WGS metagenome assembly JABEBX01 (sample SAMN14506365, study PRJNA622280) | hot springs metagenome | biome: hot spring [ENVO:00000051]|acidic hot spring [ENVO:00002120]; feature: spring [ENVO:00000027]|sediment [ENVO:00002007]; material: sediment environment [ENVO:01001048]... | reverse complement strand
AAACTGCACGAGACTGCACAGATACGCATATCTACTCTATTTTCATACACATACTATGACGCTCTAAGCGCAACGAACTGCACGAGCTTGCACAGGAGTTCAAAAGAAAGTATCACCATAAGTATCACCGGACGAGCAGCGAGTTTTCTTTTCATCGTGCCAATCCTGGCCAGTGCCGACGCCGCGAGTGGACCTGAGCTGAAGGCCACCAACTCGGTTCGAGGCTAAGAATTCTGCGTCATGTCTGCTGTTGGCCTTCCGGTGAAGTGGTCAGGGACGCTACTGAATGGTTGTCAAAATGCAGAAAAAGTGCCTATAGTTAGCAAGTTGCGCCTGAAAGTTGCCCCCAGAGTTGCCCTCGGAACAGATGGCCTTGCGAGAGTTGGTAGGCTGAGCCCTCGCCAGACCTATTCCATCGCAAAATTTCATGTGGAGCATGTCTGAACGCTGGTGGTCACCGAAGTGGCCGCTTTGGGCCCCGAAGAAAACATGGAAACAGCTGGGCACCTTCCAGATCCAAGTGCGAGGTATTCAACCGCAAATGCTCGGCTGCCTTGCATCATAAACCTCCACCCCGCACACCTTGACCTCGTCTCAGAAAAATTACTGTCTCCGCCTGCTGACTGGCAGGCGGACTAGTGTAGTATTGTTTCGACTGGAAAAGATGCCGCCAACAGACGAGTTGCGACCCGGTAGTGAAGCGGACGAAATAGGCCTGCGGGACGCCGGTTTCCGGTCGGGAGATAAGGGTACACACACTAGCCGAACGATCATGTTGGCCGAGCTTAGGGCAGTGTTGGCCAGTCGCGAGCCCGACGCATCACGCGATGACTACCTCGCTGCGATCCACAAAGACAACTGTCTGGGCAAACGCACGGCGGCGACGCGGAAAAGCTCCAGTCAGCGGCTTTCGGAGTTATACGGACTCGATCCAGCGGTGCTCTTGTTCAGGGTCATGCGCCAATTCTGGTATGCCGACCGCGCAGGCCAAGCGATTCAAGCACTCTTGCTAGCCCTCGCGAGGGATCCTTTGCTCAGAGCAAGCGTGCCACCCATCCTGCGAATGCGGCCAGGCGAAGAACTTGCCAGGCAGCAGCTCACCGACGCGCTCAGCCGGGCAGTCGGCCATCGGCTCAACGAGAGTACGCTCGATACGGTCGTCCGAAATGTAGCTTCCTCTTGGACACAATCGGGACACCTTAGAGGGCACAGCCGTAAAATTCGGCAGACCGTTACTCCAACAGCGGCAAATGCGGCCTTTGCCCTCCTACTCGGCTATCTTGCAGGCAAACGTGGATCCACGCTCTTCGAATCACTATGGGCACAGGTGCTCGATTCGCCGCCTAGTGAATTGGTTCATCTCGCCATGGACGCCCGGCGTCTGGGCTTCCTCGATATGAGACAGTCGGGTGGTGTAATCGACGTGGCATTCTCGCGGCTTCTAGCCGCGGACGGAAGGTAGTAGGTACATGGGAAGGATCGACGAACTCGCAACTCGATACCGCGGACATATTGGCGCTCCGTGGCAACGGAACCTTGCTGGCGACCAGAAAGCGATCTTCGTGGTCTACCCGAAGACTGATGAACGAAAGTTACGCGCACGGTTGGAACTTTTCGAGATGGCGACGACCTCGACAGGCCATGCTTGGCACCCAGTGGACATGACTGAAACCTTCGCTCGGTGGATGGCAAACACCGACTACCGTGATGTCTACTTCGAGGAGCCTGAGACCTTGGCAATGAAGTTAAGGAGCAACTTTGTGCAGAGCGCGGCCGACCAACTCCGCCGAGCCCTGACCGCCGAAGGTGCCGACGAAGACAGTGTGATCGCAGTGCAGGGTATCGCTTGCCTCTTTGGCTTCACGCGCGTGTCACTGATGCTCAAAGAAGTGGTCAAGGACATCCGTGGCAGGCTGGTGGTGTTCTTTCCTGGCGAATACGAAGACAACAACTACAGGCTCTTAGATGCAAGGGATGGCTGGAACTATCTGGCCGTGCCGATCACGCTCCATAACGGGGTAGGTGACTGATGAAAAACAGAGAACTCTTCCAGCGGGATCCCGCAATTTCGAAACTGATGAACGACGGTGTTGCCGCTGTGCGTGAGGCCGCAACCGAAAAGGAAATCGAGACGCTTCGTTACGAGCTTGAGCACTTCGTGTGCGAGGGCCAGTACGAGGACGGCTTGATCCGCATCTTGGAGTCCTACCTCGGTAACGTCAGTTCGACAACGCAGCCGGCAGCGTGGGTGAGCGGCTTCTATGGAAGCGGTAAGTCACATCTTTTAAAGATGTTTCGCCACTTATGGGTCGATTCCAACTTCCCTGGCGGCACGACCGCTCGCGGTCTCGCCCGCTTGCCGAAAGAGGTGCAAGAGCCTCTCCGCGAACTCGACACGCTGGCCAAGCGTAGCGGCGGTCTGCACGCCGCTGCGGGGACACTGCCTTCCGGCGGTGGCGAAAGCGTGCGCCTAGCCGTCCTTGGCATAATTTTTGCATCAAAGGGTCTGCCCGAGGCGCTGCCGCAAGCGCAATTCTGCATGTGGCTCCAGAAGAACGGCATCTTCGACAAGGTGAAGGCTTCCGTCGAAGCGGCTGGTAAGGATTTTCTCGGCGAATTGCATGACCTGTACGTCAGTCCTATCCTCGCGAAGGCCGTCCTCGACGCCGACCGCGACTTCGCTGCCGATCTTAAGCAGGCCCGCGCAACTCTGCGAACGCAATTCCCGGTGGTGGATGACATTTCTACTAACGAGTTCGTCCGCTTGGTCCGCGAGGTGCTTTCGATAAATGGCAAGATGCCCTCCACGGTGATCGTCCTCGACGAAATCCAGCTCTTTATCGGCAACGATCCGAACCGTTCCACTGACGTACAGGAAATTGCCGAGGCCCTCTGTAAACAGCTGGACAGCCGCGTGTTGTTAATCGGCGCGGGTCAAACGGCCCTGGCTGGCAACATTCCACAACTTCAACGCCTAATCGGACGGTTCACCATTCCAGTGGAACTCTCCGACTCTGATGTCGAGACGGTCACCCGCCGTGTTGTGCTGGCCAAGAAGGCCGACAAGAAGAAGGCTATCGAAGACACAATCTCCGCCCACGCCGGCGAGATCGACCGCCAGCTTGCTGGCACGCGCATTGCTCCGCGCTCGGAAGACCGCGAAATCATCGTGGACGATTATCCGCTCCTACCGGTCCGCCGCCGGTTCTGGGAGCACGTGCTTCGCGCGGTGGACGTGCCCGGTACGGCCAGCCAGCTTCGCACACAACTCAAGATCGTGCATGAAGCTGTTCGGAAGACGGCTGAGGCTTCGCTCGGTACCGTCGTACCGGGGGATTTTATCTTCGGCCAGCTTCACCCGGATCTGCTCCGATCCGGCATACTCCTCCGCGAGATAGACGAGACGATTCGCAATCTCGACGACAAGACCCCCGACGGCCAGCTCGCCCAGCGGCTTTGCGGCCTGATTTTCATGATTCGCAAGCTTCCGCGCGAGGCCGTAGCCGACATCGGCGTTCGTGCCACTCCGGAGATGTTGGCCGACCTCCTTGTTTCGAACTTGTCGAATGACGGCACCGACCTTCGGAAGGATATCCCTCGCATCCTCAAGAAGCTGGTGGACGCTGGCACACTTATCAAGTTGGACGAGGAATACAGCCTTCAGACTCGTGAGAGTAGCGAGTGGGATCGCGAGTTTCGCAACCGTCAAACCAGACTGAACAGCGACCCGACTTCTCTTTCGAGCAAGCGCGGCTCGCTCATCAGTTCTGGCTGTGGTGAGGTGCTGAAAGGCATTAAGCTCGCACAGGGTAAGTCGAAGGAGCCGCGCAAGCTGCTGGTCCAATTCGGTACTGAAGCACCAGTGGCCGGTGGAACCGACATTCCCGTGTGGGTCCGCGACGGCTGGGGCGAGAAGGAAAGCACCGTGCTTAACGACGCGCGTGCGGCTGGCAGCGACAGCGCGACCATCGACGTCTACATCCCCAAGGTCAGCGCCGACGATCTCCAGAAAACCATTGTTGAATATGAAGCTGCGAAGGCCACGCTGGACTTTAAGGGGACGCCCACCACACCCGAAGGCCGCGAGGCTCGCGACGCAATGGCAACGCGCATGGCCACTGCTGAAGCAGCCCGCGACCTGATCGTCAATGACCTGATCGATCGCGCAAAAGTCTTCCAAGGTGGCGGCGGCGAGCGGTTCGAATTGAACCTCGTGGCTAAAGTAGAAGCGGCCGCGCAGGCGTCGCTCGACCGGCTCTTCCCGAGCTTCAAGGAGGCTGACGACAGCCGCTGGGCAAGTGTCATCAACCGTGCCAAGAACGGCGACGAAGCCGCCCTTTCCGCGGTGGACTGGACCGATGCTCCCGAGAAGCACCCCGTCTGCGCGGTCGTGCTTTCAGAAGCAGGCGCGGGCAAGCGCGGCAAGGAAGTCCGAGATGCTTTCGAGGCCAGCCCTTACGGGTGGCCGCGCGACGCAGTGGACGCTGCGCTCATCACACTCCACACTTGCGGCCATCTCCGCGCTACACATAAGGGCATGACACTCTCGCAGGGCCAACTCGACCAGGCGAAGATTTCCCTGACTGATTTCCGAAGTGAAACAGCCACTCTTAACGCTCGCGAGAAGATGAAGCTTCGCAAGCTCTTTCAAGATGCTGGTGTGGACTGCAAACCTAACGAGGAAACCGCCAAAGCCCCTGTCTTCCTAACTCGCCTCGCGGACCTGGCCGAGCGCGCTGGCGGTGAGCCGCCCAGTCCGGCTCGGCCGTCAACGGTCCACCTAGATACGCTCCGCAGTTTTGGTGGTGTCGAACAATTGGCAGAAATCCTCAAACAGCACGATGCGCTTGCCCAGCAGGCCAAGGATTGGAGCAGGCTGGCTGAACTGGCCGGCAAGCGCAAGCCGGCATGGGAAACGCTCAGCACTTTGCTCAAGTACGCCGACGCCGTGCCTGGATCCGATGAACTCCGCGCCCAAGCTGTTGCAGTGAGATCCGAGCGTCGGCTGCTCGACGCGAGCGACCCTGTTCCAGACATTCGCAAGGGTGTCGTCGATGCGCTGCACGCCGCTGTCACCGCGGCCCACGCCGAGTACAAGAAAACCTACAACGAGCAGATGGCTACCCTTACCGTTGGCGAGAACTGGAAGAAGCTCAATGCCGGCCAGTGCAAACAGATCCTCGAAGATGAAGCGATTGACACCTTACCGGCGCTGGCCGTCGGCTCTGAGTCCGACCTTATCCGCACACTGGAACAGACGTCGCTTCCGGCATGGAAAACAAGGACAGACGCGCTGCCGCAACAATTTGCTCGCGCAGCGATAGCCGCAGCTAAGCTATTGGAGCCTAAGACTCAACACGTCCATCTTTCCAGCGGAACACTTAAGACCGAGCAGGAAGTCAAAGACTGGCTGGTCGGCACAGAGAAGAACCTGGTCGCAAAACTCAAAAAGGGGCCGGTCGTAATCTCCTGACGAAAGGACGCACGGAAACCATGAACCCCGAGCAGAGTAAGAGAATTCGCAGTTTTGTTGACGGCTATAAGGCGTACTGCAAGTCAGATCAGTCAGCCAAGGACATTAAGGAGCGGCAGGATCGCCTGTCCTTGTTTGCCAAGCTAACCAAGGACCACATCTTGCAGATGGATGAGTCGGACGTCCTTGCCATCATCACGCAGCTTTGGGCCACGCAACTCTGGAAGAAGCACCAGTATATTCTCGACAAAATCATCTCATCGAATGGTTTGGAGAAACTTCGGACGGAGCTTGCCGACTTGCTTTGCGGACAATCTGCCGTTTCGTTACGCTATGACCGTTTCTTGCAGAACATCAAATATCTGGGTCCGGCATCGGTCACGGAAATGCTTGCGTCAAAAGAGCCGGCTAACTGCGCCATCTGGAATGATAAGGCCCGGCAAGCGCTGCAAGTCCTCGGCTTCGAGGATGATCTGCCCGTTACAAAGTACCGCATTACAGGCCAAGAGTTAACCAAGTACAACGATGTGTGCCGTTCCATCGCAGATGAGTTGGCGGCGGCGGGGTTACCGAAACCGGACCTATTTAGCGTTGATTACTTCCTCTACGAGGTCAGCCAATCGGCCCCTGGTCCAACAGTCACGCCACCAAAGCCTGAAGCTCAGAATCAGTTCGACCATGACGAGATTGGAGACCATCTTCGCGATATCGGTCTATGGCTCGGTTTCCAGGCAGACACGAAGCAGAAGATCAGCCACGGTGCGGAGGTGGATGTTCTGTGGCGTGCGCAAATCGGCAATTTGGGTGTCGTCACCTACGTCTTCGAAGTGCAGAAGAGCGGCTCGATTGACAGCCTGATTCTCAATCTCCAGAAATCGAGAGCGAACCCTACCGTCCAGAAAGTGGTTGCTGTCTCCGACACGAAACAACTCGAGCAAATCCGCAAGGAAACCACGGGCCTGCCCGCGGAGTTTCGGGACGCTCTCGCTCTGATGTCCGTAAGTGATGTTGAGACGATATACGCGAACCTTTCCAATGCGATGGGCATCATCGAGCAGCTGACACTGGTCAATGATCGCTTTCCCATCACTGCAATAAGCGGGGGAAAATGATCTATGCCGACACTCGCAAGCGAACTGCGGAATAGACTGGAGCACGTGGTCATCAACGCACGCGATGCGGCCGAGATCGGCGCTCGCGCCGCCCTTGAGGCTCTTGCCGTCCATCATCATGCGGCGTACCAACACATGAAGCCCGCGCAGATCGAGTTGCGCAATCACCTCCGCGCGCTTGCGCTGCAACTCGGGGATCGCAAACTGCCCAGGCCCGACGCCAAGGGCAAAGACCTAGAGATTGGTCACCTGACAGCCGAGTGCGCCTACGAGCACTGGCATCGGATGCTCTTCGCCCGCTTTCTGGCTGAGAACAATCTGCTGATTGAGCCACAGGAGAAGATGGCCATCAGCATGTCCGAAGCCGAGGAACTGGCCAAGGAAGACGGCGTGAATGTTTGGGTTTTCGCCTCCCGTTGCGCCCAAGGAATGTTGCCGCAAATCTTCCGGCCTGACGATCCGCTACTCCAAGTCACATTCGCGACCGAGCACATGCTCAAGCTGGAGAAATTGCTGGCGTCTCTGCCGGAGCCGGTCTTCACCGCCTCCGACGCTCTGGGGTGGGTCTACCAGTTCTGGCAGAGCAAGAAGAAGGACGAGGTCAACCGCTCCGAGGTCAAGATCGGCGTCGATGAGATCGCTGCGGTAACGCAGCTCTTCACCGAACCGTACATGGTAGAGTTCCTGCTTCACAACACGCTGGGTGCATGGTGGGCCGGAAAGAAGCTGACCACGGAGACTGCTGCCAGCGCGAAGACAGAAGAGGAGCTTCGCCGCAAACTCGCGCTTCCCGGCGTCGGCTGGGAGTATCTTCGCTTTGTCCAGGGCGCCGAGGGCAAGGGCGGAGCCTGGCGGCCGGCGGCGGGTACCTTCGGGGGCTGGCCCCCAAAAGCCGCTGACTTGAAGGTGCTCGACCCCTGCTGCGGCTCAGGCCATTTTCTGGTGGCTGCGTTGCACCATCTCGTGCCCATACGAGGCTCGGAGGAAGGCTTGTCTGTCACCCAGGCCATCGATGCGGTGCTGCGCGAAAACCTGCACGGCTTGGAGATCGACGAGCGTTGCTGCCAGATTGCCGCCTTCGCACTCGCCTTTGCGGCATGGACCTACCCGGAGAGCGGCGGTTACCGACCGCTGCCGGAATTGCATATCGCCTGCACGGGCATCGCGCCGCAGGCCAGCAAAGAGCAATGGCTAAGGTTGGGAGAGGAGATCGCCGCTAGGGGAGGAATGCCGGCGGACCGCAATCTGTTTGGCACCGAGGACTCCTTGCTCTCCGCGCCGATCAAACAGACGCTGGAGGCGCTCCACGAACTCTTCTCCCAGGCCCCAATCCTTGGTTCACTTATCAACCCTGCGGGCCTGCGTACTGACCTCTTCCATGCTGAATACAGGGCCGTAGCGCCGTTACTTTCGAAAGTACTGGAAGCTCAAGATTCTACGGATGAGACTCGTGAACGCGCCATTGCTGCCGCCGGTATGGTCAAGGCCGCAGATTTGTTGGCCAATGAATATGCTCTGATCGTTACGAATGTTCCGTACTTGGCACGCGGCAAGCAGACGCAAGTACTTAGGGACTTTATTGGCGACCACCACAATGACGCTCGGCAGGATCTGGCCACAGCCTTTCTTGATCGCTCTCTTAGGTTCGCCCACAGTGGCGGAACGCTCGGGATAGTATCTCCACAAAATTGGCTATCACTGCCCGGTTATTCGGACCTACGTAAGAGGCTGCTGAAAGCGCAACGATTTGATGTCTTAGCCAAACTCGGGCCGGGAGCGTTCGGGACGATAAGCGGCGAAGTCGTGAACGTGGCTCTTGTGACAATAACCCGCGATACTCCGCAAGTCGGACACATTTATGGGGGCATAGATGTATCCAACATGGGTGGAATCCCCCTTAAAGCTGCAGGATTGGCGAGCAGCGACTGGCGGGATGTTGTGCAGAAGGATGCCCTCGATGGACCCGACGCTCGCATAACGCTAGAGGCGCGTGGAAGTGTGAACACTCTTGGCAAGTACGCAAACTCTCCTCAGGGGATCAAGACGGGGGACGACGGTCGGTTTCGCCGAAACTGGTGGGAACTATCCGCGTTTGACCAACGCTGGCGACCATTTCAGGGAACACCGGAGGCGAACGGTTTCGTGGGTGGCATGCGTTACGCCATTGACTGGGCAGATGAGGGCCGCGATTTTGCGAGGTTACAGGGTTCGGCAGCTTGGGACAAATTCGGAGTCATTGTAAAGCTCATGGGTGATTTCAGCTTCTCGCTCTACTACGGGGAACTTTTTGATAGCAATGTTACTGCGGTCGTACCGAGCAAGGTTGCTATGTTGCCCGCAATCTGGAGCTTCTGCCTGTCACCAGATTTCAAGGAAGAACTCAATATCCTAGAAGATGGAATCAAGGTGAACAATGCCACAGTAGTCAAGGTTCCATTTGATGTGACCCGTTGGGAAAAGATTGCAGCGAAGAAGTATCCCATGGGATTGCCTGAACCGGAAAGCGAAGATCCTACTCAATGGCTGTTCCATGGCTGGCCTGAGGCATCCACAGTCCCGCTCCAGGTGGCGGTTTCACGGTTGGCGGGCTATCGTTGGCCAGCCGAACTTGATGGGAAGATAAAGCTGAGCAGACGGGCACGGGCCCTGGTCAAGCACTGCGACGAATTGGCCAGGTTCACCAACGAGGATGGGATCGTCTGCATCCCGTCGGTACGCGGCGAGGAACCAGCGACAGAACGACTGGAAACGCTGTTGGCCGCAGCAGGCCTGAATCCAGCCAAGGTGCGGGAGTTAGTCGGCGGCGTCGATCTTGAGGAATGGCTTCGCGACAGCTTCTTCGAGGAGCACTGCAAGCTGTTCGACCACAGGCCCTTCGTATGGCACATCTGGGACGGGCGCAAACGGGACGGCTTTCACGCCTTGGTCAACTACCACAAGCTCTGCGAAGGCAAGGGCAAGGGCCGCAAGCTGCTGGAATCGCTCACCTATTCCTATCTGGGAGACTGGATTGCGCGCCAAAAGGACGGCGTAAAGCGGGGCGAAGGGGGCGCAGAAGATCGTCGGGATGCGGCGATTGAGCTGCAAAATAGGCTGAAATCGATCCTCAAAGGTGAGCCGCCGTTTGACCTGTTCGTCCGATGGAAACCACTCGCCGAGCAGCCCATCGGCTGGGAACCAGACATTAACGACGGCGTGCGTATGAACATCCGGCCCTTCCTGGCATCCGATCTGCCTAGTGGCCGGGTCGGCGCGGGTGTGCTGCGCTGGAAGCCCAACATCAAGTGGGACAAGGACCGTGGCAAGGAACCCGAGCGCCCCAAAGACGAGTACCCGTGGTTCTGGAACTGGAATAAAACAGCGGAGGACTTCATGGGTAAGGGCAAGGAACCGGACGGCAATCGCTGGAACGACTGCCACTACACGGTCCAGGCCAAGCAAGCGGCCCGCGCCGCCGCGAAGAAAGGCGGCAAGTAATGGCTAACATCTATGAGGAGAAGTCTGAACCCCTGCACATCCTGCTGGATCGCTCAAGATCGGATGATGGCGCGACCATTTTGATACCGGATCTTCAGCGGCCGTTTGTATGGACTCCAAACCAGGTATCGCTTCTAGTTGACTCGCTGTTTCGCGGCTGGCCATTCGGCACTCTGTTGATGTGGAAAGTGGGGCAGGACCAACTGCAGAACATTCCGCACAGACCATTCTGGCGGACGGTGGACCGCACCGACACTGCCAATGGCAGCACCGTGGCTCCCATGAACCCGCCGGCTTCCTTCCATATGGTCCTTGACGGACAGCAGCGTGTGCAAAGCCTCCTCCTCTCCCTCGGAGGCGATGCATGGGGCTTCAAGCTTGAGGACCGCGACTGGGCGAGAGAGCTTCAAGATCGGCGTCCACGCGGACCGCAGGGCAAGTTTAGGCATTGGTCGCAGGCGAATCTCTGCTTTGATCTGAAGAACTTCGTGACCCAATATACAGCCGGCGGGAGCATAGCTGCCGTCGATTTCCGCAGCGTGTTGCAGTGGGTAATCACCGATCCTACAAATGGTCAGTCAACGTGGAAGAAGCCGGAGAATTACGAAGAGCCCGTTCAGCGTTCCTTTGCTGAAAAGAACCAAGGGCGCTTCGTGCGACTCAGTCGGCTGTGGGTCGCGGCGACGCCCAACCCCAACATGACGGAGGCAAAGTTTCGCGAGATTCTCAAAGAACTGTTTGCCGTTGAAGGTGTGTCAAGTGAATCTGTCGGAGAGTTGCTAGCGCCGATGGGCGAACTCATGATTACCTTTCGTGACGTGAAGTTGAGCAAGGTTACCTACCTCGAACTCGTACCCTTCGACAAGCAAATCTGGACCGAGGACTCTTACAACGACGCCATTGTCAACATTTTCACGCGACTGAACACGGCTGGGCGGACTTTAACGAGGGAAGAGATCACCCTTGCGTGGCTTAAGGTCGGTTGGGATGTGAGTGAAACCGGAGGGAAAACAGCGGGAGAGTGCTTTCTAGAACTACAGAAGGAAGTCAAAGACCGCGGCCTCGACATTGAGATGGATAGCCTGGTGAGTGCGGTGTCTTTCATCTGGTCAGTCTCCTGTAACAAGGGACAACTGCTCGCGAACCGCGATCTGCTGCGCGGAGACAAGATTCGCCCAATGGCCTTAGAGCTTGCCAAACGTTGGACAGTTATCCATCGAGCAGTGTTGGAAGGAATCAACGCTATCAAGAGCCGGGAGCTTAAGTACGGAATTGGTGACCAGTTTTCCTCGTTGAATTCTCTGACGGTGGTTTGGGCATGGCTTTACCTAGCCTTCCAATGGGAGAGGGAACACACACTGTCCCTTCTCCAACGGGATGATTTGGAGAAGAGAGTGGTAGCCACGCTATCGTCGGTGTTGGATCGCTGGTTGATCTGTTCGCAATGGGCTGGTCGTTGGGGAGGATCATCTGCCCAGGCAGTTGCGGGATATGCCAAGGCTCTTCACGAAGAATCGATCGCGTGTGCGAACCTCGATACTCTCCAACTTGTGCATCAGGCATTAGGCGACCGGTTCGAGGGCTTCAACAGGGAGTTGGAGACTGATGCGGCAAACTTCGTGAGCACGTTGGCGGCAAGCAGTCGCGAGCGGGTCTCGGTTTATCGGACCGCGCTATGGATTTGGCATCGTCTTGATGAGACACGCTGGAAGATGTCCGACATACCCTTGCGGATTGGAAAGGCCAAAGAAAGTCTGGATGTAGACCACGCGGTGTCTTACGCCCTATGGGACAAGAAGCTCTCGATAGAGCTGCCGACAGAATTTGAAACGAAGGCTGAGGCTCTGGCCCTGGTCAACATGCTTGGGAACTGCTCCCTGCTGGCAAAATCGTTCAATATCTCCAAGAGCGACAAGACCCTTCGGTCTTTCTTGGAAGAGGTGCACGAGTTCAAAGAAGGGAAGGTTGATCTGGCCTCCTGGGTTGAAGCCCTTCAGTTGGAGAACCCCATGCTCGATGGGACAATGGCCAGCGACGAACAATTGCAGAGTATCTTGCCTGTTGGGACAGAAGTCGGATGCGATGGAATCGTTAGGGCAATAAGGAAGCGCGATGCTGTGATGCGCGCTGAACTTGTCGAGTTCGTAAAAGGAACAAGGACTCGCATGGACATTTAGAGATTGCAGACTGAAGGCTTCTACAAAGCCGTGGGCTGTTCACTAAGAGAGCGAAGTAGCAGCGACGACAGAAATCCAAAGAGGAGTATGCGGCACACTCTGGGGGGCTTACAACGCCATCACGCGGTGTGAAGACTACAAGCAACCACAGCAGGAAGAACAGCCGGACCAGCGTCTCGAACGGACATGGTTTGGCGGTGGCGCAGACACGAAGTTGAAGGCATTAACTAAAGCTGCGGAATTGGTCAGCTCGTGGAACTAAGGAAAAAAGATGAACACCACCACACGATCACCCTCGACCTTGCTTGAAGCCCTCCGGAAGTCTCTCGCACATGCCGCCCGGTACAACCCCGGCGATGTGGTTAGGCCGGCAGCCGTATTGTGGACAGATGCGGACGGTCAGTGGCGGCCTGTGGTGGAGCAATTGCGGCCATTGATGCCCGAGCTCTTAACACTCGGCGATTACGACACGGCTACGCGAACCGGTCCGGCGATCTGGCTGCGATGTGTGATTGAGCCGGCCGTGCGGACGGACAAGTTCCCCGACCTCTCTTGGCCCGTTGGTACGGTGCCGGTGATCTACATGCCGCGTGTGAGCCGACAGACGCTTCGGGCGGTTGAGGAATGCCCGGACTTGCTCAAGCCGCTGGTTGAGCTTCAGTATCGCGGGACGGTCTGGATGCAGCGGAATGGTAAGGATTGGACCATTCTGGCGTTCCTAGTGAGCGACGACGGCGGGCTGGGCCTGAACGTGGCTGAAGATAAGCTCACGCTTCAGGCAATGCAGGGGGCGCTGTCGCAACTGGCGGTAACGCCGGTGGCTCGTCTTAACACGAAGCGGCTGGAGGCCGAGGATTTCGACCGGCTGATGATCGGCGATACGCCGCGCGATCTGCTGCTGTGGCTGGGCAATCCGGACGGCACTCGTGGGCAGTGGGATGAAGGAAAATGGTCGGCATTCCTTAACCGCTGCCGGCAGGACTATGGCTTCGACCCGGAGAGTGACGGCGAAATCGTCGGCGGCGAGAAGCTCGGGCAGCGCAAGGACATCTGGTACGGTGCGTGGGAGCGGTTCGCCGAGTCGCCGACGCTATATCTCGGCATACCCGACCTTTTGCGCCGCGCTAAGCCGAAGGGGACGTTGATTTTCGAGAAAGAGCCTTGGCCGGATGAAAACGACTCGATGGAAAATGTGCTAAGGACTGCGCTGGTGGAGATCGGCTCGATGAAACCGACCGAAGCAAGGCAGCGTCTGGAGCAGTTGGAAACCGAGCACGGTCCAAGGCGCAAATGGGTATGGGCACGGCTGGGCAAATGCCCGCTGGCGAACGCCCTGGAGCATCTGGCGATGCTTGCCAAGCGAACCGCGTCAACGGTGGGGGGAGACTCCGCCGACATGATGGCCAAGCTCTACACAGAGGGCGCGTATCTGGCTGACGACGGTGCCATTCGGGCGGCGGCCTGCGTGAAGACTGCAGAAGACACTACGGCCGTCCAGGCAGCAGTGCGATGCGTGTACCTGCCATGGTTGGAAGATACCGCGAGGCATTTCCAGAACTGCCTGTTGACGAAGGATCTGCCCGCTGTGGTGCAACAGGAGGGCATCCCTGCCGAGGAGGACGTATGCATCGTGTTCGCCGACGGGCTGCGGTTCGATGTTGGCCAACGGCTAGTAGCAATGGCCGGCGAGCGGCACATAGAGGTGTCCTCCGGTTGGCGGTGGGCCGCGCTGCCCACAGTGACAGCGACGGCCAAGCCTGCGGCCTCGCCAGTTGCCGGGAAGCTGCGCGGCAGTCGCTTGGAGTCCGACTTCTGCCCGGAGACGGCCGACTCTGGAGTCGCGCTGACCACGGACCGCTTCCGCAAGCTGCTTTCTGCCCAGGGCTTTCAGGTAATCGGACCAACAGAGATGGGCAACCCGCGGGCCAAGAACGCCCGTGGCTGGACGGAGTACGGTGAGTTTGACAAGCTCGGGCACACCCTCCAGGGAAAGCTAGCGGCACGGATCGAAGATCAGTTGGAACTTCTTCTGGAGCGGGTGCAAGGGTTGTTTGAAGGTGGCTGGAAGCGCGTGCGCGTAGTGACAGACCACGGTTGGCTGCTCGTACCAGGCGGGATGCCGAAGGTCCAATTGCCAAAATACTTGGCTGAGAGCCGCTGGTCTCGGTGCGCGTCGATTAAGGACAGTTCCCATGTGGAGGTGCCTGTTGCCGGCTGGTCGTGGAATCCGCAGGAACGGTTCGCCTACGCGCCGGGAGTGCATTGCTTCGTCGTCGGACAGGAGTATGCCCACGGGGGCGCGAGCTTGCAAGAATGTCTTATCCCGGTGCTGACGTTGGTTTCTACGGGTGCGTCGGCCGGCGTGGTCACCATTAGCGAGGTCAGGTGGGTGGGACTACGTTGCCGGGTAAACGTACAACCCGCAGCCGAAGGGCTGTGGGCAGATCTACGCACAAGAGCCAATGTCTCAGACTCAAGTATTACCGAACCCAAGGCCCTGGACGCCGAAGGGAGGGCCGCGCTTTTGGTTGCCGACGATTCCCTCCAAGGCACAATGGCCAGTCTAGTGATTTTCGATGTATCCGGGCGCGTGGTCTGTAAAGAAGCCACTACCGTTGGAGGTGACGACTAAATGGAACTCGACCATCTGGACCAACTCGCCGCATCGGCCTTCGACGGCTACCTCGTCCGCAAAGACCTTGTGCGGCGGTACAGTCGGCAGTATCCCGTGCCCACATACGTCGTCGAATTCCTGCTCGGGCGGTACTGCGCGACAGTGAATGAGCAGGAGATCGAAGAGGGCCTGAAGATCGTCGAGCGACAGCTACAAGACCGGACCGTCCGGACAAGCGACCAGGAGCTCTTCAAAGCCAACGCTCGCAAGAAAGGCTCGGTGAAACTCATCGACCTGGTGAAGGCTCGCTTGGAACCTAAGACCGACTCGTTCCTTGTGGAGCTTTCGAGCCTGGGGCTGAAGGACGTGCGGATTGCCGACACCCTTGTTCATGAACACGAACGAATGCTCAGCGACGGTTTCTACGCCGAGGTGACGCTGACTTACGATGCGACCATTACGGAGGAAAAGCACGGCCGTCCGTTTGCCATCGAGAGCCTGCGGGCGATCCAGCTCTCCAAGTCGGACGTATTGTTGACCCTCACAAAGGGGCGAGAGCGGTTCACCACATCCGAGTGGACGGACTTCCTCCTCCGCTCAGTCGGCATGGAGCCGCAGTCAATGTCGGACAGGGCCAAGATGGTGATGCTACTGCGAATGATTCCGTTCGTGGAGCGGAACTACAACCTCGTGGAACTCGGCCCCCGTGGTACAGGTAAGAGCCATCTGTACCAACAGATTTCACCGTACTCACACCTGATATCGGGTGGCAAGGCGACAGTCGCCAAGATGTTCGTGAATATGTCCACCGGCCAGCGTGGACTGGTATGTCTCTACGACGTGGTGTGTTTCGATGAGGTGTCAGGCATTTCGTTTGACCAGAAGGATGGCGTGAACATCCTCAAAGGCTACATGGCTGCCGGTGAATTCTCCCGCGGCAAGGAGAGCATCCGGGCGTCAGGCGGCGTCGTTATGGTGGGCAACTTCGACGTAGAGGTAGAACAGCAACAGCGAATTGGCCATTTGCTCAGCCCGTTGCCGCCTGAGATGCGGAACGACACTGCGTTCATGGACCGCATCCACGCCTATGCACCTGGTTGGGACTTTCCGAAGCTCAAGGCGGACGACCATCTGACGGACCACTTCGGATTGGTGACCGATTATCTGTCTGAGTGCTGGACGAAGCTGCGCGAAGGGACACGGATATCAGCCTTGCAGGGCCGAGCCCACTGGGGCGGCGCGTTGAGCGGTCGGGATATCGAAGCCGTGAACAAGACCGTCAGTGGTTTGCTCAAACTGCTGTTCCCAGATCCAGATATGCCGATTCCAGATCAAGAACTTGAGGCAGTCCTGCGGGTCTCCCTGGAGGCGCGGCGAAGGGTGAAGGAGCAGCAGAAGCGGTGCCTCAAGACGGAATTCCGCAACACCCACTTCAGCTATTTCATTGGAGTGGATGGCGTCGAGCAGTTCGTCTCGACCCCAGAGTTGCATAGCGACGAAGCTATCGAGGCCGACCCGCTTCCACCCGGACAAATATGGGCTATAAGTCCAGGCGGACAAGACGCGGCGCCTTCGCTTTACCGCATAGAAGCGACAACCGGGCCGGGCAGTGGTGTAAGAATCCTCAATGCACCAGTGCCCCCGGCTTTCCGCGAAAGCGTCCGATACGGCGAGCAGAATCTCTATTCCCAAGCCAAGGAACTGGTCGGAGGCCGCGATCCTCGCAACCACGAGTTTTCCGTACAGTTGCGAGCGATGGATACGGACCGATCTGGAACCGCCTTGGGACTTCCTGTCCTGCTTGCTCTGTGTGGATGCCTCACGGAACGAAGCACGAAGGGTGGACTCGTCGTTGTCGGCTCACTCAACCTGGGTGGCTCAGTGGAGATGATCCCCAACCCGGTGGCCGTCGCCGAGTTGGCAGTCGAGAAAGGTGCGGCTCAGCTTCTCATGCCGATCTCAACGCGACGTCAGCTTCTCGGACTACCGGACGAAATGGCAACCAAGGTGAACATTGTGTTTTATGCTGACCCAGCGGACGCATTCATGAAGGCGATTCTTGAATGAGGTCGTGTTCCTCAAAGGAGATTGGGCGCCTATGTGTGCTGACACGAACCGCCCGGTGCGGACCCGCATGCCGGGTGGTGTGGCAGGGGAGCAGCTAACGCTGCCCCCTATGCCGATTATTGTTCTACACCTCTATCCCTCAAAATCTTGTTCCTAACCAGGGTCAGTTCTGGCAAGCACAAATGGGTCAATTCTCGTTAGGCGGCGGTAAGAAATAAAGGTATCACCGTGTGCTATGCTCCTTGGGACGAGCGGCAACTCTCCCGCCATCAGAACTATGCTGCTTTGTACGTAGGTTGCTACCTTTATTTATTTCCGCGTCCTTAGCGCCGAAGCACAAATCCGAATCGCGGCACTCCATGGACCGTCTCGTCCGGCCAACCTCCTGAAGGGATGGATCGTTTTCTGGCGTCCGTCTGGGATCCCAGGCCTCACAGTCCATTGGGGAGAAGAGAAACTGTGGGTCGTTCTTGTCGTAAATGTACATAATGCTCTATAGCGCTGAAAGGCCCAGCACGTAGCGCACTGATGCCGGTCATAAGGGTTATATAGTCGGGGCGAGTCCGCCAGTTGGAGGACACAACGATCTGGGTGGTCGGGAATTCTAATTGTCGATGACCGTTGGGCGGCGGTTCCGATGGCTGAAATGAAATCCGCCAACTAATATATAGATAGCTCTCAAATTGCGGATGCACTATTCAGCCTAAATCCGGGAGTTGAGTCTGGAATCGCCTCATAACGGCGTTTGTTTTCCATAATTTTGAACTGCTTCGCAGTTCACCTTTTTGGAGGAAACCTCACTAGCCATAAGACTTTTCAATCGAAGCCGGTAAGCGATTTTGGCGGTCCCCTGCCGGATTCACTCCCGCCTCGGCAACGATTGCCTCAGCATCAGTCCCAGCACCGGCGCCATGCAGAGACCAGATACGCTTGACCTGGCTCAAGCTGCATCCAGCCAACGTTGCCGTGCCTCTGATCGTGTGGCCGGCACCGCGAAGGGCAATGATCCGCTGGTGGACCGTCGTGTCAGGCTTGCGTCCGGAGTACTTCCCCCTCGATTGTGCCAGCCGAATCCCCTGTATCTGGCGTTGCCGCCGGGTCTCGTAGTCCTCGCGAGCCGCCTGGAGAGCAATCTTGAGCAGGAGATCTTGCACAGCCTCTAGCACAATCCTTGCCATCCCGTCAGCCCCGGCCGCGAGATCTGAAAGATCGACGAGACCGGGTACGGCGAGTATTGCCCCCTTAGACCTTATGGACGCAACAAGTTGCTCAGCTTCGGGCAGCGGCAGGCGACTGATCCGATCGATCTTTTCTGCGACGACGACCTCGCCCGGTTGCAAGTCCGAGATCATGCGCAGCAACTCCGGCCGATCCGCGCGAGCACCGGATGCTTTTTCGCGATACACGCCTGCTACATAGTAGCCTGACGATCGAGCGCTCTGTTCGATCTCGGTCTGGCGGGCCAGATCCTGCTCTTCCGTTGAAACGCGCTGATGGATCCGGGCAACTCTTAGTTGAGAGCCCGGAACATGGTTATTTGGGGTATACATAAAATGACCTCTTTGAACCTGACGGCCAAGAAGGTCGATTCAGGACTTGAATTGGCTGCCGTGAAATTGGCCACTCATAATGGCTAGATGAGCTGGATCTCACTTGTCCTCTTGCTAAAACGAGACTCGTTGAACACTTCAAGCTAGGGCTTTAGTCTTGCGTGGGTTCAAAGTGCGATTCCAGCGACGCGATCACGGACGCTACGTCGTCGTAGCTGAGTTCCAGGGTCGTCGCGATGGAACGTATGAGGTTCTCATCGCCCGTCGGGACCAATCCCATCTCAAGATCTCTCCATGCATCGATGCCAGATGCTGCGGCGGCTCTCGCGCAACTGAGGCCAAGGGAAATACGGCGATACCGAATCCAGTCGCCAAGAACCTTGACTGGGATCGGTAGACTCTTCGGGCCAGAAATATATGCGTGCATACTACTACTCCTTTCGTGTTCGAGCCGCTGTGGACGAGCAGCTAGTGTTGTGACGTGGCGCAAGCCAAACCTGACTTCATAGAGATAGAGTCCTCTCCTCCTTGATGAAAACTCAGGAAGTGGTGGTGGAATCTCTATCACACCGAAGTGCCCACGCCGGCAAACTTCGACCGAGCTATGCTCCGGAGGATCTATATAGGGCGGTCTGCCACGTGGCCGAGAGCCTCTAAGTGCTAAGTTTTGGGTGCCGCGAATGGGAACATCTCAGACTGCGGCGGCTCTCGTTGGGTTTTCCTCCGGCGATTTGAGCGGTGTGATTCCGGATTGCGTGGGGGCGGTGAGGTCAGAGCACGGGACTTATGCCGCTTCGGCAACACAGATGCTGTACTAGGTGCATGTGTGTAGAGCAGCTTGGCTCGTAGCGATTGATAAGTGACACCACGTCCTAGCGTGGCTATGTCTCGGGCCTGACGATTTGCCGCTTCCGTATAAGCATTGGTTAGCCCTGTGTCAAAGTACGCTAGAATCTCATCTTCGAACCGCTCGAAGGTTTGCATAAACGGGGCCCAGTAGCCTTTCGTCAGAGACGAGTGACCCGTCCCGAGCATGTCAAATGCTACTTTGGCGGAGGTAGATGTGTAATCACCCTTGTACCACTCGTAGATTTTTTGCAAATAAACATAAGACTCGCGTAGTTCTGGAAATTTCAAGAGCCAGCCTTCGACTATTGCTTTTTGCCTCTCCGATAGCTTATCGGTGGGGGCGATAAATAGATCGGCGGCTCGATGCATGGAGTGCAGGACTTTGCGCTTGTCCAGCCGGACTTTCTGCAGCATGCTAGCCCTCTCTTGCTTGTCTCCCGGAAGACCGGTCTGGGCAGTCAGTCCCTCCAGACATGCATCGACAAATGTCCGGCCAATCAAGGACCGGATCGAGTTGAAGCGCTTACGGGCTAACAGTAGTACATGCGCCTTGTCGACCACAATAACCGCATGCGGGAATACCATCCTGATTGCTTGTTGATAGTGAGCACATAAGTCCATCGCGAAGGCTTTGACTTTATGCGGAGATTTAAGCGACGTAAGGAACGTGATGATTGTCGACATCCGGTTGTTCGGCAGGAATTCCATGATGCGACCACTCCCGATATCCGTTATCGGGCACCGCAGACCTCCTGCAATATAGATCTCATCGATCCCCATGTACTCGGCGCATTCCATGGACCTCGCCGCTTCGTGCGCGGCCTGCCACTCGTGGGCGATCCGTCCTACCGTGCGGCCACTCATACCGGTTTCGCGCTCGATCCAAATAAGCGATTTTCTGGCGGTAAGCTGGGCGTAGACATACTCGACAGCCCGCTGTGTAGCGTTATGGCTTGCATTCAGATTCGGGAGGCGATCGCCCCGAGTCAGTTTGCAGTTTGGGCAATATCTACGTGGGACAATCACGTGGACATTGACGTGCATGGCGCCGCGTGGGACATCTACGAATGTCCGCGAGTAAGAGCCACAGAGCGTAAGAGTTGAGCCGCAAACCGTACAGGTGGGTTGCTGATCGATTAACCGTGCCTCGATATTGTAGGCAGTCGTTGTCGCGCTGCTCAGATGTGGCATCGTTGCGTAGCCGTCCAGCGCCAAAAAATCGTCGAACATAGATCTGTCTCCTCCATGGTGCAGGTCCGACCTAATCGCCGGTATGTGCTGCACTTTGATCTAATGTTGCTCGTCAAAAGCTGTTAGCGGAAGAGGCAGAGCCCATTAATTTAGACTTAATGGCAAGATCGTTGTTTTTTGTAAACTATTTTTGACTAAACCCTTTATTTTCAGCAAAGGTACCTATTTGCGACGTAAACTAAATCTCTGTGTTGTGCGGAAAACCACTATAAACACCGGCGTATAGTAGCTTTGTGAATGGAGCAAAGCGCAGCAAATCGTTAGGCTACGCTGCCGGGATGGATTATCACGACAACAGAGTACTCATCACAAGTGGTGGTCGCGCGGCCACTGCAGTAGCTTTTGGTGTGTTCAGGATGCAGCGCCAACACGGAATGCCGGTTAGCCCAGTGAGAACAACCGCATTAGCCCCCGAGAACAACACAATATGGCAGGTTATATATGCAGATGATGTTTCGAGCCGCAGGGTGTGCTCGTAAGTCAGCGAATTGGTAAAAGCTGGAGCCAGAAGTGATTCAGGATCATCAGCCCGTCCACCTCTGTCTGCGAGGTTTCCGGTTCACTGTCACGAACTTCGCGTCCGAATAACGCTCTTGAGACAGTTGACGAATCCGTCCGGTGCGACCAATTCATTCCGCGATTGTGACAGAAGTGCCATGGGCTTCGCTCGGGGTTGTAGTCGGGTGCAAAAACGCAAAAAAACTGTATAGATACCCCTTCCCTTAAGCATGGAATCCGTGTAGTGATAGAAGAGTAAGCCGAAATGGATGGTTAATCATGCTGCGCAGACCGTATGCTCGCCCCACAGTGGTGCTCGTGGACACGACAAAGCGATCTCAATCGGCCTCTTGCAACGGAGCCGTAGGCACTGCACGAGGGGAGCATACGAGGATTACTGGACAGCGTAGTGCGCTACCCACCGGTCTTAGGGCTTGGTTGGACAGTGTGATTCTGCCAACCGTACTCAAGGAGTTACACAATGACGACATCGGACAGTGCAATATTAGCGAGCTTTGGGCTGCGCTATGTAATTTATGCGCGCTATTCTTCCAATCGCCAATCCCCGGAGTCGATCCAGGATCAGATTCGTACTTGCCGGGAGTTTGCTGGCACACACGGTTTCCAGGAGATTAGGACCTACGAAGATCCGATGCTACCTGGTGGTAGTATTGATCGCCGTGGGATTCAGCGACTGATGCAAGACGCGGCGAGACCATCCCGCGATTTCGACATTGTGCTGATGCAGAGCACGTCGCGTTTCTCGCGTCGCCTCAGAGACACCTTCGATCTCCACGGAGATTTACAGGCATTGGGAGTTCGGGTAATTGCCGTTTCTCAGGGGATCGACACCGCCGATGAACAGAGCGACGTGCTCATTGCGGTGCATGGGATCGTAGATTCTGTTTATTTGAAGAATCTCGCGAGTGCGACCCGCTATGGATTGGAGGGTCAAGTCTTGCAGGGACTTTCTGCTGGTGGCCGGTGCTTTGGCTATGACGCGTTGCCCGTCGAAAATGGGGTAAAGTGGGTGATCAATCCGCAGGAAGCTGCAATCGTCTGTCAGATTTTCGAATGGAGTGCTGCCGGAGAATCCCTTAAGAGCATCGCCGGCAAGCTGAATGACCAGAAGATTCCTCCCCCCCGAAAGCGAGAAGGCCGTCCCTTCGCCAACTGGTGCCCAACCGCAATAAGAGAGATGCTTCGCCGTGAGCTGTATATTGGCCGCCGGATCTGGAACAAGACTCGGTACATCCGGCGCCCGGGCACGAACAAGCGGATTTCACGGCCTCGACCCAGAAATGAGTGGACAATTGTCGATGCTCCGAGTCTTCAGATTGTGCCAACTGAACTCTGGCGTCGAGTCCAAGCGCGCCAGGATCGCGTGCGGGCGAAATATGCCGATCACGGGCAGAAGCCTGTCAGCCGTGCGTTTTCGTCGCCATATCTACTCTCAGGCTTCCTGCAGTGCGGCGTTTGCGGCGCGAACATGATCATCGTGTCGGGTGGCGCGGCAGGAGCGCGATACGGCTGCCCGCAACACTGGAACCGCAGAGCCTGCCGGAACAATCTGACTATCCAGCATAGAGCAATTGAGGCAGCCCTGTTCGCGGAACTCCAAAATGCTGTTCTGGACCCAGCAGCGATCGACTACTTAGTGGATCAGGTGCTCAAGGGCCAAAAGGACCAGCAATCTAGACAGGACCACCACCATGAGATCAAAGATATAGACACGCAAATCGATCACATCATTTCAGCAATTAAGGCAGTCGGCCACTCAGAGGAACTCCTCAAGAGTCTCAAGGCGCTCGAATCTCGGAAGAGGGAGATTTCGATTGCCAATAGGGATCATGCTCATCAACGGACCGCGTCCGAAATTCGCGAACGGGTCGTCGGAGCGATTCAGAATCTGCCAGATCTGCTCACGAAATCACCCCAGGCGGCCAAGGCGAAGCTTTCGGAACATGTTGATTCCATTCGCCTTCTGCCGCAGCCGGACGGAACCTATATAGCGGAGGGGGAGTGGGACCTACTCGGTATTCGGGGTCCTGATATGGTTGCGGGGGCAGGATTTGAACCTGCGACCTTTGGGTTATGAGCCCAACGAGCTACCGGGCTGCTCCACCCCGCAATGTGATTATATGACGCGCTGC
>JABEBX010017801.1_pt1 | contig 23236 bp, 28 predicted proteins | sample 7245971 | NCBI WGS metagenome assembly JABEBX01 (sample SAMN14506365, study PRJNA622280) | hot springs metagenome | biome: hot spring [ENVO:00000051]|acidic hot spring [ENVO:00002120]; feature: spring [ENVO:00000027]|sediment [ENVO:00002007]; material: sediment environment [ENVO:01001048]... | reverse complement strand
CTTCTCCTAAGCCGCCCTCCATCCTATAAAACGCATAGTCTTTTACGCTATCGGCTTTTACACTGCCGTTTTTCATCGATTTGCCGAACCAACTTCCAGCTTCGTCTGCCTCTCCGTATCCACCTCTCATTCCAGAGAACGCATTATCTCCGACTTTTCGTGCTTTGACTCTCCCACCTTTCATCATCATCCCAAAATTATTCCCGGCTTCGGTAACTTTACCGTAACCTCTCTTAAATTTGTAAAATAAGTGGTCTAAAGGCACTTTAGTCTGCAGGTATACTTCCTCTCCATCTTTGATTATCTTGTTCATCGCCGCGGAGATAAGAAGGCCTGTATATTTGTTAGTCTGTTCGTTTGCAAAGTGCACTACATCTGCTAAAGAATACTTACTTACATCTAACGAGTCATAAAACTTCTTATATAAGTCTGAAGTCTCAAGCAGGATATCATAACGTTTATGATAATCATCTAGAGTGAAATATGGCCCATTGATATGGTCAGAGATCATCCTCTCCAGATAATTAAATCCATTTTTTTTGTGATTAGGATATTTTTTGTGGTTTCCTTTCGTATTATTCTTGTTTATCTTATCAGGTCTTATACTTGCTCCATTCACTATATTATTGAGATCCATTGTAGGCCACTATTCCTTAATTTTTATATTAACCATTAGAGGCACACCCATATAAATACGTACTAAGAAGGGATAATTTCTTATTTTTCCAAGTTTCTGAGGTTAATGATTTAAAAGAGACACTTGAAAGAAAACAGCACAAGATTGATATATAGAAGATAAAAATTTATATATAAATCTGTAATAATATAAGATAAGTATTATGAAACTAGGAAAAGGCAGTATGCGCTTGGGAGAATTGCTTCTTTTCTTAGGACTCTTATTTTTCACACTGATATTCGCTGCCTTCTCTTCTGGCACTCTTTCCCATTCATTCGCGCAAAACTCGGTAAGTAAGATAGTTAATTACACGCTTGCACAGGACAGTTTGAACAGCATAGTATCTAAGATTAACACCACTGGTTTAGCGGCTACTGTGACTAGTCGGCTAGATTCTCAGATATCCTACATAAACTGTGGTGTAGGTTGTTTCGCATCTTCTTTCATAAAAGACTCCACTAGTGTAAGCATACCTATGGACAATACCAATATCTTCCACTATGAGATTATATCATTGATAGCAGCTATATTAGGAGTCATACTGATATTCTTTGCATCTACTGGTGAAGAGAGATTCAGAGCAATCGGAAGGAACATAGTATCTATGGCCATAATCTCGATAGTCATATTCTATATCCCCTTGACATACATAGTACCTTACTTTGTTTCTCCTGCTGTAGCTTCTTATTCCATACACTTGCCGCCCACCCTATTTTCTTCTTTTTCAGCGACTTTATTTTTGATTGATATAGTGATAATAATAATCGGCGTTGTATTGATCATAATCGCGGGTATTATGAAAAGAATAAAACAGAATCCAAAACAAAACCTAGGAACAAAACTTATAGTAACTCAGAAATGACCCTTGATTTCATAATATCTGCTTATAATTATAAGCAGTTTTCTGATAAAAATAGGAAACTTACTCCGTTTTGTCTTCGTAATATTCCTTAAGAACCTCATCCGATTCTTCTTCTATCCTTTTTTCAGTGGCTTTTTCTTCTTCGTCCATAGCTTTATCTTAAGTATTAATATTATAAAAATGTTTTTAAGCCGGTATAACTTCACAAAATAAGGTTTTTGGTGTATGATAACTGTTTATTATAATCCATAAAATATTTCCTAAAGGATGTTCACTACTAATCTTATCTATAAACATGAAGATTTGACAGTATTATATCCGCAGCTTCTTTCAAAGAGGTTACTATATAAGCGTCTCCTTCCAGATTACCTTCTTCAAACTTCCATGTCTCTTTCGGGACAAGTATACCTTTTATTCCAAGCTTTACAGCGGGATTGATGTCAGAACTAGCACTGTTTCCTATCACCCATGTTCTGCCCGGGCTTAATTGGCTGTCACTAATGACTTTTCTGTACTCATCTAGGGATCTCTTCTGATTTTGATAATCTTCCATAAAGAAGCAGCATAGAATTTGCAAACCTTTCCTTTGATATGCCGAATTTTTTAGTTTGCTCTATATCTATTTTATCCAGTTCTTCTATTATGTTAGGAGTTTTAAACGACGAGGATTTAAGAAGCAGCTCAAACTCTTTCTTGGCCTTATTGTAAAGTGACGAATTCTCCAGAGAGTATCATCACAATCAAATATTATAGTATCAAGTTTTGAAGCCATATAATTTGAAGATGTATATCTATATTTAAATATTAATAATGCCGACTGTTGTTTTAAAATTCTAAATTTTGAATGAAAAATAAATTAAGTAATTAGAGGTGAGCGCGCGAGTCGAACGCGCCTACTTCGTTTACGGCTATGTTCAACAACGCTTAATAGCATTTGCCATTTGCAGACGAATACATAGCCGCTCTGTCAGCTCACCATTTTATGATATTTAACGAAGACCTCTAGTAATTTAAAGTAAACTATAAATTTAAATTCTTTAATTTTAAGAAATTGACGCGGATAAGAGAATAAAATCTATTTATAAATAGGATACTTACAGAGAAGTTTATCCTTATTAGGATATTACATAAACCTGATTATTAATGAAATTTTTCAAAATACAGATATGAATAGTCTTCTAAATACAGGATATTAAATGAAAGTGAAAGTCCCGCATCATCTCTACTATTCTATATGATCATAAGTCAAGAAATGTTCTTTCCGATGTTTACTTCACTGTCTGGTCTTAGTAAAACCACTCCCTCTTCAGTTTCTACACCCAAAACTAAGACCTCGGAAATAAAATCTGCCACTTGTTTAGGTTTAAAATTGACAATGGCTATGACCTCTTTGCCGATGAGGCTTTCTTTGCTATACAGCTTGGTTATCTGCGCGCTGCTTTTCTTTACACCAAGTTCACCGAAATCTATTCTTAGCTTATAGGCAGGCTTTTTGGCTTTTTCGAAGTCATTGACTTCCACTATCTTGCCTACTCTGATGTCAATCTTACTGAAATCTGCGAAATCTATGTATTCCACATCTCCTTTAAAAGTTTCTTGTATTTATTTATTATTTATATTTTCCTCGCAAGAACAGCCAATTCCACCACGACAATTATTAGTGCTGCTACGCCTAATCCGTCAGTATCGAAACTAGTTAGAAAGGTAGCATGGTTTAAAGTCAGTACAAACAGCATGCCCACCAGACCAATCACCCCAAGATCCAATGCTATTATCCTCAGCCATGTTATCTTATTGCTGTATTTTGCTCTACTTTTTGCGGCTTTGCTTTCCAACGCATCGGAAAAGCCTATCTCATAGACGGACAAAAGCATTATAAGCACTAGGAATGCATCGCTTACCCCTATTATAAAGGCCACCGACTCAAATTGAGTTTGTAATCCAAGATATCCCAATGGAAGGAAGGCCAATGCAGCCAGTATGACATATTTCCATTTCTTGATCATAGATATGACTGCCATACTAAATAATATCCGGGCGCATTTATATATTTCAGAGAGGTTGGTACTTTTAAGCATACGAGCATTGAAAGTCCACTTGCTTCAAATTTTTTATTAATACTATCCTGCGGGGATACTCTCGGGATAAAGTATCACCTAAAATAAATACAGGTATATTCAAGCTAAAGATAAGAAAAAAGGATTTTCTTGTATTGGTAACAATGTCAGTAATAATCCTAGTTTACAAGTAATTTATAGCGCGAAAGCAGGCAATACCCATGTACTGTAATGCTTACTGCGATAATAATAGACTTTATAATAATAAGCTGACTTATATTTTTCATAAAATCCAGAAATAAAAAGGAGCTGTTTTCTTTTTAAGGTCACTTATTTTCTTTCCTTCGTTTTTTTAATCCCAGTATCGAAGATATCCTCCCTCTGAATATATAGATTAGGAAGAACAGCACGAAAACCGCTCCAACGTAAACACCTGCTTTTTCAAATACGTTTGCTATGGATTCCCAGTTACTGGAAAGATAATATCCTGTATAAACCAAAAAGCTCGACCATATCAAAATTCCTGCAGAGGAATAAGCTATGAATTTTTTGATATCCATTTTGAAAGCACCACAGATTATCCCTGCTATCGACCTAACTGCAGGTAATAGCTTAGTAAAAAAAGCGAAGTAATCTCCGTACTTTTTAATCCATCTTATCCCTTTTTTGTACTCCAAATCCCTAAAACCAAGCTTTTTAGAGTATTTTAAAAATATATCTACCCCTAAAAAGTAACCTAGAAAGAAGCCTACTATGCTCCCGAGTATCGAAGCGCTGATGGCGTCTGCAAAGCCAAGATAAGGATTTATCTTTCCCATCGCTATCAAGAAACCCGTAAAGGGCAAAACGACTTCGCTTGGTATCGGGAGAATAACAGACTCTAAAAACATCAGAACGAAGATTGCTACGTAACTTTGGCTTTCTATTAAAGCAAGTACCTGATCCACGCCAAAAATCATTTCACACCTTTTTTATAAATTCTCTCGGATCTTTATCATCAACCTTTAAGCCTATGCTAATACATGAGCCCAATACTTCGTTTATCAGACCTTGCTCGGTCTTCGCAATTGAATACTTTGAATGGTCCTTAGCTATCTTCTTTACTTTTTCAAAGGATATCGAAGCGGATTCCTTCCTTTCTCCAAAGCCTTTCTCTAATCCTGCTTCTTTTATGAGCAGCTGCGAAACCGAAGGCATTAAAACGTTTAATTCGTATTCTTTCGTTACTTTATCCACTTCTATCTCGACAGGGACTTTCATTCCAACGAAATCTTTTGTCTTATCATTTATCTTCTTGACTACCTCTGGCGGCTTTAAACCAAGCATCGTAAGCTGTGGTCCTAATGGAGGAGCAGGCGTTGCTTTTCCCCCTTCTACAACAATTTTTACTTTTGTTTTCATTTTTGATCACTCTCGCTTTTTATTGTAGATACATCAGATATCTTAATATTAACGTTTATCGGTACTGCGGATTCAAGGAACATAACCGTCAATTCCTCCTTTTCCTTATTCACTGCCTTTACAGTGGCTGTTTCTCCTTTGAATGGGCCGGACAATACTTTTACCACATCCCCGATATTTATGTCTATAACCTGTTTCTTCTTCTCTATTGTCTTTAGTGCTTCTTCAACCGAAAGCTCCTTGTTCATTATCCCTCTGATGTGTTTTATGTTGTAAATCAAACTTAAGATACTTTCCTTTGAATCTGCTTCCACTATTATATAGCCTTTCAAAGAGTATGGCTTTATGATAGAGTATACTCCTTTCGCCCTTACTAACTGCGATTCAAGCCTTTCTAAGGCCTGCATCTCCCTTCCAATCGTAACCCTTATAATGAAGAAATGCGATTCTCCATTATTCTCAGTAGCTTCCATATATTTCAAAGAATACTATTCTATGAATTTAAGTCTATAAAAAGGTTTTTATCCCTCCAACAACATACTTTCTATTAAGAAAAATAAAAAAGATTTATTTAGCACCATTACATTAGATACTAATACGTCTGAGGGCGCGTAGCTCAACTAGGTCAGAGCATTCGGCTTTTAACCGAGTGGTTGCGGGTTCAAATCCCGTCGCGCCCATAAATGAAGGAAAGTTTAGTATATCCCATTCTCAAGAAGAAATATTGATATCAAGGAAGATGTATTTATCTATATTTTTATTTTTGTGTAATTGTATAAGTTTCATGTTTTCTATCTCGAGGATACAGTGGAAACAAAAAAGTAAGAACCATTAGGATTTAATCAAAGAGTTTTATCAAGTCAAAGTAGGAGATATTCACAGCCCTTGTTTTTAAACGCTACATTCTATTAATGAGAAGGTAATAAATGCACGCGATAGCGTTTGCATCCAATATTTTTCCTCTCTTAATCATCTTTACCGCGTCACCCAATTTCACGTTCACGACCTCATCTATTCGTTCTCCCTTCTCCTCTTTCTTTTTTCCTTTTGAGAGGTCATCGGCCAGGAAAAAATACATTTTCTGTTTGCTTCTTGCAGTATTTTGATAAGCTGAAAAAAGCAGTTTAATCTTTTCAGCTTTGTATCCCGTTTCTTCTTCAAGCTCTCTTCTTGCGGAATCAATCGGTTTCTCGTCCTCATCGATGTATCCCGCAGGCAGTTCATAAATCGATTTATCTAATACAGGCCTGAAATGCTTTTCCATGATTACCTCATTTTTATTGGTAACCGCTGCTACCATCACAGAGTCCTTTATATCTAGGAAATAGAAAAGTCTCTTCTGTCCATTCATTGTTACTGGTTTTCCCAAAACCTTAAAGAATTTTCCAGCCGAGAAAAGCTCTTTCGTATGATCTTTACGGGCCTGATGGACTTCTCCCATGCCCCCTTCTGTGTACATGAATGTGTACTCCCCTGCTTTGTGTACCTCAATCTTTCCACCCCTCATTCCATAACCTAACCAGTCTCCTGCTACAAGTATGCTTCCGTATCCTCCTTCCATCTCAGAGAATGCGTAGTTTCCCGCCTTTTTTGCGTATACACTCCCCCCGCTCATTTTTGCAGCAAAGTGATGACCTGCTTTGTCTACTTCCACTTTGCCTTTACTGAATCTGTACAACAAGTAATCTAAAGGCTTTATAGTGTCCAGGTGCACCGTATCGCTATCCTTTATTATCTTATTCAAAGCTGCAGAAATGAAAACACCTGTGTAGGTATTATCCTGTTTTTCTGTGAATTTTTTCACATCTTGTAAATTATATCTTCTCTTATCCAATAACTTATAAACCTCATGGTAGTAGGCTTCCTGTAGACTAAAATCCTCTCCACCAAAAATGTTCGAATTTGGAACCTGCTCCGAGAAACGGTTATTTGATATTATTTTCTCTAGATACTTTACACCTTCTGACTTTTCCTTGTAATCTTCTTTTGCACTCACACCAAATCACCCGCGTTTCTGATAATTCTGAAGTTTCTGTAATAACCGCTAAAATTTAATTAATCTCTGTACCTACATAAACATTACCGCTTTCTCTATTCATAGCAGGTCCTAAACATTTTTTCTTTAATATCCCGGTTCCACCTTTAATATTATAGAATCCGAAATATCCAATTTCATCAGCTATTGCAGTTCCTCCACTCATATCTTTTGCAAAGTAACGGTCTGCGAAATTAACTTTCACAGTACCTTTCGATAGTTTCATTAGCATAAAATCTAGAGGAACAGTAAGATTAATGACAACTATATCTTCGTCTTTTATTACTTTGTTTAATGCTGCTGATACAAAGATACCAGTCAATTTATCCTTTTGCTTGCTTGCAAATGCTGCGACATCCTCCAATGAATATTTACTTTTATCAAGTAACTTATAAAAGTAATCATATAACTCTAAAGATTGATCCTTATTATAAATAGAATAAAGATAATTTTTATATTCTTCTTTAAGCGAGTGTGGATCCTTTAAGGTGTACCTCCTCAATAAATCTAATAATAATTCTACGCCACGATCGGGATTACTATCTTCGTCATATGTAGGCCAATGACTTTCTACCATCTCATCTATCTTGGCCTTGAGTTTATCCTGTCTCCCAGAATAATCTTGATAAAGGATAATAGACATATATATGTCAGATACATCGGTAGGTACCCCAGCATAACGTATGTTAATAGGATTTTTTGCTAATAATTCTTCAAGATAGCTTACACCTTTAAAATTTTTACTTGTTGTTTTATCAGTATTTTCTGTCATATAACCTCCTTTATCAACTGATAGTTTTTACCTAAATTTTTAGGTATATACTATAGAGTAGATATAAATATTTATATGTAACTCTCCTAAATAGAGTAGTATGGATTATGAAAACGCACTGATTGGTGCAGGCCTGACAAAAACAGAGAGTAAAGTCTATCTAGCAATACTAAAGTTAGGACCTACGAGGATAGGAGATATACTACGAGAATCTGGAGCGCACAGTTCCGTTGCCTACAATAGCCTACAGCACCTATATGGTAAAGGACTTGTCACTTATGTGGTAAAGGATGGCAGGAAGCTTTTCACTGCTGAGAGCCCTGATACACTTTTGAATTTAATAAAAGAAAAAGAGGAAAAATTGGAAACTGCATTGCCATATCTGAAAAGCCTTGGCCGAAAAAAGTATGGTGATAATCCTCTCTTTATATCAGAAGGAGATAAGGCTTTAAAATCCGCATTCAATGATATGCTCGCTGCATTGGGAAAAGGATCAGAGCAGCTTGTCATGGGAGTATCCAATACTGGTAGCGGGTTCGGCACGTTTCTTAGGCACTGGGATGAGAAAAGGGTAAAAAGAGGCATAAGTAAGAGGGTGATTGTATCTAATGATTCAAGGGAGTGGTCGGATTACTACTCTGTTAACAACGTATTAACAAAGGTTAGAAAAGCGAAATGGTTGCTGAATCCGGGGCTTACAATAAACATTTACGGTGATAGAACTTTGCTAATAATGTGGAGCACTCAACCAATAATTATAAGGATAGAGCGCAGGGACATAACGAAAGGGTTCAGGAGCTACTTCGAAATGCTTTGGCAAATGTCGGCCCGATAATGAATTATAATTCCGATGATTTTAATATTGATTTAATGAAAAATTTATAGTATAGTTTTGGATAGTGTTTTATAAGAGTTTCATTTAGAATTGAAGTTAAGTTTTAATAAAGTACGGATTTGTTTATCTATTATATGCTGTACATTTTGTTGATACGCTGATAGTGATGATTCTTTGGCCGGTTTCCTTAGTCCTTGTCAGAAAATTGGCACAGATTTTCGGTCCGCTACTCACTGTGTTTGGCGCGGTAATTTTAAACGTTTTTTAATGAGTGCACAATAAAGAAAGAATCATTAAACCTCCTAAATAGGATTCAAACGATTCATAACGAGTAAATGATAAAGGATTAAAGTTATAATAACTTATAGTTTTTATATTATAATAATGGAATCGCAGGAAACTCAGATTGTAGACAGTTATCAGGTAGTTTCAGATGGAGTGGTTGCAATCGTCAAGATATTAAGAAACCCGCGAAAATTCACTATGAGTTATGATATAGCTACACCTGTAATAGACCAGAGTATGAATGCCGTTCTGGGAGAGATAAGAACCGAATTGATTAAAGAGGATCCTGGAAAGATACAGCAGCTTTCACAAGGAACATCAGAAGTGCTAAAAAGAGAATTTCTTGATATAGTACAGAAAAAGCTGCAGGAGATTATCCCAGGTATGCAGGAAAAATCGTACATCGAACTGTCGGCTACACTTCTTCATGAAATGTTCGGTTTGGGGCTAATAGATGTTCTTGATACTGACCCCAATCTTGAGGAGATAGTAATAAACGACTCTAAGACTTTTGTGATGGTGTACCACATTAAATATGGATGGCTGGAGAGTAATGTAAGGATAGAAACTGAATCCAGGATAGAATCATACGCACAGCAAATCGCCAGAAAGGTTGGAAGACAGATAACAAACCTCACTCCTCTTTTGGATGCACAGCTTCCGAATGGAGACCGGGTAAACGCTACTTTATACCCGATTTCTACGCATGGAAACACATTAGATATAAGAAAGTTTAGGGCAGAACCATGGACTATTATAGATTTTCTCAACAGAAAGACAGTCTCTCCAGAACTTGTGTCTTTTGTATGGCAGGCTATGCAGTATGAACTTTCTTTCCTTGTAACAGGAGGTACCGCAGCAGGTAAAACGTCGATGCTTAATGTTTTTCTTCCATTCATCCCTCCTAACCAAAGGATAATAACGATAGAGGATACCAGTGAGTTGGTGCTTCCAAAATACATGCACTGGGTACCTATGCTTACAAGACAGCCGAATTCAGAAGGAAAAGGTCAGATTACTATGCTTGATTTGCTGCTTAACTCGCTTAGAATGAGGCCTGACCGGCTGGTCGTCGGAGAAATAAGAAGAAAAGAAGATGCACAAACGCTTTTTGAAGCGATGATGACAGGCCACTCTGTGTACGCGACGATGCACGCTGAAACCGCTCAACAAGTGGTTAAAAGACTTATTTCAGAGCCGATAGATCTTCCAGAGATAGAGGTATCCACACTTGATTTGATAATAACATCTTTCAGACAGAGAAGAACTGGAGTAAGACGTGTCCTTGAATTGGCAGAGATAGTAGAAAGACAGGTTAGCGGCACTACGGAGTTGAAGACGAACAACCTGTTTGAATGGAAACCAAGGACTGATACTATTGAGAGGACGATAAATACTTCGCAGAAAATCTCTACTAAATTGGCACTTTATTCTGGTTTAACAACGGAGGAGATGGCTGCAGATTTAAAAGAAAAACAAAAGGTTCTCCAATGGATGATTGATAAAAATATAAGCAACATAAACACGATAGGATTGACAGCAAGCCATTACTACACGAACAATGAAAAATTGATGCAGCTTGTAAATGACAGTGGTGACCCGTCTGAATTAGACTCTTTGTAAAATGGAAGCTAAAATACCTGCAGTGATAATATCTCAGGAGAAAGCGATTTTTTTCGGAAAGAAAGTTAAAAAAATAGCTTATAATCTGAAGAACTTAAATCCTGGATTGAAGCAGGATCTGCTACAAGCTTCGATGGATATAGATTATATAGACTATATCGCAGCAGGGATTATAGTGACTATAGTTATGGTAGGGTTAATGGCAGGTATATCTGCCCTTATCCTTCTTATAGCTATAAAGAAAGATCTTCTGACAATTAAGATAGAAGCTATTCTTCCTGTCTTAATAATAGTTGTACCCGCCGTATACTTCATGTATTTCGTTAACTATCCAAAACTACAGGCAACAAAAAGGAATAAATTGATGGAGGAGGAGGTCGTTTTTGCAACGAGGGAGATAATGATAAAGATAGGTTCGGGTGTACCGATATTCAATGCCCTTTTAGACGTTGCCAACGGTGATTACGGCGTAGTATCCGATGAATTCAAATTAGCTGTAGAAGAGATAGAATCCGGTGTACCACAAGAAGTTGCTTTGGACCATCTGGCAAGAAGAGTCCCTTCGCAGTCATTAAGAAGAGCAATAGATATAATGCTCAATGCAATAAAATCTGGTAGTGATGTTGCAGGCACGCTTTCTCTTATAAATGATATGCTTATTAAAAAACAGCAGTCTGATATGAAGTCTTATGCCGGAGAACTTACACCGATGTCGATGGCTTACATGCTTATATCTGTAGTGCTGCCTAGTCTTGGAATGTCCGTTTTTGTGATATTAGGTTCACTTGCACACTTTAATACAGTTGATATAATGTATATAATACCTCCCTTCCTTTTGATATTCCAGTTCTTCTTCATGGGGATGGTCGGAAGTAGGAGGCCTTCAATAGGAGTATGAAAAAAGAAGAAAGTTCAAAAAATATAATGGTGATGCTGGCTAACATACTTCCAAAAAAGCTTACAATATCGATTAAAGAGCAGATGATCTACTCACAGAGTGGCGGTGAAGACTTAGATAAGACCATAGGAACTATCATGCTTTTGCTTATAGTAGGAGCAGTCATCGGAGCCGTCCTTGTATTCAAATTCTTGCACTCCCCTCTTTATGCACTTGCGGCTGCTCTTGGTATATTCTTTGGAGGGATAGTACTGATAAGATCAGTCTTTGCGATGATTGCTGATTCTGTTTCTGCTAAAATAGAAAAAGTTTTACCGGATATGCTTCTTTTGATGGCTGCCAACTTAAGAGCGGGTATGATTCCCGAAAATTCGTTTATAGCGTCTATGAAGCCAGAATTTGGTAAGTTAAATTATCTTTTAAATAAAGCCGCCATAGAAACACAGGCAGGAAAGAATTTTTCTGAAGCCATGCTGGAAATGAATGATATGACTAGCTCAGAGTTTTTCAAAGACAGTATTAGGATAATTTCTGAGGGGATAAGATCGGGCGCTGAATTGCACCTTATACTTGAAAACTTAGCAAGCAACTTACTTCAGAATGAAAGCATAAGAAATGATATGAGAGCACAGGTAAAAAGTTACTCTCTTTTTATATTCATAGCTGCTACTCTTGCTGCTCCTCTGCTATATGGTGTTTCTTCTTTTCTTATAGCTATATTGGATCAGGTAGGCGCAAGCACAAGCGGAGCAAACGCCCCTACAAACCTGCCAAGCGGCACATTAGGAATGTTCTCTGGATTCACTCTTCCGCATATCTCAGTTACATTGGTGATAGCAGTCGCAACGATAAACGTAATAATAACTACCGCATCAAGTGCATTACTTGGCGGGATACTTAACACAGGGAAAGCGAAAAATGGCCTTAAAAATGTCCCGGTGTATATGGCTATAGGTATAGCGATATTCTTTATTGTAAGGATAGGTGTTTCTACGCTGTTCGCAAGTTCTTCTTTGACATCCGGATCTTCCAGCGGATTTTAAGGGCTCATGGTCTAGCGGTTATGACATCTCCCTCACACGGAGAAGGCCGGGAGTTCGAATCTCCCTGGGCCCATTTATATCTCTGTGTATAGTTGACTATAAAAATAAAACAACTGATGATTTCCTTGAAACATCTTATACGATGGTGGAGATGCCTATGAAAGATAATTGTAAATACGGATATAAAGAAGATTTAGAAGCTTTAAAGAAATAAACTATCAAACAGATAAAAGAAGCAAAGATTTAATTTGACCGTATAAATTCATTTCTGACCTCTTTCATTATAAAATTTTAGAACCTTTTCTTTAAAATATCCCTGTGTTATAGCACTTTCTACTGCTTTTTTTAGATATACATTTCTATTCTTTCTTTTCTTCTCATTTATAAGGTTCATCGTAAAATCGGCAGAGGAGATAGCTGCAAAGCTTCCTACAAAAATAACCCCTAGTCCATAAAGTAATCCAGACGCTACCGAAGATTGAAGGTCCGACGTAACATAAGAAAATAAAGCCATGAAACCTGCTGCTGTAAGTGCTGTGATACTATAATACCTTATAGTATTTGAAGATAGGTTAAGCTCTTTTCCTGTCTTCTCTAGGTAAGTCTTAGAATAATCCTTTACTAAGTAATTCATAAAATTTGATTTAACCCCTAGATTTTCTTTTATATAGTTTGCTATTTTGCTCACTCTGTTATCTGCCGCTATTTTATCTAGTTGCTCATCAACTTCTGAAAGTATCTGAGTAAGATCAGTTTCCATTGCATTTTAAAGAATAGCACCTATATTTAAATATTTACTTATAAATGTTGGAGACGCTCCTCTTTGAAGCAAGGAAACCCATACTAATGATAGAGAAGATTTAGATATCTCATTAAAGAGATACAAAGGTTTTACTAGAACAAGCTGAAAAGATTAAGCTGATCGATATAATTTTATGGTATATGAGGATACTTATAATTCCTTTATCTTAGAAAAATTAACGGCTTAAAACTAACAGCTATTTAAATAAAAAACCTGTAATATAGGATATGGCAAGGATGATAGAACATGAAGCCCATAAGCCTTTCATTGTTAAGGTCGGAGAACTGCCTGGAATGGACAAACTTACTCAGGATCAAAAGGTGCTAAATTATCAGATACACATCTGTGCATGTGGGTTATCACACAACAAACCGTTTTGTGATGGCCACCATCACTTGACAGATGATGAAAAAGAAAATTGTGTATATATGTATGATAAAGACGATAAGAAACACGAATTAGTGGATGAGTACAAATAAAGTTATATTATACTAGATATATATTATAATAGATATGAAAGAACTTTTCTCCGCTGGTAAATTTTTTAAAGTTTTCAGCAAGGACGTAAAAGTAAACGGGAAAAACCAAGTATTCTATGTTTTGGATGCAAAAGACGTTGTAATGGTAGCAGCTATCACAGAGAAAAAAGAAGTTATCATGGAAAAACATTTCAGGCCTGTATTAGATAAGTCGATTTATGAACTGCCTGCAGGATACATCGATGAGGACGAGAAACCGATTGATTCCGCAAGAAGAGAGCTGGAAGAAGAAACGGGATACAAAGCTGAAAAGATTAAACTGCTTTTTTCCGGTTATTTATCTCCTGGAAGAAGCAAACAGAAAATGTATTTTTTCCTGGCCGATGACCTCTCAAAAGGAAAAAAGAAAATAGAGGAAGGAGAGCAGATAGACAGAATAATAAAGATGAAATTAAAAGACACAGTTAAGATGATTAAGAGCAATAAAATAGAGGATACCGCTACTATTGCATGTATAGATTACCTGGTTCAAAATGAAAAGCTGTAAAGTAAAATAAAAAAATCAAAGCTAGAAAGTTATACGAGCCGTACGTGATAACCTCTTTTTCAAAAATATGATAAAGACCTATCAATAATAGAGCAGTACTTTAAAACTTGAAAAACTTCCTTAGTATAATTCTGCATTTATGAAGGGCGCAAGCGCCATAACTACTGAATGTCTAAATTCTTCTTCCCTGTTTAATTTTCCTCTCGTCAAAAAACCTATCGTACCTTCTTTTTTCTTCGTGTCTTTTTCACCAGTTATCTCATCTATTACGTCTCCCAGCTCCTTCCCTTCTTTGATCTTGTTTACAAATTTTTCTGGCAGTAAAATAGCGGCAGACCTGCCCACTCCAATTTTATGATTCTTATCGATTATGACAACGACTCCTTCCAAGAAGGTTTTGTCACCGAACGTGGAACATCCACCCTCTAATCCTACCGAAAAATCAGCATGCGTAGTTTCCATCGCGTGCAATGCCCTATTTTGAGCTCCTGTAAAACTTTCTTCAAAGGAAACCGGCATGCTGGACACTTTTGAAGGCGAATCAACGGAGATTAATTCTACATCGCTGAAGAAAAGCTTGAACGCGTTCATCACAGCTGATATCTTTACCGGATTTTTCGAGCCTACTGCGACTTTCATAAGAGTATAGTAAAAAACTAGTTATTAAGTTTTGCTGTATCTTCTCATCTCAAGTAATTTAAGGAAAAGAAGCAGTATTATGAAGATAAGTATCGCCGCCACAACAGCATATAAAGATGAGTTAACACCGCATTTAATGAGAAAAGAACCGGAAACTGCTGAAGAAGAAGAACCCGCAGTACTGCTTGAAATCTGTGCAGATAAAACGCTGCAGTAATCATAATTTTTGTATATTGCAAGATAGGTCGGGATCGCGATTATTATCCCGATTATCATAAGATAAAGCTTTGTCCTGTCTTTTTTTATCTTAGTCCCTTTTAAATTTACGTTTATCCCCTGCGATTTAAGCTCTTCTTTGTAATTTTCTACAAGACTCATTGTATTTCTATGTGTCTCATTATAAATATAGATTGGATCTTCTTTATATTCTGCAGATTCTGAAGTTTTTCATGCACGAAATCTATTATGTTTTCCTTAGTTCCGTTCACCGAAAAGATAAGGTCCCAGTCTCCGCTCACTTCATATATCTCTTTTATTATTGATTCATTTTTCAATTCCTGGAAAAGTTTTTCAAACTCATTTATATGGACATTGTTCAAAGAAACGAGTATAAAGGCCTTTTCATAATCCGCCGAATTATCATAATTTATCTCTACTTTTAACCCTTTTATGAAACCATTTTTTTTAAGTTTATTATAATGATAATAGACCGTTGATTGCGGAACTCCCAATTTCTGCGCGATATCTTTTATTTTACTGTTATTTTTAAGCAAATTTAGAAAATCTATATCTTTCTTTTTTAGCTTCATAATCCCTTTTGTAAATAATACTTATGGTAATACCATATTTAAAAGGCTTTCTTATTAGGAGATTATCCTCACGGATCCGAAATTAGCGACTACATTCTTCAATGTAGAATTTGGAAGGAACATCTCCCTTCCATAAAAAGTCTCCATATCTTTTTCTGAAAGATAAAATGCAGTTATATTGTCATAAACGAACATCACTCCATTATAAAACTGCGTTCCATTTATCTTTAATGAAGAGACGCTTTCCCTATTCAGGCCGTCATAAATTATAGTATTGTTTATTTCACTAGAAGTACTGTTTGGAAAATTTACAAAAGTACCTTCCCCAATTTTTACGGTCTCATTTCTACTAGTTCCATTTAATACTGGCAAAGTTATATTAGAATAAATCTCGCATATTGCAAACCCTCTAGTTTTATTTGATGCCACATAACAGTCCTTTAGCGATAAGCTTAGATTTATGAGGGTAAAGTTTATGGGAAAAAATATCAAATCCGAAAAGTATGAAGCATTCGATATATCTATCAATACATCATAGTTTTGAGGTAGCGTTACACCTCCAAAAAGGACAAGACTGTAGAGAGAATTGTTTTCTACCACCTTATTATCATTTATAGAATAATCCTCCGCAGCCTTATAATATTGAGACGGCACTAAGAGTGTTTTATTCTGATTTGCTGCGTTGAAGTACTCCAAAGAGTACTGTATTGATGAAGGAAGGGAACTTGTTGTCTGGACGTTAGGCCGATTAAAATGTAAAAATCCTAGTAATGCTGCGAGTATTACAATCACAATCAACATAACCCATAAAAGAGAGACAGGGATCCTTAATTTTGCCATAATTTTATTGATTGTCTTTATCTTCTTTATTCTCTTCGTTTACTTCTTCCTGTTTTTCTGTGTCTGCGCTTTCGTCTACTAAATTAATCTGAGCAGGTTCCTCTTCATTTACTGCGACATCATCTTTTTCACTACTGTCAACATCTTCTGTAGCAAAAATAGTGAATTTCCTTTTGACTTTTGAGGATGCAGTCCTTTTCACGTATTTAGGCATTCCCTTGTAAAGTCGCTGCCCGTGTATTTTCTTCGCACAGTCTGGGCAGTAATAAGCTTTCATCCCATCTTTAAAGAGATAAACTGCCCTGTCCCTTCGGGTGATCTGTCCGCACGAAGCACATCTTACACTAGCGGTCCTTCCTCTTCTTATATTCTTTCCCATTCTCTTTATTATTATTGGGGATTATATATAAGTTTGCTATGTCCATTTTATCAGGAGAGTCTCCATCTTCTTTGTATTCATCCAAGTAGTTTTTACCGTTCTCAGGTTTTTTATACATGTACAAAAAGAAGGATAGCATTATAACAAGTAAAACCCCGCCAATAATTGTTATTGCAAGCCCTGCCGAGGAAACTGCGGAGTTATTGAGAAAAGAAGAAAGTGAAAGTGTGCCGAATACCTTGCCGTAATTTAGCATGTTTATTGACAAGATGGAAGCAAACGCTGCGATGAATATTACTTCTCTTCTTGCCTTTCCCACCGTGTAATAAATGAGAGAAACTGCCGCAATAGCAACAGCTAGGATATAAGTGATATAATTTACCGATAAACCAAGGCGGCTCATAGATAAGACAAATATAAAGAGACCTAAAATCGTAGAGATAGGAGAAAGGACTATTATCTTCTGTATTTTATAGAATGGAAATGACAAGCCGAAAGCTATGAGAAGTACTCCCGCTATAAAACCTATCGAGTAATGATCAAAAAGAAACGAAGAGAATGAAAACGCAGTTAAAGAGCTGTTAGTTCCAAGGCCAGTTATTATCGAAAGAAAGACTATGAGCAGTATTATTACTATCACAAAGCTTATTAGCGAGTATACCCTTGCTAATGAAAGAGAGCTTATCTTTGACTCCTTCCATACATACTCGGAAAAAACAAGAAAAACGTTCCTAGCTATGAAAAGCAGCACCGCCAGCATTATTGGAAAAACGTACAGATAATCTACGGGTGGCATTATAGAGGGATATAAAACTTCAGCATTAACAACGAAAAAAACGGCAAAAGTTCCAACCACCCCCCATATTGGATCCAGATATTTTTTCACGCTCGGCAGGCTTTTTCTGTCGTATAAGAAGGACATCGCTGACATGGCCTCCGCCAAAAGAAACGCAAAAAGAACCACTAATATCACGTAATTTATAACTATATATATATTCATTTTTTAGCCTCCAGCTCTTTACTCAAATCTCTCTTTGCTAGTACTTTTCTTACGAAGTATATAGTCAATGGAAAAACTGCGATATAGAATATGATAATAGCTACTCCGATAGGGATAATTGAGGGGGAGGTATTTGCAGCTGAGGATATTGTCATTATATTATATAGTATCCAAGGAGTCCTGCCGACCTCATCGGTCACCCATCCGTCTTCAAGAAGAAACGCTGCAAGTACCCCTACAACGATCAAAGTCTTCAATACAAGAGGATTATCGAATGGATCCGAAAATATCTTGTGCGAAAGCAGCTTCCTTACCATCTTACCGGAGGACAAACGTTGCTTTATATTCTTTATGTTTAAGAGCCATATTATAAGAAAGATTATCATTATTAGGCCTATCAGCATACCCAACAGGACCATTATATCAAAGGTATTATGGACCACAGAGACAGGTGGCCGTGTACTTGGTGGGTAATAAGACAAAGAATCGTTCGGTGCAATCACCCCATTAAAGTTATAAGTCGCAAGAAAGCTCATTAAACCCGGCACAGTTATCGCGTCTACAGTCTTATTGTTTACAAGGAAACCACCTAGGACCTCGGCTACGTGCGGACCTGAATTGAAATTCATTTCTAAGGCTGCAAATTTCTCTGGCTGGTACACCATTAGATTACTTATAGACTCTATCCCTATTATTACGGTAAGGATTATGGATATTATAACGATCGCGGCTGCTATCTTTGCTGCTTTTTTGTAAAAATCTCTTTCTATCCCTTTTGTCTTCAAAAGTTTATACGCAAAATAAGCAAGGAAAAAGGCAGAGCCTGCGAATATCGTTGAACCGATAACGTGTCCTATCTCTACCCATGTCGTCGGAGTGTTGAGCACTGCAAGAGGATTAACGCCGATTATTTTTCCAGTACTAAGATAGTACGGTATATTAAAACCGTTAGGAGTATTCATGAAAGCGTTTATCATTGTTATGAATACACCGGACATTACCGCCCCAATAGCTATAAAAACGGATAGTATCCAGTGCCTCATTCTGCTCTTGAATTTATTCCAGAAATAGATATAAACACTAAGGAACACAGCCTCGGTGAAAAAAGCGAATATCTCCATGTAAAGAGGGAGAATCCCGACTTGTCCTAAAACAGATATAAACTTGGGCCATAGTACAAAAAGTTCTACTGCCACTACGACACCGCTCGCTGTTCCGACCGCAAAAAATATTACTAAAGCTGTGGCAAGCCTCTTAGCCATTACATCATAAAGTTTGCTTTTGTATTTTATGGATATATACTCTGCAATGCTCATGATTATCGGAAGGGTCATGCCTACAGAAACCAATAGGATATGTACTGCCAATGAGTAACCCATCAATGCTGAATCAAAAACCACTAGACTAACCATTACTAATAATAACTTATTGCGTTATTTATTCTTTTTTATAGTTTTATAGTTCCCTCTGGATAGATCACTTTATTATCTTTTAAGGATAGTTTTCTGACTGCCCTTTCCGAATCTAGAGACAGGTGGACGGGAATGAGTTTTTTAGCGTGACTTTCTTCAAAAACCGATAAAGTCGAACTGTACGTAGAATGTTTCCAAAAATCCGCTTCTTTCTTCTTTTCATCGGTATAAGTCATCTCGTGTATCAGTAAATCCACATCCTCTGCTCCTTTTACGACGTTTTCACTGTAAGCAGTGTCGCCGCTGTAAAAGATGCTCTTTCCATCGTACTCTATCCTGTATCCATTGTCTGGCACAAGATGCCTTGCTCTAAAAGGCGTTATGAACTTATACTTTTCGTCTTCTACAAAATCGAATTTAGTATTAAAAGTTGGAGGCGTTCTCAAGAGTTTAAGCAGTCTTTCTGTACTTGTTTTTATGCCGTTTGGGCCGAGGACTACTAGCTTATTACTTGCTTTGTGTATAGACCTATACCAGAATAATTCCGGCAGACCGCTGAAGTGGTCTAAGTGCATGTGTGTTATCGCAACTATCTCTATCTTTGTTGGGTCTATTCCTAAATCAAGGAGAGACTCGATCGTATGCGGTCCGAAATCAAATACTATCTTATCATCGAGTATAAAAGAGATATTTCTCTCGTTTTTTACAAGATTTGAACTCCATTTACCTAGAAATTTTAAATTCATCGCGTAAGTTCTTCCAGAGACTTTCCTTTAGTTTCCGGTGCTAAAAACACTGTTAGAAGAAGACCTATTAAGCCTGCGATCGCAAAGAATAGAAGACCATCCCCTAATCCATATAATGCGACTATCGTCGGAAATGTCGTCAAACCTAAGATTGCACCTATCCTGCTGATTGATGTTCCCCATCCCTGGCCTGTTGCACGTATGGAGGTTGGGAAAAGTTCCTGCCCATAAACGAAGTCTGTGCTCCCCATTCCCCAAGACTGTGTAAGCTCAAATAATATGTACATAGTAGCTATTACGGCGCCTGTTATCCCTGCTGCAAATGCATCTGTTGGAGTACGCATAGCTATGATTGCTAAGACCAGCAAAGAAACGAACATGCCTGCAAAGCCCAAGATGGTTACTACTTTCCTGCCCCATCTATCTACCGTTAATATACACATTATAGAACCTACTATTGCGACTGACGAAAATATCGCTGACCCTAATATCGACAGGCTATGACTTAGACCAAGCAGAATAAGTATGGTTGGAGTAAACAGTCCTATCCCATAAAATGCAACGTCATAGAAGAACCATGCTAATCCGAAATAAAGTGTGTTCTTTATGTACTTCTTGTCAAAGAGCGTGAAAAAGGAAATCTTTTGCTTCGAAACCTTTAGAACGTCTGATTTTCCTGTTATTTGTTTCTCAGATTCTCTTGCCTTTGTTACATCTCCCTGCTCAGCAAGCCATCTTGCGGACTCAGGGACTTTCCTTCTGAGTATAAGGACTATGATTGCAGGTATTATGCCTATAGCAAACATGTAACGCCATGCATTTGTACCTAATGGAAGAAGTAAATAACCGATTGCAAAAGCAATTGCCGCGCCGACCCACCATGCCAAACCATCACTTGCTAAGAACTTCCCTCTAGATTTTTTAGGAGTAAACTCTGAGATTATAGTTGCACCTATTGCATAGTCTGCACCTATCGCCACACCAAGTATAAGCCTGAAAATAAACAGTGACCAGAAATTGAAGGATAATGAGATAGCTGCTGTAAAGATTATGAATATGACCATATCCCAGAGATACATGAATTTCCTTCCTTTTAGGTCCGTGATGTATCCTATCGACAGCGCACCGAAAAGCATACCTATAGTCGTTGAAGCAGCCATTAGACCCTTTCCTAGTGGAGAAGAGGCGTAACTGAATGCTGATATTACCGTTATTATGGTTAACGCAACACCTATTATTGATATATCGTAACCGTCTAGAAAAGTACCTGCTACTGAAAGAAGTGTTATCCTGTAATGGCTTGCATTTACCTTGGCATTGTCTAAAGCAGCATAAGAATCTGTATTAGCAGACTGCCGAGGCTTAACCATTACTTTTATGACTTTTTTAGATATTTAAACTTATCTTCGACTTTTAAGGATATAAAAACAAATAACCACACAAACTAATGTCAAGAAAAGACATAAAAACAATATAATCAATATAATTAGATGGAGCAGAAATCCGACGTAACAAAAAACGTCGTGGAATTGAGAGAGTCAATGAAAATATTCGACCAGAGACTTTCGCAGCTCAAGGACACGATAAAGATGGTTGATCAGAATAACCTTGAAAAATACAAGGAGATAAAAGCAGCACTGCAGGAGATAAACACCGATCTATCGAACAGCAAGACAAAGATATTCGAGATGGAAGACGCTGTGAACAGGATAGAAAGACAAACGGACAATTTTGCAAAATTGCAGGATATAAAAGTAATAGAAAAATACCTTAGTTTCATAGACCCTTCAAGGTTTTTAAATCAAGAAGACGTTATTAAAATTGTAAATGAATACATGAGCAGTAAAAAGTGGACTTGAATTATGAATCTAATGAATGCATTTAAGAAAAAAGACGAAACGGACGTGCCGGACGTAAGTGAAATGCTTAACAATGGTGTCAGTCAGCAGGAGATCATAGACAACTTAAGGCAGCAGGGTTATGATAGTACTGCAATAAAAAATGCTCTTTTAAACGCATTAAAAAACAATAGCCAGAACAAACAAGAAACTCCACAACCAGCCCAGGAACAGCCGATGCCGGATCAGATCCAGCAGTTCCAGCCTTCAATGTCTGTGCGAGAAACACCTACTCCTCAAAAAAGCGACTCGACCGGAATGAATGAACAGATGCTTGAAAATGTACAACAGATACTAGAACAGATAATAGAAGAGAAATGGAAGAATTCTTCTACGGAACTTAATTCATTAAGATCAAGCATAAACATAAATTCAAATTCTATAGAAAACATAAAAGACCAGATCGAAAAGCTCTCTCAAAGGATAGACAACATACAAAACACGATGGTAGGAAAAACCGAAGAATACAATAAAACGATATCCGATGTCAACGTTGAATTACAGGCCTTTGAAAAGGTGATAGACAGATTAGTCCCTGCGATAAGCGACAGCATAAAGGAATTAAGAGATCTTATAGACGGATTGAAAAAACAGCCGAACAATTAATTCTAAAAGCTTAAATAAGAATTCTATTCTTGTAAATTAATGTGAAAGTCTGATTCATATGGATAAAGGAAAAAAATATAATCTTCAGAGATTAATCGAAAAAGGAGATAGGGGAAAAATTGATGAGACCGTTTCGGAACTCATTCGTCTCGCTTATAAAATAAAAGATGATTCCAAGCTGATTAAAAACGACAGTTCTCCCTTTCCATATTATATAAATGTGCTTCATAATGAAGAAGAAAACATTATAAAAACTATAAAGCTCTTGGATTCGAACGCATTAGAAGTGATCTATGTCACAATCCAGAGACCTATTCTTTTCCTAGATACTGAAAAAAGCAAAGCATACAGTTTAGATGAAGATTTCAAGGGCCTTGATGTTCATTATTCAATTAAAGAAAAGGAACTGGATAAAAACGAGCTTGAAAAATTTTTAAAAACTTATAAGAACCAGACAAGAATAAAAAACAAACGTGGACTGGACTTTGCACGCTTTTATGATATATCCGGAAAGATAAAAACCAATGGTGTAAAAGTCTCGCTTAACACGGGGAATTTATTAGCTGATTTTTATCTTACAGAATTTTCTTCT
>JABEBX010000554.1_pt1 | contig 23317 bp, 18 predicted proteins | sample 7245971 | NCBI WGS metagenome assembly JABEBX01 (sample SAMN14506365, study PRJNA622280) | hot springs metagenome | biome: hot spring [ENVO:00000051]|acidic hot spring [ENVO:00002120]; feature: spring [ENVO:00000027]|sediment [ENVO:00002007]; material: sediment environment [ENVO:01001048]... | reverse complement strand
TCTTGGCAATCGTTTCCATGCATAGCACTCCAAGTTCCTCCAGGCCAAATCCTGAAGGGTAGCAGGTGGTCAGTTTTGACGCTGTTTCCACCCCCTAACCTGGTCACTTTTGCACGCCGATTAACATCTAAGGTGTTGAGCGGGTCCAACACCTGCCGCATCCAGTGCAAGCTGATCTCTTTTGTCTCCACCGTGGTGCCTCCGAAAGTAGTAGTTGAGGCGGGTATAGACCGCGCTTCGGGTATCAGAAGAAAAAGGCCCGGCTCAAGACCGGGCACTACATGGAGGAATACAGATCGCGTGGCATTGCACCACACTCTCAGGTATAGACCGGCTCTCAGTGGGATAGCTTTTGATACCCGAGCGCCCGGCTATACCTCCCTATCGGCGGCGATAGACCGCTATAGGCAAAAGGGTATTAGCAATGGCAACGGTAGAAGAGCTATTCGCAGAGGACTTGGCACGGTCTGGGCTTGTGCCAGATGACGTGCCGGGCTGGGATATTTTCGACCAGCAGCAAGCTGCCCGGCTTTCTGGGCAGAAACGGGCTGGGTACTGGATTCCTTACTATGGCCTAGACGGGAGGCCGGTAAAGCTGTCGTCCGGGTACGATCTTGGGCGGATCAGGTTTTTGGAGTTTCCTGCCGGGCGAGACAATCGGTATTGGAGCTTTGATCAGTCAAGTGACCAGCAGCACGGGCACCACTGCTACATTCCGGCCAGATTCAAAGAGGTATTTTTGGCCTGCAAGCAAGCCGTCGTAGCAATCACGGAGGGGGAGAAGAAGGCAGAGAAGGCTTGTAAAAGTGGAATTCCCTGCATTGCGATTCCGGGTGTCGATATGTGGCACGATCACGTCGAACACGATAACCGCGTCCGGCAGCGCATGGCGGCGGGTGGGCATACAGAGGTTGACGCGAAAGAGAAGATCAAAGAATCCAGAAAGGTGCCAATCGCACCGGAAATCGTCGAGGTACTACGATGGTGCATCAAGCAGCGAGCCCGCACCGTCGTAGTCATTCTCTTTGACGGGGACGGCGCGAGTTTTGGTAAAGAACTTGTGAAAAAACTAGGTAGTGAGAAAACCCAAGTCATCATCAAAAAAGGCGGCAAAGAAATTGAGGCTGCAGAGAATTGGACACACCCGGACAGTGAGGAAACGCATGTAGTTATAAACCGGCAAGTACGCCGGGCTGGCTGGTTTTTTGGGGAGTGTTTGCGGCGACAGCTTTACGGGTACACTGGGGTCAAGACGCCAGTACAAGTGCTTTTCTGCCCGCTTCAAGAGGATACAGATAAAGATACTGTGACAGTATCCCCGTTGAGCTTGGACGATTGGATTATCAAAAATAGCGGACCTATGGTTTTATCAACCATTACTGGCGCTTTGAGGAAAGCCCGGATGATTTCAAATCTAGCCAGAGATTACCCGATTTTCGGGTGTTCTTTGGACCCTGATCTAATACCTGACGACTACAAGGGTTCCTCGTCCAAGCTATCCACCGAGAGTATCATCGAGCGGCTAATCGACGGGGAGAATGTCGGAATTGCCCCGGACGTACCCGATGAACTGTTTGAGTGGACGGGAAGTTATTGGAGGGTGATCCCTAGTAATGAAGTTTCTATCGCAGTGCAGGCGGCACTCTCTAGGCTCCTACCAGCAAAAAACACAGCAAACACGGTAAGTAGTTGTGTTCGCAACGTCAATAAAACCGAATTTGCATATCGTATGCCAAAGGTAGACCCAACGCTGGTATTCTTTGAAAAAGTCTTGATAGTCTTGCGCGATGCGGTCATTGAGGTCGGTGCAAATGGTTATATACATATCAGGAAACCAAGGCGTGAAGATGGGTTCCGGCACTGTATCAATGTGAGCATACTTGATATACAAAAGCCTACACCTTTATTTGACAAATTTCTGTCAGAGGTGTTGCCCGATCCAGATGTCCGGGATACCGTATTAGAGTTTATCGGTTATACCCTATTCCCAGACACACGGTATGAAGTCGGACAACTATGGTTGGGCAGTGGGCGGAATGGCAAATCGACGCTGGCAAGCATTGTTGAATCCCTACACAGTCATGTTATATCACTGAAATTGGATGATATGCACGGCTTTGGTAGTGAGCAGTTAATTAGTGCAAGTCTTGTGAGCATTGATGAAATGCCAACAAGAATTGACGAGCATACCTTAAAAGAAGCGATTAGTGGGCAACCAATGCACATCAACCGAAAATTCAAACCGGCACTCACTATCAGGCCATTTGCAAAGTTTTTGATGCGTGGTAATGAGCCGCCAAGGATCAGCGACCAAAGTGATGGTTTTTGGAGAAAAGTGGACGTTGTGTTTTTTAAGGCTCAGTTTGAAAAAGGGCAGCGGGACCCGTTGTTAGGTAAAAAAATTATCAAGGATGAACTTGGCGGTATTGTGGGTAAGCTATTATTATATATCAGCAACCTAATCACCCGTGGCGATTTCAGGGAGTTGCCAAATGAAATGGTTGAATCGAAAGCCCAGATTCGTAGGGAGACAAATAGTGTGCGAGCATGGGCGAATGAAATTGAACTGGTTATTGAGAATCGACAAGAACTAATGCCACAATCGCAGACAGTCTATGATATGTATTATGCGTGGTGCCGAAGCAGTGGGTATAGCCCTATGTCCAAAGGGACATTCTGGCGTCACGTTAGTGGGATAGACGGCCTCCGAGATGTAAAGAACACTATCCGAATGAGATACGCGGGTAAGAAGCCATATTTAGCGAATGTGCAAGGGAAAAGTGCGCCGATAATTACCATGACGGAAGAACTAGATGCCAAGCAACAATTACAGCAGAGTTCGCCTAATGGCATTTTCCGGGTAAAATGAGTTTTGTTGTTGTCATTGCACTTATTGCCGCCCACGGGCGGCTTTTTTGAGTGGAGGGTGTGATCATGGATCAATTAAGTGATACTTTTGACGGCGCTGACATTGGCGCAGCCCTGCGGCAGTTGCACGGCTGGACCGGCCCATTCGGTGCCGGTGAGAAGAGAATTAGAAGCCGACCCGCCGCGCCGGGGCAGCGGGTTGAGACAGCACAAAAAGAACAAATCACGGTACACAACAAGGCTAATCAGGTGAGTGATGTTGCCAACCCAGTATGCGATAGCGGCATTATCACGACCATTGCACAGCACCCACCGGCGAAACAGCGACAAGTAGTCATCAGCCGGGAGGCCCGCGCATTAGCAGGGCGGCTTGGCGGGCTGGCAGTGTCCAATCAGAGGGAGATCGCCCGTCTCGGCGGTTTAACTAGAGGACGCGCCCGCAGGGAAGCCATGGAACAGAACCAAAACAGGGCAAAGGCATTGCTAGAGCAGGGGTACTCGCGTAAGCAGGTGGCGGATGAGCTTAGGGTTGCATCAAGAACTCTAAGGCGCTGGCTTGCATCGTGATAAGACTGTAGTAACCGGGGTCGCTTGGACAGAGTAGCTACTGTCCCCGGAAGCGGCCACGAGCCGGGCAAAACACCAGAACATGCGGCCACGAGCCGGGCAAAACACCAGGACATGCGGCCACGAGCCGGGCAAGCGCCCCGGCTGATGCGGCCACGAGCCGGGCAAACTGCCCCTAAAACAATCATTTTACTCTGCCGGGCATAGGAAAAACCTAATAAAATCAATGCTGTCCTGTCTGTCCTGTCTCTGTCCTAGCACTTATTCTAACAATATCAGCAAAACATCAATAAAATCAATGCTGTCCTGTTTGTCCTGTCTGTCCTGTCAATTTTTCAACTATATATAGGAAAAATTTTAGTATCAGCCTCATTCTCCGTTTTATATATAAGGTTCAGAGATTCCACAGGACAGACAGGACAGGCGGGACATTGTTGATTTTTAACAAATAATTCAGAGAAAGTCTTAGGACAGCCGCAGGACAGGCGGGACATTGTTGATTTTATAAGGAAGATTCATAAACCCCATTTCCGCCCGTAGAGCAGTAACACCTGACCGGGCCACCCCCTGCCGGGTTGCTGCGCCCGCGCAAGCCGATGATACCCGACGGCCCGTCTATACCTACCCCTGAGAGTATGCGCCGGGGGCCGTGACCATGCTAGAGAATAGTATCAGCGATGAGTATTTCAGTGACCTTGACTCAACGATTTTAGGTAGGCTGATAACAGTACACGGGGCCGTTGGGTCATTGGGGCAGTCTCCCGTATCTGCGGCAGAGCAAACAGTAGCGGCTCCCGAAAAGCCAGTAGTTGGTGAACCCAAAGAGCCGCAAGCACTCATAGAGAAAAACGATGCCAAGGCCGCCATTGAAACGGAGACAATACCGATCCCCTCATTTCTCACCAGCCTGACCTCCGACCTGATGGCCGAACTGGCCCATAGCTTCGAGGTCTGCGTTGACTTTGAAACGACCGACTCATCCCCGTATGTCTCGCAACCGTGCAGGCCATACAGCAACCAGCAAGTCCTTGGTGGCGGGATCAAACTCAAGGACTACCTCAAAGAATACCGCTGTACGGCCAAGCGCGACCCCCGCGCCCGTGTCCTGAGCATCGGGACTGCCGAAGGCGCATGGGCGGTCGATCTGGACGCGCTGACCTCAGAGGATCAGCAGCGGCTAATCAGGGCGGCTTTCCATGAAAAGGCCATTGTTGGTCACAATCTGGCCTTTGATCTTGGCTGGGCAATTTTCTATGCCCCCGACATTCGCCCTGCCCGGATTCTGGATACTATGCTGTTACAGCGAGCGGTCTACCCGCAAGCTGAGGTCGTCCTGCGTAGCCGGATAGACGGACGCGGCATTGAGCGTGGTAGCAAAGCAGAAGAAATCATCTTGGCCCAGATAAAAGCGATGGATGCAAAGAAAAAAGATGATGAGGGATCGGGCTTTGGGTCCTTGGCAGTCCTCTGTGTCCTTTGTGGGCTGGATGTGCCAGACAAGAGCTATCAGCACCCTGCAAACTGGGTCCCTGCGTATTTGTCCCAAGGCCATTATGATTACTGTATCGGTGACGCAACTCTACCTATGCAAATTCTGCGGCGGCTGGTAGCCATGGCCCGCAATTCGGGTAGCATTGATCCAGTTATTGCAAGTGACGATGTAGATAACCTACCCATCCGCGAGGTTCTTCAAGTCATTGATAGGCAGCTACCAGCCGGTCCAGCATACAAGACCTTGGAATCCGCTATCCCCCGGCTTATCCAAATGCAACATCGCGGTATCCGCATTGACCTTGATGAAGCTGAAAAATACAAAGAAAACAAAAAACAACAAGCGGAAAAACTCTTTGACGAGACTTTGGCCGGGATTGTCCCTACAGAGCTTAAAGATGATTTCTTGGGTACGGGTGTCACCGGCGCTGTTCGGGATTTCCTCACCAAGAAATACGGGGCCGACAAACTCCCAAAAACAGAAAAAGGGGAAATCTCACTGTCGAAACCCGCACTGAAATATGCTGGGTTGTCTGATGATCCGCTGTTGAAAAATTATCTGGAAATCAAAGAGCTAATGTCAGGCGGAAAAAAAGTAGATGATTTCACAAAGTTTATCTATGGCGACGGGCGGATTCACCCAGGAATTGCGGTGAACACCGTTACGCTGCGAACAAGTAGCCGTGAGCCGAATTTACAGGGGGTCCCGCGTGATCCTGCATTTCGTGATCTGTTCAAAGCCCCTCCGGGGCGGAAGATTCTGGCGATTGACTACAGCGCAATTGAGCTACGCATAGCCGCTGCGCTGTCACATCGTGCTGTACAGAGCCTTGACAAGCTACTCTACCAGAGCACCCAGAAGGAGCAAGCCGCAAGTGGGCTTGGTTGGCTAGTGCCGAAGATAAAAGAATATCTGCAAGGCGGCCTGCCGGAAGAAGCACCAAAGCAACCGGCCATGGATCGGGACGACATGCCGGAGGACCCGTTAGAGATTGATGAGAAGATTGCGGCATGGTCTCGTTACTACGCTTATCAGATAGCCGTCAAATATAAAGAGCTTGCAAATCGGGGATGGCAACCGAACACCCCCCAAGAACCGGGGCACACGGGGCTGTATTTGCTAGATGCTTTTGCCCGCAAAATCGACCCACACTTGGCAACTGGTCTGTATCTACTCTCCGCCCGTGGTGAATTCGATTTATGCGGAAAAAGCCCCATTGACTTTTTAGCTGATTTGACGCACGAAGAACAAGAGGCATTAAAGAAGAAATACAAAAAAGCGAGACAGCAGGCAAAAGCCGTGAATTTTGGTCTCTTATATGGACAACAGGCAGCGGGCCTCCATCGTTACGGCGTGACGAGCTACGGCTTGGATTGGACCCTTGAAGAGGCCGAGGCAGCATGGCATCAATGGCATGACTTGTATCCAGAGATCGGGCTTTGGCAGCTAATCACCCGAATTGTCAACCGCTACAAGGGCGAATATGGCATACAGAAAAAGCATGATTTGTTCATGTATAACCCCCGCAATGACCAGATTTATACAGCCAAAGGTAAGAATGTCTATCGAAGCAGCACGTTATCTGGTAGGCCGGTTATTCATTTCGACATAAAAAAGGCCCTCAATTACCAAGATCAGGGTAGCGGGGCGGAAATTGCGCTGTCGGCTATTGCCGCCTTGCCAGACGAGATCGCAGAGCAGCTTGTATTATTTGTGCATGATGAGCTTATCTTTGAGTGTAGTGCGGAGGGGATTGATTGGGTAGCCGCCGAAGTTGAGAGAGTGATGAATGAAACGGCAAATCAGTTTTTGGGGCTTTGGGGCGTACAAAGCGAGGCGGAGCCAGCGGTCGGGGACGCTTGGATACACTGATACCCGAGCCACGGTCTATACCATATTGTCGAGAAGGCAACGGGCGGGTGGCCCCGCCCAAAGGATGCGGTCATGAATACATTATTTGAGAGGTTTGACGCGAGTGATGAGTATTTGTCCGGAGACGCTTTTACAAAAGGCATCGGCGCAAGCACAGACGATGAATCAAGGAATGAAAATTTGTTGACACAAGCAGCAATGGCTTTGAATTTAGCAGATGATGATGATGGAATTCATGCAAAAAAGGATGCAGGAGATGAAGCATAGAGAGTTGAGTGAAGAACAAAAGAAACAGATCGTTGGGCTGCACTTGTCTTTCCATGAGATAGCTGCGGGCTGGGCATACTATGACAAAGCCCCGCTTTCTTATGCGGATTGTGTCGAGTATGTCACGATTATCAATGATCTGTCTAAAGACTTGCTAGAGTGGTCCGGGGCGGCGTTTGAGGTGCGGGTAGATAGAGAGATGTTCGAGGAAAACCCTGATCTTTTGCCCGAAGGCGGCATAGATTTCGATGCGCCGGTCTGGCAACCTTTTGGGCCCGATTTTGCGCTCAAAAAAGCCGGACTAAAGGCCGGTGCGGCGAGCTTTGGTGTACAGCTTGTCTCCACCCTTTGGTGGGGATCGACGACCGCAAGAAGGCGGCATTTGTCGAAAGAGCGGTTAGAGGGGCATGCCATCGGGCTATTTTTGCACCCGCAGACTGCTACGCTTGACATGCTCGTCAAGAGCCCTGACGGGCACCAAAACCTGTTTTCTATGATGTCGGCGGAGGTCTGAATAGTCATCTCTGCTCAAAATTTACTTTACACCTAATAAAGTAAAAATAGAGCCACAAGCCGAGGTGGTATGATGTATAACTATATGATATACAATTGAAATATCTTTCTTGCTCTCAGATAGTATTTTTTTTGTTTAGGGGGTTGACAAATAGTTTTCTTCGGCTATGGTATACTACATAGAAGATTTGGAGGGTACAGAGATGTCGGTTTCAAAGCGTTTAGCAACCCGTGTTGCACTACCACTTATCGTGCTCCTTGTATTGTCGTTTGCTTCGTCTATTTTCTCCGGTCCAGCACTCACTATGGCCGGGCTGAGTATGAAAAGTATTTTTTTGATCCAAATGGTATCGGCTCTGATCTTTCTGCTCAGCGGGGCTTTGTGTATCATCCATGAAGCCATTGTAGGGCTGCTTTTTATCCCCGGCTACAGGGTCATCAAAGACCCGCGTAGTCTGGTCGGGATGGCTGTGATCTCCGGTGTAGAGCTTCGAGATACTGTAGTATCAAGAGCACGCAAAATGCCACTTTTCAAGCGCGAAAATCGCTGCGATAGGATGCGCTTGCGGTATCAACTCGGGGCAGTCGGTGATGTCGAAGCTGCGGTGGAAAAAGCCCGCACTCGCACAAGCCATCGGCACTCTCAGACTGCCGCATCGTCCAGCAGTGGTGATAGCGGCGACGGCGACAGCGACGGAGGAGATGGCGACGGCGGCGATGGTGACGGTAGTAGTGATGACCCACAACCAAAAAAGAAAAAGAATAAAAGCTACATTGTTGATCCAGAAAAAGAAAAACAATTCCTTGCTGAACAATTCGAGAGACCAGAGCTACTGATAAGATTAGATATCGACCACAAAAAAGCGTATTTAGTCAATCTTTCTGGCTTTTTCAAAAATCCCTGCGAATTTTACGAAGAAATTATACAAAAAACGTGGTACGCGGATCACGATTTGCAAATTGCTTGCCGTTTGACACGGCACCTGCGGCTACAGCCAGGGCTTTTCAGCCCGAGGCATAGGCACGCCCTAGATAAGATCATCGCTGATACGCGGTATGCTTACCACGATGTCATCCTTGGGTCTCTTGCTAGACCGAAGATCAGATTGGCCCAATCTGCTGAGAGGGACCGCATAGCTAGTGGCCTTTTCGACTACCTCGTTATCAGTAAACTTGCTGATAAACACGATTTCTTTACACGTCCGAATCCACGCATAATCGAGGTGCTGAGTTCGTATATTCATAATGCAAATCAGGCATTACTAGAATCTGGCGTTGGCGGTGATTATGACGCTAATGAATTACGCAGAATTGGCTCCGAAAATATCAGCGATACAGAAAAAGAGTATTTGAAGCATGTAAAAAACAGCGCGTTTTCCATGCAGTCACTGCATGTGATCAGTGATGACGGCTCGGAGTCTGATGAAAAGCTGCTTGATCTAGCAGCGGGCAGCTACTACAGCTACGATCACGACTACGAATGTCTCGATCATGGCACTGATAACTACGATCAACTCGATCAGATTAGCTCCTACCCGGCGTGTATCGAACTCAAAGATTGTTTAGCTCATGCGGTTTTGCAGCCAACCCATGTGCCCAGCCGGGGCGTGGGTGCATCTGCCGTGCTCCACTCGCTTGATGACAAAGGCTATTTTAACACTTTTGATAATGTCCGTTTTTTCTTGGAGACGGTTAAATCAGGCTTTTTGAAAGAACTTTGTGCAGAATATGACATAGAGCAAAAAGCAAAAACCAATTCCGATTTTGCAAAAAATCTCCGCGCCGCTGCTATACGATTTGCTCAAAAAGACGAAAAAGTCTCAAAAATTGTCTTGCTTGCTCTTGAGTATGGGGCAGGCAGAATTGATACGGATAGCTTGCTGCAAGTGCTCGAAGCGTTTTTTGTGCCCGCTGCTGAGATTGTGGTCGACTGGGGTGTCTCGGATGAGGAAGCCCGGCGTATCGAAAAAGAGGCTGGTGAGTCTATACAGTCTTTTGTCGATTCTCTAGTCGATGCGCTGCTCGAAGATACTCCGCAGGTCAATGCTGCGGCCTTGGTCGACGCTCCCGCCAATGTGGCCTTTGCTGGGGTTTCCGCTGCTATGGAGGCTGACACTCACCCCGCTGAGAGTGTAGTTGCCCCTGTCGAGCCGGTCGAGCCACCTTTTGTCTGGATGGGCGGAAAACGAAAAATGGCTCAAAAAATCAATGAGATAATGCCGCCTCCGTCCGGCAGTCAAGCATACATAGAGCCGTTTGCAGGGGGCTTGGCCGTCCTGCTATCAAGGAAACCTGCCGGTATCGAGGTTGCCAATGATGCTGATGGTGAAATCATTAACTTTTTCCAAGTGTTGCAAAGCCACGGCGAAGAATTGCGGGAGTATTTGCGTTGTTTGCCATATCATCGTGCGCTTTTTGATGATCTCAAAGCCCCGCCGACAGAACCCCCGCCGCCACTAGAGCGGGCCGCACGATTCTTCTACCTTGCCCGTAGTGCCTTTGGCGGCGATTCCAGAGGCAGGATACCGCGCTGGGCGTTTGCAAAAGCTCACGATAGTAAACCACGATCAATGTTTAACACGATTGAAAACGATCTGCTATTAGTGCGCGACCGGCTAAGACTTGTTTATTTTGAGTCCTCTCCTGCTTTAGATGTAATCAGGCGGTACGATTCAGAAAATGCTGTTTTCTACTGCGACCCGCCATATCTCCCAACAACACGGCGTGATGGAAATTATGCCTTTGAAATGAATTTTGAAGATCATGAAGATTTATTATTAACCCTGCTCGATGTGCAGGGTATGGTGGCACTTTCAGGCTATCCATCTGATCTGTATAGCGATTTACTGCGTGACTGGGAATTTGTCGATGTTGCTCATAGTTGCAAGATCAACAATAACTTTGACATTAGCAATGAGTCTCGGCAACGGATAGAGCGCGTCTGGATGAATCCGCGCCTCGCTGACGACTACCAAAGGCGCAATAGTAGGAAACAGGCAACGCTTTTCGACTTTGACGAGCCGCGCCCGCCGATCCCCAAGCCGCCACCGGGCTTATCCACTGCCGATCTGCAACTGGGGCTGATGCTATGAGCGGGCCGGTCGAAAAGCTGTTGACGCTCGAAAACGTGGCGGATTTGCTCGCTATCTCCCCAGCTACGGCGCGGAAATGGGCTTCCCAAGAGCCGCACAGGCTCCCGCCCCGGCAGATGATCCCCGGATCGCCTCGTCTTTGGCGTTTCCACCCAAGGGTTGTGCAGGCTTGGCTGGCCGGGGATATGCCCAGCCCAGCGCCACGGCAAGTCGCGGCTAGACGCGGCAGGAGGCGGGCATGAAGAGGCCGAAGGCGCTATCACTCTTTGTCAAAGGGCTTCCCATCTTTTTGCGGGAAGAAGTAATCCCTTTTTGTACCGGGGTTCTCCGCTTCCTCGTGTGGGCGTCGATAGGCGTTTTCCTCATGGGCGGCCTTTTTTGCACTTTGTACGCGCTGCTGCGGCCTGCGCCGCTGTATGTCGATGTCTGGGCGGGTGTAGCTGACGCTATCTGGCTGTTTTTGTTAGCCCTTGATTTTGCCGGGCACGTCATTGATCTGGGCAGGCGGGACGACTGCTAGAAAAGCCGCTATTAAGCCCTACTTGAACAAGCCGTATCTGTATTAAAGGCTCCCCGTGTTTCCTTTAATAGGCGCGATATTCTTTGGTGGATCGTAGTATATGTATAGATATAGGAATATCGGTGATTCAATAAGAAATGCAACGCAAGATAAAGCCGGAAGTGTGTCCGGCTTGGGGGATTTCGTTTTCGAGCTAGGCGGGCTTTCAGCCCGCCCCTGCCTACCCACCAAGGCAGGCCCAGATTCATACCCGAACCCCGGTCTATACCCCCTCACGCAACCCAACGTGTGAGGTGATTCATGAAAACCAAAGTTCTCTCTATAGCTATCGCTGCTGCGCTTTTCGCCAACGCTGCCTTGGCTGGCACCCAGCCCGCAGACACTTGGCATGTCGTAGGCATCCCTACCGCCAAGCTGGCCGCCCTGCAAACCGATGTTGGCGGGTTCTCCGGCTCCGGGCCCGACGTTGCCCGATCCCTGATCGCCGCACTCCGTGCCCAAGGCTATATCGGCGCTCATGCCACGGTGTACCCGGCAACGCATGAAATCGTTGTTTCTCTTAGCCCCGCTGGTCGCTCCGGCCCCTATGCCGACTACTTGCCCAGTGGCACTCTGGACACCCAGACCCTTGATACGTCAATGGCCTTGGCCGAAGCTGCGGCGGCTGCCGACGGTCAACAGGTGCATATCAGCATCGGCCAGAATTCTGTCAAAGCTACCGGATTACCCAGCAATCAGCCCCCCGTCTTTGGCGGTGTCGCACTCACCAGCTACGGCTCGCGTTTTGCTGGCTCTGATACCGTATCAGCCTTTGCCAACGGGCATTATGACGGCGTTGACGCATCCGCCACGGTCTCCGCTGGTCTCCCGTCTTGGACTCCCAAGCAATCCCTTGGGGGCAGTTACCTGTCCGAAAATCTCGACCTGTACCGGCCCACGCCCTACGGCATCCTTTCCCTGAAACTGGGGCACACCACTTTTCACGCTGGCGGAAAAGCCCTGTCCCTTGACCTACGCGGTACGATCTATCAAGCCAGTATTGGCGACAAGTACCCGATTTCTCCCGATCTCTGGCTCCGGGGCGGCTTTGCCTACAGCTATGACGAAAATAAGCTCGATTCCTTGGATTGGGCTACTCACCAGTCCGTCACCAGTGCCTACCTTGGAGTAACCACCAGAGGGCAAATCCCGACTGTTGGCGGCACCTATCATATCCGCGCCTCGATCTGGCAGGGAATGGGCGGGCATCAATGGCAACAAGGCCCCTCGATCATGGGCCAGATGTCCTCGACTTACACGGTTGCTCGCGCCCGCCTGAGCCTTCGCAATCGCTTTGCGGTTGCTGATTTCCCGATCTACACCCATGCGATCCTTGGGGTGCAGTACGGTAGCCAAGGCACTCCGCAGATGGAACAAGCCTACATCGGCGGCCAGCATCGGGGGTCCAGCTTCTATACTGGCGCGTATGCGGGGAATTCGGGGCTTTGGTACAGCATCAACGCTCGCACCCGGTACTACAAAATCCCGGATACCAGCGGCGATCTCAGCGTAGCCCCCTACGCCACATTCAACGGCGGCCAAGTGCAGCAAACGGGCCTCACAACCCACGTTGCCGCTGCCGGGGCGGGCCTGAACATGCAGATCACCCGCCATGTTTTTGCTCAGGTTGGCTACAACTGGACGCTACAAAACCCGCCCGGCACAAAAGAGGGCGGTTTGCTCGGGTTCAGCCTTGTGGGTTCCTTTTAATCAATCCCGCATCCCCGGTTGTCTCGGTCTATACCAGATCAACCGGGTGCGCCCTCATGGAGGCTTGCATGAAAAAGTTTTCTCGTAAAAAGATTCTGGTCGTGGCTATTCTAGCTGCGCTCTCCGGCCCTGCCGTGGCAGCCACCATCAATCTGCCGACTGGCGGGTCCTTTGTTGATGGTAGCAATGGGACTATTACCACGTCCGGTACTACCGAAAACGTGAAAGTGAGTGCGGTAAGCTCTTATGAAACAGACGCATTTCAGGGCTCCCCAGTAGTGATTGACTGGTCCGGTGGATTCGATGTTGGCAAAGGGTACACTGTTAATTTCTCCGGCGCACAAACTGCCGCAGGGGGTAGTAATACCGCATACATCAATGTGGACAATAGTGGCAACCCGTCTGCTATTGCCGGGACGATTACCTCAAACAACTCTGTCCCGGTGTTCGTCATCAACCCCGACGGCATCACGGTTGCCGGGACCGCTGATCTGTCCTCAATGCCCGTCGCTCTGATCGCTGGCAGTGTGTCAAGTGACGGCGATATTACGCTGACTGACAGCCCAGTGACCGTTGATAGTGGGGTCACTGTGGACGATGCGGACAGCGAAACGTACACAATGGGCTCAAGTAGCGCACCAAACTCTCCGGGTATCCCTGCCCCAACTTATGTTTATGCCCCCTCCGGGGCAACGCTCCCCGTAGCTCTCGGCGGTGAGCTAGGCTCTACTAATGCCGCATCTGCTATTGACTTTAATCTGGCAGTTCCCGGTGGGGCTGACAGCTATACCGTGGACGGCCCCGGCAGTTACGCTTTTCTTGATGATAGCTCGACGCAAGCTGCTACAGTGGACATCACGGGAAGTGGTGAGACTGTCGCTGGCGATTTGAGCGTTTCCAACGACCTTGGGTCGGGTAACGACTCTACGTCCATGAGCGCAGCGTCCCTCAACACTGATTTGACAAGCGTTACAGTTGACGGAAATTTAGCAATTAACACTACCGGGGCCCCCGACGGCAATACTAATCTTGATAATGTGAGTGCGGGTGACAACATCTTAGTGTTGACAGGCGGAGCCAGCAATGGCACCCCGTTTACAGGGGGCTCCGTGTCACTGGCTGGCACCATTAGTGCAGGCGGGTCCGGCAATGGCGGCTTTTATGTGGACCCCCTAACGTATCTTAATACTTATGATGACTACCCGGTCACGATTGCTGCGGGTACTTCAATTTCTGCATCGGTGCAGGGCTCAAGCCTGTACCAAGGCATCAGCATCCGTGGCGATGGTATCACGCTTGATGGCACATCTTCTGACCCCGACACTTTTTCGTCCACAAATGGAGCAGCAATTACGGATGCGTCTGGGGAGAGTGGGAGTAACCTGCAATACAATGGCCTTTCTGGTGGCTATATCAATGTGGCAGGCGGCAGCGAGGGATTAACGATAGCCACTGGCAATGTGGCTGACTTGACGGTTTCTGGCGATGGGTCAAGTGGCCTCGAAATCGAGGATAACGCCACTAGCTCACCGACAATAGATGGCTTGCAGACATCAGGGCTCACCTATGCAGGGGTGACTTTTGCCAGTGCTGCCCCGGCTACAGTAAAGGACAGCACTATATCATTTGTAGCCCCGTCTGGCGGCACTGGGCAAGTGTCCTTGTACAACTCAAGTGGCGGGCTGGTTCTCGACAACACAACGATCTCAGGCAGCGGATCAGTTGATTTGTCCGGGGTCGGTGTAACCTTGGAAAATAGTACCGATGTGCAGGCATCCAGCATTGGTGTCAACACGGGTGATCTAAATGGGAACACCAGCGCAGGACCGTTTAGCGAGGACTCAACGAGTACCCTTAGCATCAACCAAAACGGCTCATGTAACGGCGCATCGTGCAATACCTACATTGACACAACGCAATCCGGGAGTAGTAGTGCAGGTGGCTCTATCAGCATTGGTAGCGGCTCTGATATAACTGCGAGCGGCGGTAACTACTACGACACAAATGGAGGCTCAATTACTGGCGGCACCTATGCGAGTCCTGCAGAGCAGTCTACTGCATACGGTGTGTCGGGAAACAATAACATCGAAATCAGCACGGACGGTAATACTGCAACAGTTGACGGTACGCTAGACGCCGGACAAGCCCCGGCACCTGCACCTACGCCTGCGCCTACCCCGGCTCCAACGCCTGCGCCAGTTTCGGCTCCTGCACCCACTCCGGCCCCAGTACCAGTACCCACTCCGGCCTCTACCCCAGTGCCTAGCCCGGTTCCTGCACCTATTCCAAGCCCGACACCTACGCCAACTCCGGCACCTACGCCTGCGCCTACCCCGGCACCTGCGCCTACGCCTACGCCTGCGCCTACCCCGGCACCTGCGCCTACGCCAGCGCCTACCCCGGTTCCAGTGCCCGTGCCTGCGCCTACCCCTGTATCAGTACCGGCCCATGTACCTGTCCCGGTCCCAGCCCCAACGCCTTTCCCGGCACCTAGCCAAGCACCTACCCCGGTCCCGGCACAGTCGGAAATAACGCAGGCATCGAGTGCAGCTTTCGCAGCAGATCACCCGGTTTTGGTCAAGCCCGCCCCCGACATTCAGACTATTCACCAGCGTGGTACAACTTTGCTGATACCAGAGTCGCAGGGCAACGGCGATATAACCCCCGCTGGCTCGGTAGAAGTGAGCAATACCCCGGTATCCGTGCAAAGCAGCACGGGGACTGATAGCAACGGCGATATTACCGACCAAAGCACCGGCAGCACTGGCGGCCAGGCACGGAAGCACACCGACTAGCCGTTACTAAAGCAGTACAAGCCAGCACAGGCCGCCAATCTGGCGGCCTTTTTTGATGGTATGCCCCCAGTACCCGGTCTATACCCGACCATGAATAGTGATTTTATGGAGACTCGAAAATGCGGAAAGATACTGCGGCAAAAACCAAGCTGGTCTTGACATCACTTACCGATCATCAGCAGACCGACAAGGAAACGGGCGAAAAGCTGATCCCTGTTTCGAGTGTTACCGGGCGGCTAGTGAACATCAACGGGTACAACATGGCAACGCTTGATACAGAGGAATTCGGGAGGGTCGAACTGGACACCGGCATACGCAAGTTTTTCTTTGACGAAAAAGCGAGTGCGCTTGCTACTGACGCAATCAAAAACGGCCACAAGGTCTTATTCGACGTGTCAAAAGACGACAGGATAACGTCTATGCTGACCCCCGGAGGGCAGCGCCGGGTCGAATTAGACACCCCAAAAATCCCCTACGCTTTGCTTACCGGAAAAGAAAATGCTGTGCTCAATCAGTATCTAGGGTCCCGTGGCCCAGTTGATGACGAAAAATACGCCAAAGATGTCAAAGCTGTGCGGAATTTTCTGCGATTGCTCCCAGCCAACCGAAATGTGGACGACTTGCGATATTTTTTGGATGACAGCGGTGTCTCGCGGGAGTCCCCACAAGTGCCAAAGGTGCATCGGCTCAAAAAAGGACCATCGGTTATAGGGAAATCCAAAGGGCCCGAGATTTAACCCGGCATACCCGAGCCCCGGTCTATACCACCTCACCAACAACTTGATGAGGTGAGTGTGATGAAAAAGATTGTTACCTATGACCGGATCGGCTTGGTACATATTGCCGGGATGCTCAACCCCGCTGAATGTAACGCTCTGGTTGCCTTGGCTACGGCAAGCGAAGCCAAAGATGCAACCGTAGTAGATGAGCAAACCGGCGAGCATTTCCTGCACAATGACCGTCGGTGCCAGATGTTTTGGCCGGATCAAAACCACGACCTGATCCGGCGCATTTCTGCCGGTATTGCCCGGCTTACCGGCCTGCCGCAGGAGAGTCAAGAGCCGATGCAGATTTTGCGCTATCTGCCGGGGGGCGAATACAAGCCCCATTTCGACGCATTTCCCCAAGGCGCACCCGATCTTGCCCATGGTGGCAATCGTATCCTCACGGTCATTTTCTACCTGAACAACGTGATCAAAGGCGGTGGCACGGCTTTCCCCGAGGCGGGTCTTACGGTAGAGCCATTGCTAGGTACGGGAGTGGTTTTCCGCAGCCTGCGGAATGACGGCAGTGTCGATCCGTTTTCGCTCCATGCCGGGCTACCTGTACTCGCAGGCGAAAAGTGGATCATGACGTGTTGGATTCGCCAAGGCGCTTATAAGTGAGGTGCAATATGCTAGAGCTAGAGATCATCAAGTGGTATTTGCAGTCCCCGGCCTTGGTCGGGGCGGTTTTCCCTTTTCTCGTGAGCGCCGTTATTCTGATCGCCAAGGTAAAGGACTTGCGGCACGTTACGCACAGAGGGCTGGTTAGTTTTCTCATCCTCTTTGTGGCTCTTTTGCTCAATATCGCAAGCGGATACTGGACAAATAGCGGCTTTCATATTCTCCCGGCTTCGCTGATCGTCGCAGTGGCCCTTGTTTATTTTCGGCGGTTGCCGCTCACGCTGGTTTACTCGGCGGTATTTTTTACCTGCCTTGTTCCAGATGTGCTAAGTGCAGGGATCGAGTACAACGGGATAGTAGGTTGGTGGGATATGGTCGGTGGCTATGGCTTACATGATGGGCTCTTTTTATACCCACTTGCCGCGCTGGCCTCGTCGTACTTGATCCTGCACATCGGCAAAGACAGCAAAAAGCAGCTTGCCCCCGCGTAGCCGGAAAAGCCATCACAACGAGGGCTTTCTATGCCATGACCACCCGGTCTATACCTGCCCATGTTAGCCCGAATCCTGAGCATCTTTATTGCGCCGAAAAAGGCGGTAAGCCGATCCTGCAATCTGCGGATCGGCCCCGCCCTCGATGACCTGATCCCCGTGGACGACCCACAAGGGCTGGGAGGGTATCAACTGGCTATCGAGAAGCTACTGCGGGAACAGGACCCAGAGCGCATCTACTTGTTGTCTGACAACCCATCCGATCTTTCGGTAGTCCGCAAATCCTTGGCCTACCTCACCCGTTGCTATGGTGAGTTGGCTGTCTGCCCGCAGTTGCCGGATAGCGAGGTAGCGGCGGCGTATGAGTTGACTGCCGAGGAATACACGGCAATTCGGGATGACCCCATGGGCGCTGGATTCGGTGCCATAAACCCAGTGTAACCAGTTTTTGCGGAGACTTAGTGATGGCTGAGACAGAAAACAGGAAAAGAAAAATTCGGAACAGGTTGATCGACTTGGATAAATCCATGCTTGATGCGATCAATTTACCACCAGAGGTTGTCGATGGTGTACGGAGCATAAAAGCCCGCTACTACCCGGCTCGCGATGGTAAATATGGGTTTATCCTGAGCATGGAGTATCAAGGGGCACTGTCCGACATACGGGATGATCCAGGCGAGCACAATCCTGATTATGTCGCGGAGCCTACTATAGCGGAAAAGCTGTTTGATACGGAGGAAGCCCGCAGCGAGTACCTCAAAGGCATAAAAAAGAATGGCCTTGGTGTTGTTGCTGACGTAGAGACAATACATGCAGGTATCAAAGAGCAACTACTAGACACTCCGCATGAGCACTGGAAAGACACATGGCTGAGAAAACCGCTATCCGAAGCCGAAGCAAAGCTCATGGAACCCCTGCGGGAGCAGTACGCAACTGTCGATGAAAACGGCAACAAAAAGCTGCCCAGCGACAAGGAATTGCTTTGGCTGGCCCCGGAGACCTACGCAAAGAAGTTACAAGAGATTCGGCAAGAACTGGCAAAGGGGCAACAGGTAGTGGCTGCCAAGGGTCCTGACGTTGCTGAACAGCCTGAGCCTGCCAAGTCCGAAGAAGTCGGCCCCGGCTTACCAGCGATCCGGTCCCGTGAGGTAACTATCCCAGAGCCGGAGATTGTCGATTCCGGTATCGGGCAAGGGGTGGTCACAGCCAAAGCACAGGTAAACTACGGCCCCGAAGATGGCAAAAAGCGGGACCCTGCCGTGGATGTCGATTTTGAGCCGACGGATGCTGCCCCCAAGCCGGAACCGCAACCATCGGCGGCCAAGGAACCGGAGCAAAAGGTAGAGCCTACTGATCCCGCGCCGACGGAGCCTGCCAAGGAGCCGGAACAGGCCCCTGCCAAAGAGCCAGAACCGACCCAGCCGGGGCAGCCGAAGCCCACCCCCGCCAAAGACCCCGGCCAGCAGGCTCAAGACATGCTCAACAACTGGCCGTCCGGTGTAGCCGTGCCGGGCCCAGAGCAGCGCCGACGCTTCGAGCCGAAGATTCCACCCGAGGTGTTGCATTGCAAAAATGACAACCCGAGGAAGCCCTATGTACTGGACCACGGCGACCGAATCGCTATTACCCATCGCGCCATGTTGGGCATTGGCCGGGAAGCACAGAACAAGCGGGAGCAGAGTGTCATGATTGCGCTCGATGCCGCCGCGAAGCGTTTTGGTGAGCCAATCCAATTCCACGGGACGCGAGCCTTTGAGCGGGAGACGATTGATGTTGCAGTCCGCTATGGGATCGCGCTAGAGCCCGTATCTGAGCATGCCAAGAGCTACTACAAGGAAGCATTGGTAAAACAGCAAAAGCAGCAACTAAGCGTAACCAATAGTCTTGGTCCGGCCCGCCAAAAAGAGCGCAGCAAAGGACAAGAAATCAGTTTGTAGTTCACCTCACCTATTGCCGCCTCCGGGCGGCTTTTTTATCCCCGCCACCCCCGGTCTATACCCGGTTGTCATTTTCGACATTCGGAGAAATCAATGAACAAACTCATCTTGGCCGTATTGATTGCCATGGCCCCCGCCGCTGCCTTTGCCAACTCCGCCAGCATTGGCTATGACAACGTGGGCGTTTCTGCTGGCGGGATCAATGCAACGCTACCCGCTGGGACGTTGGCCGGTACGCTGGATTTCGGTAGCTATGCTGCCAAGGCAAAAGCGACCCTCGGGTCTGGCAACGGCTTGAACTACCAGAACTACGGCATTTCTGCTGAAAAGCGCATTGCCTTTGATGGCGGGCAATTCACCCCCAGAATCCTCATGGGCTACACCCACTTGGGAGCCTTTGGCGGGAATATCAGTACCGCCTATGCAGGCTTTGGGGCGGGCTACCAGTATCCCCTGAATCAGTTTGTAACCGTAGGTGCCAGTGCTGCCGCAGGGCGGGATTTTGCGACCCATGTAACCGGACTGAATACGGTTGGTGGCCTGTTTTACCAAGCCAAGGGCTACGCTGAATTCAGAGGCATTGGGCCCGGAGCACTGAAAATCGGCTACGAGTACCGGCATCTGCCCATCAGCATGTCAAACAATCTGCATCTGAACACCGACGGCGTATTTGCCGACTATTCCGTCCATTTCTAAGGCATAAGGCCGCCTGCTAACAACAGGCGGTTATCCACCCGACGCTCGGTCTATACCACCCCATCCAGATTTTCTACGGAGCGGATAGATCGTGACTACTGTTATCATCGCTGAAAAACCATCCATGGCCCGCGCCATCAAAGAGGGCCTTGGCCCCGCTGCCAGCCGGTACAACATCACCCATGCCTTTGGGCACATCCTCGAACAAGCAGAGCCGGACGATTACCTGCCGGACTCCGTACCCCGGAATACCAAGGGCAAAAAGAAATGGCGCATGGAAGATTTACCCATCATCCCCGAGCAGTGGATCAAGCACCCGAAGCCCGATGCCAAGGCTCAACTCAAGAAGATTGGCGAGCTACTCAAGACTGCCGATACCGTCATCAACGCAGGCGACCCCGACCGGGAAGGCCAATTACTGATCGACGAAATCTTGGAGCATTTCAAGTACCGGGGCAAAGTGCAGCGGGTGTGGCTCAAAGCCTTGGACAAAGAGAATGTCCAGAAGGCATTTGCTGCGCTAGAAAGCAACGAAAAGTACCGGCCCCTCAAGGATGCCGCCGAGGCCCGCAGTCAAGCCGACTGGCTGGTAGGTATGAATCTGACCCGTGCCGTGACCATCAAATCTGGTGATCTGTTCTCTGTTGGCCGAGTACAAACACCGACCTTGGCCCTGATGGTGGAGCGGGACCTGACCATCGAGAATTTCAAGCCGCAGGACTACTTTGAGGTAGTGGCAAGCTGCAAACATGCCAATGGTGCCTTTCAGGCCAAGTGGCAACCGCAGAACACCGACAACCCCAGCTTTGATGCTGAGGGCCGCCTGATCGACCGGAAACTCGCGGATAGCACAGCCGCCAAGGCAACCGGCCAAGGCAAAGTTGCCCGTTTCGAGGCCAAAGACCAGAAGCAGTCCTCACCCCTGCCATTCAACCTGTCTGCCCTGCAAAAGGTAGCCTCTGCCAAGTTCGGCATGTCGGCAAAGCAAGTGCTAGATACCTGCCAAGCCCTGTACGAAAAGAAGATCACGAGCTACCCCCGTACCGATTGCCGGTATCTGCCAGAAGAGCAGTTGGCGGATGCCCCAAAGATCATCCAAGCCCTGCCGATCCCTGCCGCGCTGCGTAGTCTGATCAACCCCAAGCAGAAACATGCAGCTTGGGACAGCAAGAAGGTGACGGCCCACAACGCCATTATCCCGACGGGTGAGGCCCCATCTGATCTATCAGGCAACGAGCAGAAAATCTTTGATCTAATCTGGAAGTCCTATGTCGCCCTGTTCCTGCCGGAGTACCGCTACAAGGCCCTCTCCGCTGAAATCGCCTTGGGCGGCGAGACTTGGAAAGCCACAGGCCGCCAAGACATCGACCTTGGTTGGAAGAAGCTGTACGGGGAGACGAGTGCCGCCGAAGATGAGGACGACGAGGCCCCGGCACAACTGCCGACCATGCAAACCGGCGACCCGGTCCAAGGCCAAGGCGGGCAGGTACAGGCCAAGCAAACCAAGCCCCCGGCACGATTCACGGACGGTAGCCTGATTGATGCCATGAGCAACATCCACAAGTTTGTCACGGACCCCGAGGCCCGCGCCAAGCTCAAGGAAACGGCTGGGCTTGGGACAGAGGCAACCCGCGCCAGTGTCATTGAAACGCTCTTACAACGGGATTACATCCAGAAAAAGGGCAAGCAGTTGATCACCACGGCCAAGGGACGGGCGCTGATCCAGTACCTTGCCCAGAACAAGCTCAAAGAGTTTGCCGATCCGGTCACGACGGCTCGCTGGGAGGACTTGCTATCCGCAGTTGCAGAGGGCCGAGTAACCGCCGACAAGTTCATCCATGCCGTGACGGGTAGTGTAAAGCAGGCAACGGCTACGTTGCAGGCCGGGGCACAAGGCATTGCAGGCTCGCCTAAGCCTGCCGGGAAAGGGAAGCCAGCACAGACGGCCCCATGCCCGATCTGCGGCGGGGATGCCACGATCAAGCGGCTGGAATCTAAGAAGAAAAAGGGTGTCTTTTTCTGGGTGTGCTCCAACCGGGACGCACACCCGCTGATTGCTGATGACAAGGGCAAGCCCGGCAAGCCCTTTGGGTATAAATAATGACCGGCTTGCTGATCCTGGCTCGCCCCCATGTGTCCCTCTGGGACGGCCCCCGCCTTGCGTTGTGGCTGACCCATGGTGGGATGCACACCCGCAACGTGCTGTTTCCTGTCGATCCCGACTATGCCCAGCACCCGATCTGGTCCCGTCTGTTGCGGGCCTATGGCCGCATGGCGGGTGGTCATCGCATGGTGGCACTGGATACGAACAGTCCCTTTGGGCTACGGCTATTGGCAAAAGAGCTACGGCGGGGTAATGCCGTGGCCCTGTTCCCGCAGGGCACGGGTATTCAAGACGGGGAGAATCGCCCTGACAAGCCGGGAGCGCAATGGCTGATCGAAAAATGCAGGCCGCAGGTGGTGGAAGTCTGGGTGCGGCCATGGCCCAAGAATATCCGGCTGATGCGCTGGGTATCCACGGGCACTCCCCTAGATAACAGGAGTATTCCCCATGCGTCGCATATCCAATCTCGCCTTTAATCGGGAGTTTCCAGCAATCACCGGCTTGTCCGGCGCGAAAGACAAAAGCCCGGTAATCATTGCTCGCGACCCAGCAAACCCGTATGACCCGGACGCAGTGGGAGTCTGGTTGGAGGGCTACCCGCAGGCCCCGCTTGGTTGGCTTTTCCGCAAGGACGAGAACCGCCCCGTAGTGCTGGAAGCACTGGGCAAAGGCCGGGAGATCAAAGGGCACCTCACCCTGCGCCCCAGTCAAGGGGACCGCAAGGATCGACAGAAAATCATCGTCTTTTGGCTCTGATGGTATGCCATAGCGGCGCGGTCTATACCCGACCATGAAGCCTACTATTGGAGACTGACCGATGCCTACTCATCAAAAATCCCGAGCAAATCGAGAGATTGAACCAAAACGCGATATTCGTCTGGACCTCGCTGATCGTCTGATCGAGCAGATCGAAAAAGGGGAGGCCCGTTTTCAGACCCCTTGGGCTGTCTCTTATACACATCTGACGCT
>JABEBX010020519.1_pt1 | contig 23336 bp, 19 predicted proteins | sample 7245971 | NCBI WGS metagenome assembly JABEBX01 (sample SAMN14506365, study PRJNA622280) | hot springs metagenome | biome: hot spring [ENVO:00000051]|acidic hot spring [ENVO:00002120]; feature: spring [ENVO:00000027]|sediment [ENVO:00002007]; material: sediment environment [ENVO:01001048]... | reverse complement strand
GATCGAGCGGCACCAGAACCGCGTGATGCGCATGCTCATGGCAAGAATCGCGATAAAGATCACGCCCAGGAAGATTCCCTGCGTAAAGTGCTCCTGCCGGAATTCGAGCAGGAACGCGCCCAGCACGGCATGGATTCCGCCACCCACGGCCTGAACCGCCGCTATATGGCTGTTCTCAAGCGGATCGAGCAGAGCGCGCGCCGCGAAGTTGAAGGCCGGCAGCAGCGACAATCCGATGGAGCGCACCAGAAGACTGAAGGGATCGAGCCAGCCGATGACCATCGACCCAAAGGCCGCTGCCACAAGCCCGGCCAGCAGCACCACGTACTTGATCGTCTGCCAGCGCTTGTAGCGATTGGACTCGATGCGCCGCTTGCCGCGCTTTGCCTCCGACTGCCGGCTGCCGATAAAGTGCTGGAGCGTTCCCAGCGGGCAGATCCAGCCGCAGAAAAAGCGGCCCAAAAACAGCGTGGGCGCTAGAATGACAAGGCTCCACAGCAGGCCGCGATAAAGCGCATGACCGGCCAGAGCGTTGGTCAGCGCCACCAGTGGATCCCACTCGAAGAACAGCCGTACCGGTCCCCGCACGTGAATCTCGCTGGTCGTGCCCGGCATGGCGCGCAGCGTGGTGGACACCAGCAACGTCAGGAACAGCAGCAGAAAAAAGATCTGCGAAATCCTGCGCAGTAGCTGCAGTCGGGAACCCTTCATCGCACACTCCTCCACTCCCCGCGCGTAGGTGCAAAGCCTTGGCGATTATCTTCAGGGTTTGAGGAGAATATGACGGTGATCTGCATCACGCACTGCTGGTCACGGCGTCGATGAACAGCGGCGCGCTCGTTCCCGGGCTGCCGGAGGTTCCACATTTACAGGTGGTTGATCAGCGACGCAACACACGCCGCGCCAAATCCGTTGTCGATATTGACCACGGAGACATTGGGCACGCAGGTGTTCAGCATTCCCAGCAGCGCGGCCACGCCGCCCAGCGAGGCGCCGTAACCCACGCTCGTGGGCACCGCGATCACCGGTGCGTGAACCAGTCCGCCGACCACGGTCGGCAGCGCGCCCTCCATGCCCGCGCATACGACGAGCACGCGCGCCGTTCTGAGCGTCTGCTGCTGCGCCAGCAGGCGATGAAGGCCGGCCACGCCGACATCGGCCACCAGTTCCACGGTGTTGCCCATCAGCCGCGCCGTCACCGCAGCCTCCTCGGCAACCGGCAGGTCGCTCGTTCCCGCGCAGACGACGGCCACCGTTCCCCTGCCCGCCGGCGCATCGGTCTGCTTCAGCGTAATGGCGCGCGCCGTCTCGTGAAACTCCGCGCGCGGCTCTGCGGCCTTGACCGCCGCGTACATCTCCTGCGAAGCCCGCGTGGCCAGCACGTTGCCGCCCGCCTTCGCCATGCGCTCGAAGATCGCCGCCACCTGCGCGGACGTCTTACCGGCGGCAAAGATCACCTCAGGCATGCCGGTGCGCAGCGCGCGGTGGTGATCGACCTTGGCGAATTCCAAATCCTCGAACGGCAGGTTACGCAGCCGCTCCAGAGCATCGGCCACGCTCGTCGACCCCGAATGAACTTCATTCAGCAGAGCTTCGATTTGCGCATGATTCATCCGCGTTTCCTCTTCGGCGCAGGCTCGCGCTCCGCCCAGGCCCTCATCGCATCCTGCATCACCTGCTTCAGGGGAACCTTATGGACACGCGCAAGATTTCTGCAGATCTCGTACTCAGGCTGCGCGTTGGCAATCTCGCCTGAGGCCAGTCGCGCCACCTTCATCCGCACCCTGCCCCACTCGGTTTCCACATCGGCGAACTCTCGCTCAAGCGCAAACTTGTTTTCGATTCGCCAGCGCAGGCCGATCGTCGTCGTCTCGCGGAGCAGCAGATCGCGCAGGGCGGACAGCTTCTCAGGGCTCGACAGCACGGTGATCTGCACGCCTGTGCGGCCTTTTTTCATCTGCACCGCCGCGCGATACACATCCCAGGCGCCAGCCTCCAGCAGCAGTTCGCTCACATAGGCCAGCAACTGCGGCGATGAATCGTCAATGACTGTTTCAATCACGGCGATCGGCTGCGAGCCCTGAGCTGTCTCCTCCGCTTCGCCTACCAGCAGCCGCAGCAGATTTGGCTCGCCCGGCGTATCGCGCCCGCCGGCGCCGTAGCCGCGCGTCACAACGCGCATCGCCGGCAGCGGGCCGTACTGAACATCCAGCATTCGCAGCAGCGTCGCGCCTGTCGGCGTCACGCGTTCCATCGGAGGCCCGGCCGCGTACACCGGCGCATCGCCCAGCAGGGTCAGCGTCGCCGGCGCGGGAACCGGCAGTGTGCCATGCTGGCACTTCACCGTCCCGCTGCCCACGTTCAGCGGCGAAGCCATCCACCGATCGACGCCCAGAGCCTCGCACCCCGACGCAGCGCAGACGATATCGACGATCGTGTCTACCGCGCCGACCTCGTGAAAGTGCACCTTCTCGATCGGGACCGAGTGAATCGCGGCCTCCGCTTCGCCCAGCAACTGAAAGGCGCAGGCCGCGCGGCGCTTCACCGCGTCCTTCAGCGGCGCCGCATGGATGATCGAGAGAATCGTCGCCAGCGACCGATGCGGCCCGTGTACGTGATGCTCGTGACCATGCTCATGCCCATGCTCATGCGCGTGATGCTCGTGGTCTGCATGCGTGTGATCTTCGTGCTCGTGGTCGTGGTGTTCGTGTCTATGAGAATGCGCGGGCGGCTCTTGCAACCCCTGGTCTCCGGTTCCTGATCCCTGCGCTTCCGTCACCTGCTCGATGACATCGATCTTTGTTCCCGCCAGACCGCCGCGGTCCACCTTGCGCATTTCAAGGCACGCGCCGACATTGAGCGCAGCCGCCGTTTGGGCGAGCATGTCAAAGGAAACGCCGGCATCCACCAGCGCGCCCAGCAGCATGTCACCGCTGATTCCCGAGAAGCATTCGAGATAACCGATTCGCATCGCTCTGTGATTGTAAATGACGATCTGATGCTCGTGCGGCCCATCCTGAACGCGCACCTTGCGCTGAGGGTAGGGCAAAACCCGGCTTTACGCGCCGCGGCGCTGCAAAACCTCCACTGGCAGCACCGCGTTCAGCGATCCTGAGCGGAAGCCCTTGCAATCGAGCGTCACGTACTTGAATCCTACTTGTTGCAGCGCTTCCGTGATGGCATCCAGCGTCGCGAGGTTCAACGCCCGCGGCAGCTCGTCGCGCGCAATCTCGACACGCGCCAGCTCGCCGTGGTGCCGCACGCGTAGCTGGCGAAACCCGAGCTGTCGCAGGCTCTCTTCGCTGCGCTCCACCTGCTCCAGCACCTGGCGCGTCACCGCGCGCCCGTACTCGACGCGCGACGAAAGGCAGGGGGCTGCGGGACGGTCCCACACGGGATAGCCCGCGGCCTTGGCCAACGCCCTCACCTCCAGCTTGGTCAAGCCGGCTTTGGCCAGCGGCGCCAGCACCTCATGCTGCTCGGCCGCGCGCTGCCCCGGCCGGTAATCCCGCGTGTCGTCGGCGTTCATGCCGTAGGCGATATGCGTAAATCCGAGCTTTGCGGCCAGCTTCTCCATGGCGGCAAAGAGCTCGTCCTTGCAATGAAAGCATCGGTCGGCGTCGTTGCGCGCGTACTCCGGCCGGTCGAGCTCTTCGGTCGCTATCACCTCAAGCGGCATGCCGAGCGATTGTGCAAAAGCAACTGCCTGCTCCAGATCACGCCGCGCCAGAGATGGGGAGTCGGCCAGCACCGCCAACATGCGATCGCCCAGCACGCGATGCGCCGTGGCGGCAAGAAACGCCGAGTCCACGCCTCCCGAGTAGGCGACCATCACACTCTCAAGCCTGCGGAGCTGCTCTTCAAGCGAGCCGAGCTTCGCCGCCGCGGCCGCATTTTGAATCTCCGCGATTGCGGGATTCCGCGTCTCCGTGCTTCCTGGCTCCGTGGTTTGCGCGCTTCCTGCCATGGCTTCGATTATACTGTCGTGTGATTTAAGACACCTTTTCCGATTCTCTTTTTGTTTGACCCCTCACGCCTGCGCGCAATAGCTTTGTAGAGAGCGATTGGTAGAGAGAGCCGGTTTCCTGTTTCAAAGGAGGATGGATGCGTTTTTCCTGGTTGCGAAGATGCCTTCCGTGCGTGCTTGCGGTCTTTGCAGTTTCATGCCTGGCCGCGCAAACCCAGAGCGATGTCAACAAGTATCTGCAGGGATTCGAGAAAACGACGACCGTCAAGGTGCTTCCCAACGGGATCACTCTCATCATCTGCGAGCGCCACGAGGCTCCGGTCTTCAGCTACACCACCTTTATTGATGCGGGCGATGTGAACGATCCCTCCGGTCAAAGCGGACTGGCGCACATGTTCGAGCACCTGGCCTTTAAAGGCACCACCCAGATCGGAACAAAGGATTGGGCCGCCGAAAAGGTCGCGCTCCAGAAGGTCGAGGCGGCCGACAACGCCTACGAGGCTGAGTATCGGAATCCCTACGGCGCCAACGAGGTCAAGCTGAAGGAACTGCAGCAGGCGTTCCTCAAGGCCCAGGCCGAAGCCGAAAAATACGTCATTCCCAACCAGTTCTCCGAGGTCGCCGAGGCCAACGGCGCGCACGGCCTGAATGCGGAAACATTGCTCGACGATACGCAGTACTTCTGGTCGATGCCGGAGAATCGCCTCGAGCTGTGGGCGTGGATGGAGTCGAGCCGCCTGGCCGACACCGTGCCGCGCGAGTTCTATAAGGAACGCAGTGTAGTCCTGGAAGAGCGGCGCATGAGGGTCGACTCCAACCCCATCGGCCGGTTGGTTGAGCAGTTTCTGGCCACAGCCTACGTGGCGCAGAACTATGGCCGCAGCTCGATCGGATGGCCCAGCGAGGTCAGCCAGATCACGGCCACCGAGGCCATGGCCTTCCATAAGAAATACTATGTGGGCGGCAACATTGTCGTAGCCGTTGTGGGCGACGTGGACACCAAGACAGCGCTGCCCATGCTGGAAAGATACTTCGACCGCGTTCCCGCCGGCCCCAAGCCCGAAGCGATGACTACCGTCGAGCCCAAACAGTTCGCGGAAAAGTCGGTCGTTATCCGCGAGCAGACGCAGCCGTTCTACATTGAGGGCTACCACCGTCCCAACTATCGCGATCCCGACGACGCAGTCTACGACGCGATCAGCGACATCATGTCGAACGGCCGCGTCTCGCGGCTCTATCGCAGTCTGGTCGAGAAGCAGCAGATCGCAGCCGCTGCCGCGGGCTTCAGTCCGTTCCCGGGCGAAAAGTACCCCAGCCTCTTTGCCTTCTATGCGGTTCCGCTCCCCGGTCACACGCCGGCCGAGATGCGCGAGGCCATCCACAAGGAGATTGAGAAGCTGAAGACCACCGACGTGACCGACGCAGAGCTGGAAATGTTCAAGACGCGCGCCCGCGCCGATCTGCTGCGCGGCCTCGACGACAACCAGGGGCTTGCCGGCGCGCTGGCCGAGTACCAGACCCGCTACGGCGACTGGCGCGAGCTTTTCCTCCAGCTCAACAAGATCGACAAGGTGACCAAAGCCGACATCCGCCGCGTGGCCAACGAAATATTCGTAGCTTCCAACCGCACCAGCGCCGAGATCGACACCGCGCCTCCGGCCATGGCCGCGAAGACTGAAAGCACAAAGAAGGATGGAGGCGCGCAATGACGAGAGACAGAGGTCGTTTATCCGTGGTGAGTGAGCGGTGGAACCGATGCGATGGTTGGACATTCCTCGGTGATGGATCGGCTTTGCAATGGCGCGGCCTGATCCGTGCCGATCAATCGCCTCGGCGGAGTGAGGCTTGCGCTGCCGAGGTTTCGCGGCCACACCGTGCCGGCGCGTCGCTGCAACGCGCCTTCGGGAGCATCGCGCGCTTGGCGCTTGTGCTCGCTCTCGTTGCGCCCCTGTGTCTTAACGCGCAACAGTCGAAGCCCTGGGAGAAGATTCCTGTCCCCGCGCTTCATCCGTTTCATCCCCACCAGCCCAAGCGCATCGAACTCAAGAACGGTATCGTGATCTTCCTGCAGGAGGATCACGAACTGCCATTCGTCTCCGGCTCGGTGCTGATTCCCGGCGGCTCGCGCGATGTCGATCCCGCCAAGGCCGGCCTCGTCGATATCTACGGCCAGACCTGGCGCACCAGTGGAACCGCGAAGATGAGCGGCGACGCCATGGATGATTTCCTTGCCGCCAGGGCCGCGCACATCGAAACCGACGGCGGCGAGGACTCGACCGCGCTCTCCTGGGATTCGATGAAGGACGACTCCGACCAGGTCTTCGCGCTGGCCATGGACCTGCTCTTCCATCCCAAATTCGACGAGCGGAAGCTGATGCTGGCCCAGCAGCAGGAAGCTACCGGCATCGTGCGCCGCAACGACGACGAAGGCGAGATTGCCGGACGCGAAGCGGCCAAGCTGGTGTACGGAGCCAACAGTCCCTATACACGCCAGCCGGAGCTTGCCACGATCAGCAATATCTCGCTCGCCGATCTCGAGGCATGGCACGACCGCACGCTGAAGGGCAAGCTCATCATCGGCATCGAAGGCGACTTCGATCCCGCCGCCATGGAGGCCAAACTGCGCGCGATCTTCGAACCGCTTCCGACTGCGACGCCCCTGCCGCCGCGCCACGACGAGTTCGCCGGCCCCAAACCCGGAGCCTACTTCATCGACAAGGACGATGTGAATCAGTCGAACGTGGAGATCGTCGGGCTAGGCATCGATCGCCACAACCCCGACGTGCCGGCCATCGTCGTCATGAACGAGATACTTGGCGGCGGTTTTGGCAGCCGTCTCTTCCAGAAGGTGCGCACGCAGTTAGGGCTGGCCTACGCCGTTGGCGGCGGATTCGAGCTTCCTTACGATCATCCCGGCATCTTCGACGTGATGGTTCTCACCAAGAGCGTCTCGACCGTCGATGCCACCAAAGCGGCGCTGGCTGAGATCGAGAGCCTCAAGACGAAGCCGTTTACCGAAGCCGAGCTCAAACGGGCCAAGGATGACATCCTGAACTCGTTCCTCTTCCGTTACGACACGCGAGGCAAGATTCTGGCCGAGCGCGAGCAGTTGGAGTTTTACGGCTATCCGGCCAACTATCTTGAGAGCTACCACGACGCCATCGAGAAGGTGACGCTGGCCGATGTGACCGCCGTGGCAAAAAAGTATGTACACCCGGATAAGCTCGCCGTGCTCGTCGTCGGCAATGGTTCCGAGATCAAGCCGCCGGTAAGCGAACTCGGTATGGGCGCGCCGCAACCGATCGACGTCACGATACCGATGCCGCAGATGCCGCAGCACGCCCCAGGGGCAGGGAAGTAACAGCAGCGCCGGCCTTCTGAACGGAAGCGGGCAAGGGAAGACGGAATGAACACAGACCAACTGATTGCCGCCGGAGTCAAAATCCAACGTCCGGAGACCTGCGTCATTGATCCTGAAGTTGAGGTTGGCGCCGGGACCGTGATCGAGCCGTATGCGCAGCTCCTTGGCCGCACGCGGGTCGGATGCGATTGCCGCATCCGCTCCTTCTCGGTCATCGAGAACTGCGCCCTCGGCAGCGGTGTTCTCATCCGCCAGCACTCGGTCCTTGAGGACTCCACGATCTCCGACGGCGCCCAGATAGGCCCCTTTGCGCACTTGCGCCCCGGCAGCGAGATTGGCGAGGGCGCCCACGTCGGCAACTTCGTCGAGACCAAGAAAGCCCGGCTGGGTAAAGGCGTCAAGGCCAGTCATCTCACCTACCTTGGCGACGCGGAGATCGGCGAGGGCGCCAACATCGGCGCCGGCACCATCACCTGCAATTATGACGGCGTCAACAAGCACAAAACACAGATCGGCAAGGGCGCCTTCATCGGTAGCGACTCGACACTTGTTGCTCCCGTTACGATTGGCGACGGGGTTTATATCGGCGCCGGCTCCTGCATCACAAAGGACGTTCCTGCCGACGCCCTCGCCGTCGCCCGCGGCCGCCAGGTCACCAAAGAGGGCTGGGCTGCCGCGCGTCGCGCAAAGCGTTCATCCAAGACCCCATGATCTCCCGTCGTCTTGCGGCCATCTTCGCACTGCCTGTGCTCCTCGGCGTCGTCGTCGCGGCGGCGCAGCAGGCGCCCTTGGATGCACAGAAGATTGCCGACGGCGTCTGGTTTATCCCCGGCGACGCTTCCAGGGGCTACTGCAACAACATCGTGATCGAGATGCGCGATTACCTCATCGTGGTCGATGCCAACTATCCCGGCCGCGCCCGCGAGCTTGTCGCGCAGATTCATCAGCTCTCGCCCAAGCCGGTGCGTTTTGTCTTCGACACGCACGCGCATCGTGACCACGCCTACGGCAACATCGTATGGACCGAGGCCGGCGCCATTACATTCGCCTACCAGGGCGTGGCCGACGAGATGGACCGCTACGAGCCCGCGCGCTGGCGCCAGACCGCGGCTGCGCGCGATGATGTTCGCTCCCTGAACCTTACAGACGCTCCGCGGCCCCAACTGCTCTTCCGCCAGAGTCCGTTCATTCTTAAAGACGCAACGCGCGAGGTTCGCTTTTACTATCTTGGCTGGGCGCACACCCGAGGCGACGGCTTTGTCTGGCTGCCGAAGGAGCGCATCCTGTGCACCGGCGACGCTGCCGTCAACGGCCCGCGCAACAAGCTGTGGGACGCAAATATCGCCAACTGGCCGCGGGTTCTTACCCGCGCCCTCGCCTTTAAGCCGCTTCACGTGCTTCCCGGCCACGGAGACGCAGGAGGTCCGGAGATTCTCGCCGGCCAGAGAGCCTTTCTCCGCGATCTTTATGCCACCGTCAGGCAGCAGATCGACTCCGGCAAATCTCTCGCGCGGATCGTTCCTGTCCTTCCCGAGCGTGACCGCAACTGGATCCCCAGGGATCTAAGCCAGGATGTCGCCATCACCTACGCGGAGATCGTCCGGCAGACGCCCGCCGGCGCTCTGCCCCATGAGTGGAAGTAACGACGCAGATTCCCGTCTTACGCCGTTACGTTCGGAACATTGAGAACCATGATACCGGGGTGCTACTCTCTGAGAAGCATTTAGACCCATGCTGCCGTTCCCCCGCTGTATCTTCGGCAGGACGTGGGCGTGTTTTCAGGTCGTGGCAGGATGCCCACCTTTGGACCCATCGCGGCTGTTCTCGTCAAGCAGGAACCTTTTGCGGGTTACCCCTGTTCTGTCGCCTTCTTCTTTACCAATCTTTGTTTTCGGGAACGCGCGGAGCGATTCGCGCGTAACAGGACGTAGTCGGCGCTGCCGTCCGCGGCGGCCGGCGATCGCAGCCGACCTGCTGGTTGACGGTAAGGAGCCTCAGCGCAGCGGGCAGATCTGCCGGTTGCGGATTCGAGCTTACAGGGGATTGCGGTGCGTCGGAGCGAAGGAAACGAGCATTTGGAGCCGGGCCTGTCGGATGCGAAAAAGACTGATTTCGCGGCCTCTTTGAGCGCCGCGCCGGCGTCGCGGAAGCCGGCGCGCATTCTGGTCGTCGACGACGAGCCGCATGTGCGCACCATGATTGCAGCCGCGCTCCAGAGCAAGGGATTTCACATCGAACTTGCCGCCGGCGTCGCGGAGGCCCTTGCGGCTCTCGAACTGAACACCTTCAACATGGTGCTCACCGACATTGTGATGCAGGATGCCAGCGGTATCGCTCTGCTCGACCGCATTCACGCGCTTCAGCCCAATCTGCCCGTCGTGATGGTGACAGCGGTCCACGACATCGGCGTCGCCATCGACGCCATGCGCCGCGGCGCGTACGATTACCTGCTGAAGCCCTTCGAAAGCGATCAGTTGCTGGAGACGGTCGAGCGCACCCTTTACCATCGCCGCGCACTCGAACAGACCGAAAGCTACCACCAGAGCCTCGAGGAGATGGTCCGCGCCCGCACGGACATGCTGCGTCACGCCATGGAGGATTTGGAGCACTCCTACGACGTGACCCTCGAAGCCCTCGGCGATGCCCTCGATCTCAAGGACTCCGAGACTGAAGGTCACTCCAAGCGCGTCACCGCCTACGCCATCGCTTTGGCGCGCGCCATGGACATCCCGCCCGATGAGATCAAGGTCATTGCCCGCGGCGCCTTCCTGCACGACATCGGCAAGATGGCCATCCCCGATGAGATTCTTCGCAAGCCCGGCGCGCTCAATCCCCAGGAACTCCAAATCATGCGCGAGCACTGTTCTCGCGGCTACCAGATGCTGCGCAAGATCCCCTTCCTTGCCGGCGCCGCCGAGATTGTTTTTTGCCATCAGGAGCACTTCGACGGCACCGGCTATCCCAACGGCCTGCGCGGCCGCGAGATCCCTATCGGAGCACGCATCTTCGCCGTAGCCGACACCCTCGACGCCATCACCAGCGACCGTCCTTATCGCCAGGCTCGTGACTTCGACTTTGCCCGCGAGGAGATCCTGCGCTGTTCGGGATCACAATTCGATCCCGCCGTCGTCGAGGTTTTTTTGAAGATTCCCAACGAGCTTTGGCAGGAGCTCCGTGCCGAGATCAGCGGCCAAAAACAGACGCTACTCCGCCTTCGAGATGGTTAAATCACCTAATCCGGAGCAACGGCCCTGATTCCGCGGGACCGTGGCCGGCAAGAGCACGGAGGTCAAAAGGCAGACACCCTTTCGAATACAGAAGGAGACCACCCCATGTCCCCACTTTCCACCGAAGAAGCAAAATCCCTCCTGAACACCCTCTCAAACTGGAAAATCGTCTCGGGCGAGCTCGTAAAAACCTTGCAATTCAAAACTTCGTTGCTTCCAGTTATCTATATTAGTACCATAATGTGGTAAGAATGGACCATTTAGCGAGACTCTACGATTCTCCGTAAATATGGATTTTCAATCAAATGGCGTCTTTTGCACTTCGTGACGCAACTTCTCCTGTGTTGGAGATCGCGATTTGATCGCTCGTTTCGGCTTTCATCTCGCGCAAAGTTGCTTTGACGGCAACCATGATAGCTCTATTAAGTAATTGAATAACAATGATTTGATGTTTATTTTACGCAGGATGCATAGAAACTGCGCTCATTGCCTGGCTGCGACTGCCCCGCATTTTCTTCGGACCGGAGGGAACACTTGGATGAAATTTCTCGGCATTTGGTTTACATCCTCCGAGAAAATAAATTTTGAATTTTGTATTTGCATTTTTCGGTATCTATGCTATCGTGTATTTATTCCGGTTGTGGAGGTGGTCCTCCAGGCTGGAAGTAGTTTGCGTCACTGGCCTCCCGGCACGGACAGAGCAACGTTCGTGCCGTCTTTTTTTTGTGCGCGAACGGTTGGAACGTATCAATCTTCGTTCTCGCGCTTTTCCCCTCCATCCCTCCTGCCAATCCCTGCCGCACCGCTTTTCCACATTTCGTCACAGAACGTGCACTACCTGCGGTGGAGGCCCAGTGCTTTAGGCTGGAAAGCAGGATGAGTGTGTGTGCAATTTGCGGCGGCACAGGGCTGGTGCGCGCTTTGGACTCTCAGGGAAACTGGGTGAGCCGTCCCTGCTCTTGTCAGCAGACGGAGCGCGAACGTCGCCGGCTGGCGGCGGCTCAGATTCCCGCGCGCTACAAGGACTGCACGCTCGACACCTTCGAGATCTACCATGAGGCCGACCGCTCGCTCGGCGAGGCGCTGCTGACCGCGCGCCGCTTCGTCGACGAGTTCCCGGCGGGGACCGCGGGCAAGGGCCTGCTGTTTGTTGGGAGTGTGGGCGTGGGCAAAACCCATCTCGCCGTCGGCGTGTTGCAACGCCTGGTGCGCGAGCGCGGAGTGAAAGGCCTCTTCTGCGACTACCGCGAGCTGCTCAAGAACATCCAGAACAGCTACAACCCCGAAGTGAAAACCACGGAGTTGGAGCTGCTCCAGCCCATCTTCGCGGCCGAGGTGCTGGTGCTCGACGACCTGGGCGCGCAAAAACCCAATGAATGGGTGCAGGACACGGTGGCCCTGATTCTGAACGCACGCTACAACGACCGTCAGACCACGATCATCACCACAAACTATCCGGACCTGCCTGCCTCGGCCGGCAACTTGACCGATGTGGAGCGAGCCGCGCGCGAACAGACCCTGGGCGACCGTATCGGCGACCGGATGCTTTCGCGGTTGGCGGAGATGTGTATTCGTGTGCGCATGAGCGGCAAGGATTGCCGCCAGACGGGGATCAAGCGCGCGCGCTTTGGTTAATCGGCGCCATCGACTGATGCGTTACAAGCTTACCAGCAGCAGAAGCATGAAGGTGACTGTAAGAGCTTTGTAGATGCATTCGGCGCATCTGTTCGTCTGCAGGTTGTCTGCTGCGGGCTGCATCTGGAAGATCGGCTGCGAGGGGGTCTGCATGGCTGGCCTGCCTTTCAACACCTTGCGGTGAAGTCTTGAAATCCTCTGTCTTCTGAGCTACTTGCAAAATTCATGCTGCCGCCCGCGGTCTTAAAGGGGCACGGCTTTAGCCGTGCCGTAAGGCGAGCGAAATCAATGGCGCTTGCCCCTGAGGGAAGGTCGGATTCGGATTTTTTGAGTTTTGCAAGCGGCTCTTCTGACTCACTTTCTCGAACGGCGGAGCTTTTTGATCCGCTTCTTTCTTTGGACTCTCCAACTGCTCCAAAGATGCCATAAAAACATGGCATTTTGATGAAAATTTCGGGAGCTGTTCTTCGCCGTATACCTTCTCGCTGACAAGTCCGCTGCGGCAGCGGATTTGAGCATGCGAACAGGTGTACAATCTCGCTCGTGAGCTCCGGTCCGCAACTTGTTCGCCCTCCTGCCGCAAGTGAGCGCAATTGGCTTCCTGTGGTCGTTGCTGTTGCCGTCGTTGTCGCCGCTGTGGGTGGGTTGTTGCTCTACTACGAGCACAACGCGACCAGGCCGGCGGTCACGCCCATCCACGCATCTGCCGATCCCTACGCAGCCAACCTGGTCATCAGCAATCTCGCCATGAGCGAGTCCGCCAATCTGTCAGGGGGGAAAGTCACCTACCTCGACGGCCACATTGTGAACCGGGGCAATCGCACCGTCACGGGAGCCGCGATGCAGGTTCTATTCCGCAATGTCGTTGGTGAGGTGGCGCAGAACGAGACTCAACCGCTCCGCATCATTCGCACGCGCCAGCCTTATGTCGACCTGGAGCCGCTCTCCACGGCGCCGCTCAAACCCGGAGATGCCGCGGATTTTCGTCTGGCCTTCGATGCGGTGGCAGAGCAATGGAATGGGGCCTTCCCCGATCTGCGCATCGTTCATGTGGACTTTCAGTAGAGGAGCCCGCTTCCGGGCCGAGAGTTCATCCCTTCTTACTGAGTAGAAACTGCCGCTGCATGTAAAATTTACGTAGCCTCTTTGCCGTTTCCACCGGCCAATCCCCCATCGGGGGGCTGTTCATCGCGGTTCAATTTATTCATTTCAAAAGACATATCAATTAGGTCCAGATTGGCGCCTGCTTTGGCGACCGTCGTGCTGTAAAAGAGGTCGAAGACGGCGAGTCGCTCGACATGCAGCAGATCCGTCGTATGAGTTCACCTATGGAGGTGGGATGATGAGATCGACAAAGTTTTTCACGGTTCCACGCTATCTTACGGCGTTTGCCCTGGCGTCCGCATTGGCCATTCCAGTTTGGGCGCGGCAGGCGCAGTCCTCTGCGGCAGATTCCCAGAGCACACCTTCTTCAACTGCTCAGCAGGCAAGCGACCAGTCCACGGCGCTTCAGCCATTGTCGCCCTCGAAGGAAGGATTCTGGGGCCGCATCAATCCATTCGCCCGCAAGAAGTGGGTCAAGAAGCAGACTGACCCCATCAACGACAGGCTTACCGAACTGGATGAGGTAAATGCCCGCAATGCAAGCGAGATCAAGGACGTGGATGCGCGAGCGCAGGCGGGAATCCAGAAGGCTCAGGCCGCGGCTGATGCTGCCGGCCAGGTTGCAAGCTCGGCGAACCAAATGGCGATGAACGCCAATAGCACGGCGCAGCAGACCACAACCCATGTGGATAAGTTGAATACCACTGTCAACGGACTTGATCAATACAGTCAGGTCTCGAATCTCGAGATCGATTTCCACGGCGCAAACCCGACTCTAACGGCAGATGCGCGCGCCCAGCTGGACCAGTTTGCAGCCGGCCTGGCCGGTCGCGAAGGCTACATCATCGAAATGGACGCACAATCGCCTGCCGCAGGCAGCATCGGTATCCAGAACTCCCAGCGACTGGCCGAGGCGGTTGAGCGCTACCTCGTCACAGCACATCAGATTCCCATCTATCGCATGCACGCAGTGGCTCTGGGCAACGCCACGGCTCCGTCCGCCGGTGACCAGAGTCAGGACCAGAAGCCCGCTCGGGTAAGAGCCAGCATCGTGCATCTGCGGCTGATGGAAAACAGTTTGGCGGCCTCGTCAGGATCGTCCCCCCAGAGCGCTCCTGCCGCAGCCGGCGCGGAGCGGCCGTAAAAAACGGCTCAACCTTTCCCCAAAGGGTCCAGCTCCCGCCAACGGCTACCCCGCCGTCAGGCCGCCAACCAAGCTCTCGCAACGCGAGAGAACCAAGGCAACTTGGCCCCCGTTTCGGCGGGGGCCGATTTTTGCCTGGCATGTAAAAGGGGCGAGACAGCCGACTGCAAGGCGCCAGCCTCAGCTTGCAATCTACCTTCTGCCGCCTCAATCTCTCTTGATCCCCGACCCTGCTCTCCAGGGCCTGATCGAATTACTTCGGCGTAATGTCGGTAACAGGCAGATCCCAATGAGCAAGCCAGGATCCCCATCGCGGAAAGGAGACCGCAAAAATTTGCCCGTGGTTCGTCTCGATGCGGTCCGGCCTGTTATGGTCAGGAAGGAAGTTTTGTTCGCAATCCTTCATCCCAATGAACCCACCATAGGAAACACCCACCGGTATGTGGAAGCGCTGGCGAACCCGGATTCTTCTTTTTCTGGCCGTTCTCGGTCCCGGATTCATTACGGCAAACGTCGATAACGACTCCGGCGGCATCTTCACCTACTCGCAGGCCGGCGCGCAGTACGGATACACCCTGCTCTGGACCATGATCCCCATTACGATCGCGTTGATCGTGGTGCAGGAGATGTGCGGCCGCATGGGCGTGGTCACGGGCAAGGGCCTGAGCGACCTGATCCGCGAAGAGTTTGGCCTGCGCCTCACCTTCGTCCTGATGGTGCTGCTCGTGGTGGTGAATTTCACCAACGTTGTCACCGAGTTCATCGGCATCGCCGGCTCGCTGCACCTGTTCCATGTTTCCAAGTTCATCTCGGTGCCGATTTGCGCTCTGCTGGTTTGGGCGCTGGTGCTGCGCGGCGACTACAAGAGCACCGAGAAGATCTTTCTCGTCGCCTCGCTGGTTTACATTGCTTACATCTTTGCCGGGATTCTTGCGCAGCCTGACTGGCACGAGTCGCTGCTGGCCACGGTGACGCTGCCGCCCCAAACAGTCTGGAACGAGAAGTACATTTACATGGCGATTGGAGTGGTGGGAACGACCATCGCGCCCTGGATGCAGTTCTATCTGCAGTCATCGATTGTCGAAAAGGGCATTCGCGTAAAGGACTATGCGGCCTCGCGCCTTGATGTGATCGTAGGCTGCTTCTTCACCGATCTCATAGCATGGTTTATCGTTGTGGCGTGCGCGGCGACGCTCTTCGTGCACGGCATGGGAGCCATTCAGGTGGCCTCCGACGCGGCCGAGGCCATGCGCCCGTTGGCCGGCGATTACGCTTTTGTGCTCTTTGCCTTCGGGCTGTTCAACGCGTCACTCTTTGCGGCGTCGATTCTGCCGCTCTCGACGGCCTACACCGTGTGCGAGGGGTTGGGCGTTGAGTCGGGCGTCGATAAAAGCTTCCGCGAGGCGCCTTTCTTCTATTGGCTCTATTCGCTGCTCATCGTTGGCGGCGCCTTCACGGTCCTTGTGCTGCCCGACTCGCAACTGGTCAACTTCGCCGTCTGGTCCCAGGTGCTCAACGGCGTCCTGCTGCCCGTGGTCATTATTCTCATGCTGCTGCTCATCAACCGCTCCGATCTCATGGGCGACTACAGGAACTCGCGCCTGTGGAACTGGATTGCCTGGGGCGCCAGCACGATCATCATTGTCATGACGGCGGCGATGCTGTGGGGGCTCATGACGGGTAAGTAAATATCACCTCTTCGGTCCCGCGGCGGCAAACCGTCTATTCTGCCCGACATTCTCTCGCATGGTACGATCAATTCATGCACAGGCGGCTTCTTGCTCTCGTCGCGACCGCGATCGTTCTCCTGATCGCCGTGCCGCCCGTGTTGAATGCGTTTGACAGTTGGGATAAGTCACCCGAGCTGCCGATGGTTGGCCACGACACCGAAACAACCCTGATGGTGATGGCCCTCGAGGCCGGAATGGGTGTGGCCGTGGCGTGGGCGTCGGTGAAGCTGTTCGGCTGGCTCGTCGCCGCGATCCTGCCTGGCGTGGTCGAGACCGCACCGGCGCGGGTACGCCTGGGCATCCGCGCGACCGCATATCTTCTTCTGCTCTTTTCGCCGCCCTGGCAAGCCGTTTCTCTTCGTATCTAGAACTCCCGCATCCTTCCTCAGCGTGTCCGTGTGCGCGCGTGCATGGTTGTGCGCGTGTTCTCCTTCTCGAACGACGACTCGCGGGAGTTTTCATGAGGTTCATTTCTTGTTCTGCCGAGGGCGGGCCACGGCTTGTCGCCCTTTTCGGCTCCGTCCTGGCTGCCGCCGCTTTTCTGTTGAGCGGCAGTGCTTCCATCGCTGTTGCACAGGCATCCAGCGCGGATGTTGTTACTGTCGAAAGCCGTCCGGCAACTTCGCAGTTGACGGCCTACGCTCAGGTCGCGCCTGTCAGTATTGTTCCTGTCAGCGCAGCCGAAGCGGGTGTTGTTACCGGTTTGAAGGCGAGACCCGGCACGCGCGTGCGCGCGGGGCAGAGCCTGGCGCATCTGAGCGGCCCCGGCATTGATTCGCTCGTGGCGCAGGGCGAAGCCGATGTGCGCAGCGCGCAGGCGCAGTTCGAGGCCGCGGAAAAATCGTTGACAATTCTGCAGCAGCAGTTGATTTCCCACCTTACGACCCGCCAGGCTGTGCAACAGGCCCAGAGCGCAGTCGCGCAGGCTCGGAGCGGCGCGGCGAACGCGCAGTCGCGGTTGAATACGATCCGCCGGCTCATGACCGTGGCGTCTCCGACGGACGGCATCGTGCTCCAGCTCAACAGCGCCGAGGGCGCACTGGTGAGCTCGGGGCAGCCATCCTGACCATTCAGCCGGCCGGCGGGCTGTGGCTGGTGGCGACGTACTACGGCGCGGATCTGGCGGCGATTCGCATGGGCATGAGGGGTCAATTCGCGCCTTCGGATGGAGACGCGCCGGTGAAAGTCAGGGTCGCGTCGATTCTCGGAGCCATGACTGCGGGCGGCGGCGAATCGGTCGCGTTGGAGGCCGTTGGAGGCCATCCCTCGTGGCTCAGCGGCGAGTCGGGAACGGTCACTCTCGACCTGCCGGCGCAGGAGATGGTCGCAGTTCCCACGCGGGCGTTGATTCTCAATCAGGGCAAGTGGTGGGTGATGGTTCACACCGCCTCGGGCGATCATGCGCAGGAGGTTGTGCCGGGACGCGCGCAAGGCTGGGAGACGTTCATCGTCAGCGGACTCGCTCCCGGCGCCAAGGTGGTGGTCAACAACGCCTACCTGCTCTTTCACGCCAGTGTTGCGGAACAATACCAGATACCGGACTGAGGTCATGGCAGAGAATCCATCGTTACGTCGCTTGTTAATGCAGCCCCTGCTGTGGACGCTGGTCTATGGCTTCCTGATTTGCTACGGACTCTATGCCTGGTGGCGGATTCCGGTCGAGGTGCTGCCGCGCTTTAATTTTCCTGAGATCAGCGTCATCAGTCACGAACCTGGCGCCACGGCGGCGGAGATGGAGTCGCAGATTGCCTGGCCGCTTGAAGGCGAGGTGCAGGCGCTGGCGAATCTCGTCGACGTGCGCTCCAGCATGGGCAACGGCGTGGTCGAAACCGACATTCGCTTCCGTGAGGGCACCGATCCCGAGCAGGATCTGATGGCAGTCAACGGCGCCATCGATCGCGCCCGCGGTCAGATTCCAGCTTCGGTTCAGCCCGTGGCCGAGATCATGGGACAGGCGATCAATGAGGTCGCCGATTTGAGCCTTGACATTCCCGCAACGGTCGACCCGGCTGAGGCGCAGCGCGCCGTTCTTGCCAACGTGGTCCCCGCGCTGCGCGCCCTGCCCGGCGTCTACCGCGTTGAAGTCTACGGCGCGGGACAGGAGGCGCTTTGGGTGCAGCCGGATCTGGCCGCCATGTACCGCTACGGCGTTCCCATCTCATCGTTGGTCGCGGCGCTGCAACATGCCGTTGTCTTGCAGCCGGGCGGCTACGTTACCCAGGGGCATCAAGACATCTTCATCGAAGTGCGCAGCCTGCCTGCGCACATTCGCGATCTCGAACAGATTCCGGTGCCCGGCTCCGACGGGCCGATTCCTCTCGGCGAACTGGCGCGCATCGTGCGCGCGCCTGTGCCCACGCTCAATGCCGCGCTGCTTGATCGACGGCCCAGCGTCGCGATGGTGGTCTTTAAACAGCCGGGAGCTTCCACCATTCCGGTGGATGAGAGCGTTCATAAAACGCTTGCGGACACGCTGAAGCAGTTGCCCGCCGGGGTCAAATGGGTGAGCATCTACGACCAGGGGCATCTGGTCCATATCGTCGGAGCCGATCTGGGCAGAAATCTGGTCGTTGGCGGCCTGCTTGCAATCGCCGTTCTGCTGTGGGTGCTGGGCGGAGGGCGCGGCGTCTGGATTCTGGCGTTGAGTATTCCGCTTTCCGTGCTGCTTGGCATCGCCTGCCTTTATGCCTTCGGGCAGAGTTTGAATCTGATGACCCTCGGCGCGCTGACCATTGCCGTCGGTCTATTGAGCGACGACGGGATCATTGTTCTCGAAAGCATCTATCACCGATGGGAACAGGGCGACGAACGATGGGTGGGAGTCACAAGAGGATTGCGCGATATCGTTGGTCCCGACGTGACCGGAACCCTGACGACGGTCTCCGTTTTCATTCCGCTCCTGTTTGTGGGCGGGCTTGCCGGCCTTTTCTTTATTCCCTTTGCGCTGGCCATGACGGTCTCGTTGCTGGCTTCGCTCCTGATTTCAGTGAGCCTGGTTCCGCTCAGCCTTGGATTTCTCAAGGCCAGCGCTCGATCCACTCCAACCTGGGCAGGCCGCGCGCTCAATATACTGCGCGCGCAAAACGAGCGACTCTTCAACCTGGTTGCGAAACATCCGAAGCTGAGCCTGGGCGCATGTGTCGTGCTTCTGGTGGGTAGCCTGGCTGGATTGGCGCTGGTTCCCATCAATTTTCTGCCGCTGCCCAATGAAGGTGTGCTTCTGGAGAGCTTCACGCTGCCGCCGGGTTCTTCCCTGGTCGATACCGAAGGCGTGGTCATGGGAATCACGCGGCGCATTGAGGCCGACCCCGCCGTTGCGCATGTCTTCGCGCGCATCGGTTCGGCTTCGAACGGCGCCTACACCGAGCCGGCTTACGCAGGCGAAATTCAAATCACTCTGAAGTCGAACGTCAATATGAACAGCCTCGACGAGATCAGCAATCGCATTCTCAACGAAACCCAAACCAAAGGCGTACAAACTTCCATCGACACGCCGACCATCGAGCGCGTGGGCGAGAGCTTGTCGGGACTGCCGCAGCCGTTCGTCATCGATGTCTACGGCAGCAACATCGACGCCCTGCGCAGCCTGAGCCAGCAGATTGTCGAGCGGCTGCGGCCAATCTCCGCGCTGACCGGAATCTTTAATAATGACGGCTACCCGATTACGGAACTGCGGATTACGCCAAGGGCCGCGGCGCTCGCCGCGCACCACATGACCGCGGCCGACCTCTACAGCCAGATTCAGCCGCTGCTGAATGGAGAGGTGGTTGCTGAAGTGCCGGAGGGCAACGTACCGCTGGCCCTCTACGTCCGCGAGGCGGACGCGCCCGATCAGTCAATCGACGAGTTGTCGCGGCTGCCGATTCGCACCGATGGATGGACGCCGCTCGGGCAACTTGCGGAGATTCGCATGGCGCCCACGCCGAGCCAGATTCGCCACATCAACGGCGCGCGCTCGCTTGAGATTCTGGCCACCCCGACGGGGCCGCTGGGCAGCACCATCGCTTCAGCGCGCAAGGCGCTCGACGGGCTGCACATGCCCGCAGGCTACCGGTACGAGTTCGGCGGCCTCTATCCGCAGCTCGAAAGCGCAGTGCTGGGTCTGGCGGCTGCCTCAATCGCGGCATTTCTCCTGATGGTCGCCATCATGATCCTCCAGTTTGACGGGCTGCTGGTTCCGGGGCTTCTCCTGCTGCAGATTCCGCTCGCATTCACGGGCGGCGCCTTGGCGCTCGTGATCAGCGGAGTCGGATTGAACGCAATCGGCCTGGTGGCGTTTCTTACGCTTGTCGGGATCGGGTTGAATCACGGCATTGTGCTGCTCTATCGCGCGCGCCGCAACGAAGCCGAAGGCATGGCGCCAGAGAATGCCGTGAAGGAGGCCGTTCGCGTGCGCTTCCGGCCCATCGCGCTCACTACGCTGACGGCCATTCTCGGCATGTTGCCGACGGCGCTCGGCTGGGGCCAGGGCGCCGCGCCGGAGCAGGGACTGGCAGCCGTGATTCTGGGCGGCATCCTGTGGAGCGCGCTTCTTAGTACGAACCTTCTGCCGGCGCTTTATCTGCACATGCGCCGACGGCAGATGGCAAAGGAGGCGCAGGCATGAAGACGCAATCTCCCAATCGGATCCTCGCTTCAGCGTTGATTTTCGCCAGTCTCGCGATAGGCGGATGTGCGACATATAAGCCGCAGCCGCTGCCAACCGCGCCGGATCTGGCAGGCGCGGCGCAATTGACGATTCCGGCTGCGCGAATTTCCGTGCCCGGACTCAAGCCGCACCTCATCTCGCCGCAGGGTCTCGATGTAACGGCATTGATGACGCTCGCCGTCCTCAACAATCCCGATCTGAGGGCGGCGCGGCTGGCGGAGAATGTCGCCGGCGCGCAACTGCTCCAGGCCGGATTACTGCCGGACCCGCAACTGGGCGCGAGCTTTGCCACGTCGGCGCTGAATTACGGAGGCGTGCTTAGCCTCAACCAGGATATTCAGTCAATCCTGACACGTGGCGCCGCGAAAGCCGCGGCCAGAGCCTCGGGAGCGCAGGTTCATCTGAATGTTCTCTGGCAGGAGATTCAGGTTGCTGAGCGCGCGCGCGAGCTCTTTATCCAGGTGCGGAGCGATGATCGTCTGCTCGCGGTCCTGGAAGCGAAGCGGGCGCTTCTCACGGAGAATTATCTTCGCGCGAAGGCCGCCATGCAACGCGGCGACGAAACATCCACCACTGTTGCCGCGGATCTGACGCTTGCAAGCGATGCGGATGCAGCCCTGAGCCAGCTTCAGATCGATAGCAACCTGACGCGGCATGAGCTGAACGCGCTGCTTGGACTTGAGCCTACCGCCAAGCTCCATCTGATCGGCTCTCCGCAGCTTCAATCCTTGTCGCGCGCAAAGCTGGAGGAGGCTGTCTCTGCGCTGCCTCGCCGGCGCGTCGATCTGCTCGCTCTCCGGGCGGGCTATCAAAGTCAGGAGGAGAATCTGCGCCGCGCCGTGCTGGCGCAGTTCCCATCGATGAGCGCGGGCGTTGACCTGGAGCGGGATCCGGTTGAAGGCGTCAACGCAGTTGGCCCGGAGGTGTCGCTCACGCTGCCCTTGTTCAATAGGAACCGCGGCCAGATCGCCATCCAGCGCGCCACGCGCGACCTGCTTCGTCAGCAGTACCAGGCACAACTGGATGCCGCCGCCAGCCAGGCCGATCAGGTCTGGAGTGCGATTGGGATCATGAGTGCACAGCTCAAAGAACTCGATGCCCAATTGCCATTGCTCAAAAGTACCGCGGCCTCAGCCGAACAAAATCTGCACCAGGACCATCTCGACGCCGGGATGTATGTCGCAACTCAATCGAATGTACTGGCAAAGCAAACGGAAGAGATTCGGCTGCGAGCTTCACTCGAAAGCGCCCAATCTGCACTGTCGACATTGTTAGGCATGCCTTTCGAGGCTCCGTAGACAACGTTCCGGATCGGCACAGCGCAGTTTCCGCTTTTATCGGGTAGCGGCAGCAAACAGATGAGGGTTTCAAAGACTGCCGCTGCGCGATCTCTAGCATCCTCCCCATCGCTCCCGCAACTGCACAATGTAGCTGTCTGTCATTCCGGCAATGTAATCAGCCACGGTCCGTGCCAGGCCTTCGGTCGGAATCTGCGCCTGATGGTCCTCCGGCATCAGTGCCGGTTTGCCCATCATGCGATCGAAGATCTCGATGACCACTTTCTCCGCCTGTGCGTGTACTTGTTCCTGGCCGGGGGAGTTGTAGAGATTTGCGTAGAGAAATTCCTTTGTCGTTGCGCGCGCAGTTTCCATCTCCGGGCTGAGCGCGGCCAGTCTCGCCGGCGCCTGCCGGATCTCTGAGATCGTTGTTGCCCCCAGCGCCTCGACGCGCGCGCGCATCTCCTGAACGAGGTCGGTGACAAACACATTCAGCAGACGCCGCAAGGCCTCATAGACTGTGAGCTTAGGCGCGGCGCGAGGGAAACTGACCAGTGCTGCGTCGTGGCAGCCGCGGAACAGCGGCGCGGCCTCGCGTACCTGATCGAGTGCGATGATACCCGAGTCCAGCCCATCGTCGAGGTCGGCGGTCAGATAGGCAATCTCATCGGCCATGTCGATCAACTGCGCCTCGAGCGGTGGAAGCTCGCCTAAAAAATACTCAGCCAATTCCGGATGCTCCGCCGGGGAATAGTCGCGCGAGTGTTTCACAATGCCTTCGCGTACGGCGAGCGTAAGATTCAGACCGCGAAAGGCCGGATATCGCTCCTCAAACCATGTGACAATGCGCAGCGCATGAAGATTGTGGTCGAAGCTCATGCCGTGGCCACGCAGCGCGCGGTCCAGCGCGCGCTCGCCGGCATGGCCGAAAGGCGGATGCCCGATGTCGTGCGCCAGCGCCAGCGCCTCAGCAAGCTCCGCGTTCAGGCCCAGCGCCGTTGCAACAGTACGCGAAATCTGCGTCACTTCAAGTGTGTGCGTCAACCGGCTGCGAAAGTGGTCGGAGAGCCCCTCGTCCGGCAGACGCGTGAACACCTGAGTTTTCCCGGCCAGGCGCCGGAAAGCCCGAGAGTGAAGGATCCGGGCCACGTCACGCGCAAAGGGCGAGCGGTAGGCATGCGGCGGCTCCGCGTGCGTGCGGCGCGTGAGTTCGCTATCGGCCCGGCCGTTTACAGCAATGCCC
>JABEBX010019830.1_pt1 | contig 23343 bp, 12 predicted proteins | sample 7245971 | NCBI WGS metagenome assembly JABEBX01 (sample SAMN14506365, study PRJNA622280) | hot springs metagenome | biome: hot spring [ENVO:00000051]|acidic hot spring [ENVO:00002120]; feature: spring [ENVO:00000027]|sediment [ENVO:00002007]; material: sediment environment [ENVO:01001048]... | reverse complement strand
CGGCCTGTGATCATGGGCATATCTTGCACGCATTCAGGGCAGGCGGGACGCCTGCGGTACGTAACGCAGGCATCTTGCCTGCCCCCTTGTGGAAGAAAATCTCCAATCCCGATAAAAACGGGCACACTCAAAAAAATGGAAAAATGGAAAAATCTTGCATTGCCAACGAATTCGGTTTATAGTCTGGTTAGTAGTGCGAGAGAGACGATTCAAAAGTAATTTCGCGCGAACTGGAAATTTTTCTCAAGCCTTCTCTCCCCTCCGGTAGGCGAGCCTCCCTATGGCGCTCGCCTACTTTTTTTAGGGTTCTGATTTGCGGGAGAATGTCACGACTGGAATACAATGACAAAAAGGATCGTCCGAATCACGCCGCTTTTTTTCATCGTCGGCGGAGGCGGGCGGTGATGTTTTGAATGGCTTCGGCCATGGTCTGGCGCCGCGGCCCGTCCGGGGCCTGCCAGATAATCAGGTGGCCTTGCGCCAGTTGGGTCTCCACACGCTGGCAGGCGCCAATCACGGTGGAGTGATTTCTTCCGCCAAAGGCCCGGCCTATATCTGGAAAACTCCGGTGTGAGTGGAGGCGGGCCAGATACATGGCAATGGAGCGGGCATGGGAGGTCAACCGGTGCCTGGAGGAACCGGTGAGTGTATCGGATGTGATGGCAAAGTGTTCGGCGCAGGCTTCAATGATTCGCTCCAGCTTCGGCGGGGATGAAAAGCCAATGTTTTCACGAATCCCGCCAAGCACCGTTTGCATCAGGTCTGCGGCATCTGTTGATTGTGTGGAGCGGCACATCTCCGCGGCGGTAACGGCCTGCAGCAGCAGGCCCTCCATTTCACGCACACTGGCCACTGGCTGTCCAGCAATATGTATAAGCATATTTTCATCTACATGCCAATTTCTCCGCGCGGCGAGCCTGCGCAGGATATCCAGGCGCGTCGGCAAATCCGGAGAATCAATACGCGCCACCATGCCGCTGCAAAAACGTGTGGTCAGGGCGTCGGTCAGAGCGGACATATTGCGCGGAGAGCAATCACTGGAAAGGACAACCTGCCGGCCTGAAGCATCCATCGCGTTAAACGTGTGGAGGAATTCCTCCTGCGTGTGCTTTTTATTCATGAAGAAATGCACGTCATCAACGACCAGTAAATCCACCTGCCGGATGCGGCGGCGAAAAGCTTCCGTGCGGTGCAGGCTAATGCTTTCAAGATAGTCGTTGGTGAATTGCTCCCCGGTGAGGTACAGCCATTTTTTATTGGGATGCAGGCTCTGGAAGCGGCGGCAGATTCCCTGCAGCAGATGCGTTTTCCCCAATCCGCATTCACCATGAATAAACAGCGGATTGAATTGTTTGCGCGGCTGCTCCGCCACCGCACAGGCGCAACGGTATGCCAGTTGATTGCTTGGGCCAACCACAAACTCTTCCAGCGTGTAGCGGCTGTTAATGCCCGGTGATGCCGATGCACCGCTCAATGCGGAGGCGGCCTCGGGCCTGGCGGGTTCCATCATTTTTGCGCGGGGCACATGCAGCGCGGGCAAATCCGCCGTTTGAATATTGATGGTGGCGGGAAAACCAAGGACTTCCTGTGCGGCAGTTCGCAGATCATCGCAGAATTTATTGCGGATCCAATTGGCGGAAAAAGCATTGGCGCTGCGGATGGTCAACGTGGATTCATTTAGATTCCATTGCGTTGGCGTTTCAAACCACTGGTCAAAGCGATCCGTTCCAATGCGTTCACGCAGATGCTGTTGAATCTGGGGGCAGGCGTCTGACAGCGCACAACTTTCATCAATCATCAGGACAGACACAGGCGACTCCTTTCCGGACGTCCGGGGATATAAACATCCACGGACGTTGAGAGAGAACATCGAACCGTCCTGGTTCTTCACAGCATCCGGCGATCCTTCGCCGGTTCCGCCGGGAGCGTGTTATCGCACCCGGACAAGCACATATTCCATGCCACTATTAAACGCCTCTTTGTCTAAAGACTCAATAGCTTTTTATCCATTTTCTTTTCCACAATCTCCGGAATACAGTGCTGACAAGCACTTATGAATCAAAAAAAAACTTTATTAACGCTTTACACACAAGGGGCCCGCAAAAATGTGGATAAGTCGGATTATAAGGGGACATGACGCGTAATATGCTTGATTTACAGGCGTTTACTGAGTGTGCATGGGCGCGGTGGGGGGACAGGCCGGAGTGGACAATGGATGGATGAGCACCAGCCGCTCGGCGGTTTGCGTGAATCTCCAGGATCGATAGAGATGCACCGCTGGAGTGTTGGCGCGATCCACCGCCAGTGTAATAGTGGCAGTTTGCAGCCGCATGGCGGTCAGGAGAACCAGTTTCATTAATTGTGATCCCAAACGAATCTGGCGGCAGGAAGGCACCAGGCCCAGATAAACCAGCTCCAACGCGGCACTTTCGCGGCGATGGGACATCAGCAGCACGCCGGCATTTTGTCCGTCGCGTGTTAATAAAAACCAGAGTGATGGATCAAAAGCCGATGCCTGATGTCCCGCGATGACATCCTCCATAGGGCGCAAACCGCTGAGGCGGGGGCAATCAAGTGTCTGGATATAGCTGGATTCAATGGCGTCGCCAAATTGTCCGCGGCGTTGCGGCGTGTACGTATCAAGTTGAAAATCCGGTGGCAATTCAAAAGATGGCTTAAACAGCGGCCGGTTGCGGCGCATGTAAAGCAGTGTGGCCAGATCGGAAAAATCCGCGCGTCGATAAAGTTCCGCGGTCTGATCCGCATCGGGTGTGAGTATTACTTGAGCCAGAGCCATGCCCGCCACGGATGCGTCCATCCCCGCCGCCATGATGCATTGCACTTGCGCCGCTTGTGAAAGTGAATCCCGCGGGGCGGTCTGGGGAGTGTAAAATAGCGCTGTGCGGCCGGGAGTGGGCACCCACAGGCACGCGGCGATAATTCTCTGGCCGCACATGGCCAGCACTTGCCGTGAAGTGTCCAGGTGATGCAACAGACAATATTCATCAAAGGATCGCCGGCGTTCGATGAGATCCGGAGGGATTATTCGATAGGGTGTTTCAGATTCCGAGAGAATGCAGTCAATACCCCGGCTGATCAGACGGCGGTCCGTGGGGCGGATAATATCAGCGTCTTCAATCATCTCGGGCATCATGGCACACATCAAACTGAACCGGCGGAAAAAAATCAGTTTAGTTGGCGGCCGGCCTGATGGCAAATTGTTCGGCGTATTGTCAGCGGCAGCGAAGTCGCATCATCGTTTGCACCTGGATCGTCCGCGATTCTGAAAGTACACGCTGTAATAGTAAATTGGCGCCAACTCCCACCGGACCTTGTCTGAAAAGGCGTCGCATTATTCAAACAAAGTATTAACTTTGGTTCGCTGCCGCCATCGCGTGCTGCCGTTGGATGGTCAATTCCATCAGTTGCGTCTGGCTGGCACGTTCGGCTTCCCCGGCGGCGGGATGACGCTGCCGCCATGAACCGTCCGCGGAGAGTTCCCAGGCCTGCCGGTTATCGGCGAGCATGATGTCCAGAATCTCGCGAATCCGTTGAAAGAGCAGGGGATTTTCAATGGGTGTGGCGGCCTCCACGCGGTGGCTTAAGTTGCGGCTCATCCAGTCCGCGGAACCTATGTATATTTCTTCCTGGCCATTGTTATGAAACCAGAAAATGCGGGAGTGTTCCAGAAATCTGCCCACAATGCTGATCACGCGTATGTTGTCGCTTAATCCCGGTACGCCGGGCCGCAGGCAGCAAAATCCCCGCACAATAAGATCAATTTTCACACCCGCCTGAGAGGCGCGATAGAGCGTTTCCATAATTTCTGTATCTTCCAATGCGTTCATTTTGGCGATGATACGGGCGGGATTCCCGGCCTGGGCATGGGTGACTTCCCGCAGGATCATCTCCCGGAAACGCCGGCGCATGGTTACCGGGGCCGCCAGGAGCTTGTGATAATCGCTCTTCAGGGAGCGCCCGGTGAGAAAAGAAAACAGATTGACCACATCCTCACAGATGTCTTCCCGGCAGGTAAACAGGCCCAGATCGGTATAAAGTTCCGCGGTCCGGGAATTGTAATTTCCAGTGGATATATGTGCATAAGACCGAACAACACCATCCTCCCGCCGGACCACCAGCGCAATTTTGGTATGTGTTTTCAAGCCCAGAATACCATAAACGACGTGCGCTCCGGAACTTTCCAGCGCCTGCGCCCACTGAATATTGCTCTCTTCATCAAAGCGGGCCTTGAGTTCCACCAGCACCGCCACCTGCTTGCCCATTTCCGACGCGCGGGCCAGGGCCGGGACAAATGGTGAATCACCACTGGTGCGGTAGAGTGTCATTTTAATGGCCAGCACCTGCGGATCATTGACGGCGGAAAGAATAAATCTTTCCACGGAGCTGTTAAAACTTTCATAAGGGTGATGCACCAGAATGTCGCTCTGGCGGATCAGGGCGAAAATGCTGGCATCATTGTCCATCAGCGCCGCCGGGCATACCGGTGTCCAATTGGGCAGGCGCAATTTCGGAATATCCAGCGCCGCCAGGCTCATCATGTCAGCTAATCCAGGCGGCTCCGGTTCCTCCTCCAGGTCTTCGCTGTGGAGTTCCAGGCCATCGGTCAGGTAGTGCCGCATTTCACCGGACATCCCCGCGGAAATCTGCACACGCACCGTCTCCGCAAAGCGGCGTGCCCGCAATTCCTCCTGCACTTCTTCCAACAGGTCCTCGGAATCTTCAATATCCTCCGCGGCTTCAACTTCCGCACTGCGTGTGACACGAAAAATCTGCGATTCCAATACATGCATGCCGGGGAACAGCATTTCCAGCCGGCCCTGAATCAGGCTTTCCATGGGAACAAAAATTATTTCGCCGGGATCTTCGAGTTTAAACCAGCGTGGGAATAACCGCGGTACTTTCACCCGCGCAAAAAGAGCCTCCGGCAGGGCCGGTTGCCGCAACAGCACGCCGATGGAAATACTCAAGTTGCTGATAAACGGAAACGGATGTCCCGGATCGACGGCCAAAGGGGTGAGCACCGGAAAAATATAGCGCGTGAAATACTCCGCCGCGCGGGCCTTTTGAGATGCGTTGAGGTCCTCAAAGCGGCGCAGGGTGATTCCCGCTTCCGCCAGCAGAGGGCGCAGTTCCTGGCTCCATATTTCATGCTGCCGCGCGGACATGGCTGCCAGGCGCTGCCGCACGAGTTCAAGCTGCCGGCGATGCGTGAGGCCGTCAAGGCCGGTTTCATTGGGTTTATTGGCGATCCATCGCTTCATTAAACCGATGCGCTTCATGAAAAATTCATCGGTGTTGCTGGCAAATATCGCCAGAAACTTTAATCGTTCCAACAGCGGATTGCGGTTGTCGGCAGCCTCATGCAAAACCCGGTCATTGAAATCCAGCCAGCTTAAATCACGGTTAAAAAATCGGATATCGGACTGCACACCGGTCAGAGGCGGGTGATCAAGCATTCTATTTTCCGCTGCAATAGTCATTGTTGTTCCCGCAACTTTCTTCGCATCAAGCACTATTCAAGTTATTGAGCCTACCACCGCCATGCCTGTTTTGCCAAATCGGATTGTTAAGACGGACTCGTTTATCTGGACTATCCTTTAGTCCGGTATTCAATCTATAATACTTCGTGATGATTTATCTTGATAACAATGCAACGACCCAACCGGCGCCGGAAGTACTCGCGGCCATGCTGCCATTCCTGCAGCGCGCTTATGGCAATCCTTCCAGTGTGCATCAGGCCGGACAGGAAGCGCGGCATGCCGTGGAAGAATCACGTTACGTGGTGGCGGAATTGATGGGATGCCGGCCTGCGGAACTGATCTTTACCAGCGGAGGAACTGAATCGGATAACGCGGCCCTCATGGGTGTGCTGACGGGCCGGGAGGGGAAAAAAACAATTATTACTTCCGCTGTGGAGCACAGCGCTGTACGCGAGCCTGCGGCCTATTTGGCCAAACATGGCAATCGCATCATTGAAATTGGGGTTGATCAACAGGGGCATCTGGATATGCCGGCATTGGATGATGCGCTGGCTGGCGGTGACGCGGCATTGTTAAGTTTGATCTGGGCTAATAATGAAACCGGCGTGGTATTTGATATGGATGCTGTGGCGGCTGCCGCGTGGAAACACCGTGTGCCGTTTCATGTTGATGCGGTTCAAGCGGCGGGAAAGCTGCCTTTGCGGTTTTCCACCCGCGGCATTGACTTGATGTCCATCAGTGCGCATAAATTCCATGGGCCTAAAGGGGTAGGGGCTTTGGCGGTGCGGCGGGGGATGGCATTTCATCCTTTCATTCGCGGCGGCCCGCAGGAACGGGACCGGCGGGGGGGCACAGAAAATGTTGCGGGGATCGCCGGCATGGCCGCGGCGGCAAAGCGGTGCATGACGAATCTGATGGATGCGGCGTTTCTGCCGCGCATCGCGGCGCTGCGGGATAAACTGGAAAATGGCATTTTAGCATCCATTTCGGAATGTTTTGTCAATGGCGATCGTGCCAGCCGTGTGGTCAATACCACCAACATCGGCTTTGTGTCTCTGGAAGCTGAGGCTATTTTAATTTTGCTCAATGAGCATGAAATATGCGCCAGCGCCGGAGCCGCATGTTCCAGCGGTTCCTTGGAGCCGTCCCATGTGCTCAAGGCCATGGGAATACCCGAAAAAATCGCCCACGGATCCGTGCGGTTTTCCCTTTCAGAATTCACCACGGAAGCGGAAATTGAACAAGTGTTGCGGATCCTTCCAGAAGTCATCGCCCGCTTACGGCAGGTGCTGCCGGTGGGATAATCATGCCGCAGCCCGCGGGGAGTTATTGTTTTACGGTCTCTAATCAGGAACGGGTTGTACCGGCTGGTTTGCATCACCGCCGTCCGCGGGGATGCCAACTGGCCGAAAAAATGACAGGAAAGTTGAATGGCCGCTGCCGGGAGGTTTTGACGGTATTTCCGGAGGAAACCGGCTGGATTTCAACGTGGTAAACCCTCATTAAATGTGCCATTTTGGCCGAAATTAAGATTGCTGGCGGGCTTGGCCGGTGGCGCGGTATTGAGGCGGATACCGTGCCGCGGCGGGGTTGAATTATCCGGTCGGGGCAGATTTTGGATATTTTTCGCTTGACCCAATCGCTTTTAGCGGTGATAGTTTTAGTATTAGCGCCGAGGCTGACGCGGTTCGAGGTTCGACTTTGGATGGTCGATGGCGTCGCGAAGGTTCGGCATGCCGGTCAGGATGTTTGGCTACGGAGGCTTTCACCTATGGCAACAGTTCGCACACAGCGCAGCGCGCCACCCTATGCTCTTATTGTTTTTGTTTTTCTGTTTGCTGTTGCCGCGATAGCGGCGATCATGCTTTACCTCAAACTCGGCAAAGTTGTTCAGACCGCTTCAAAGGACAATCAGAATTTGGCGTTGATCGCGTCAGCGGCTGATGAGAACATTCCGATGATTGCGGATCTGAAAGCCAATGCGTCGCCGGGCAATACGGTGTTGCGGCAGTTGATTTCGCAGATTCACCAGTTGGAATCGCAAATCAGCGGTAATAGCGGCATGCCCGTATCGCAGCTTATTGGCCCTTCCGGACCGGTCAATATGGCGCTGGCCAAGGCCGGGATGAGCGGTAAATCTCTGGTGCTGGCATTATCGCAGGTCAATACACAGTTGGTGAATACCCGCGATCAGATTAAGCAGATGCGTACGCACTTAACCGACTATCAGCGCCGCTTTGCGTCCACGCGTTCTTCTTTCCGTGATGATATTCATGCCATTAACGATAAATTAAATTCCGCGCAAAAACGCATTGATGAGTTGACTTCCAAACTCAACGCCGCCAACAGTCAGGTGTCCACGGAAGCCGGTACGTTGCAGCAGCAGATTACCGCGGCACAAACAAAATATATTACAGAACTGCGCGGCCAGGTGGTGCAGATTCAACAGCTTAAGCAGGAACTTCAGGCTCGTGTGGTGGTGGTGCAGGATTTGCGCAACCAGATTGCCGCCTATCGTACGCCGAACACCGGCGCCAACGCAATACTAAGTCAGGCCGATGGAAAAGTTATCCGTGTGTCGCCCAGTACGCAGCATGTGTATATCAATCTGGGTAGCGCGGAGCATGTAATTGTCGGGTTGTCCTTTGCTGTTTACAATCCGAACCTGGGTGTTAATACCGGTGAAAACGGCGGCGGTGCGGGTGCCATTGCGGTGATCCATGTCGGCAAATTCGCCTCTGTTTGCCGCATCACGCATCTGGAAGCAGGGCAGCAGATTTTCACCGGTGATCTTATCGCCAACCCGGTATTCCATAAAGATCGAAACCGCCAATTCCATTTTGTGATTTATGGCGACTTTGATGTCAACGGCAACGGTATTCCAACTGCGACGGGCCGCCGGCAGATTGTGCGGCTGGTGGAATCATGGGGTGGTGTGGTGGACAAGCATCTAAGCACGCAAACCGACTTTTTGGTACTGGGTTCCCGGCCCGGCAATTCAACCTTGAACTTTAATGTGCAGACGCAACAAACCGCCGCTATACAGGCACAACGCGCGGTACAGCAAAACCGTTATGCCCATCTGCAACAGAAGGCCCAGAACCTTTCCGTGCCGATTCTCAACGCCAACAGGTTCCTGGCCATGATTGGTTATTATGTTCATCCGCTGGTGCGGCAGTAATATGACCGAGAGGCTAACAGCCGCGTTTGCCGCATCGGCCAAAGACCGCCGGGCGATTCTATGTCCTTTTATCACAGCGGGTTATCCCCGTTTGGATATGCTGGAGCCGGTGCTGGAATCTCTCCAGAACGCGGGCGCCGGATGTATTGAACTGGGAATTCCATTTTCAGACCCCATTGCCGATGGCCCAACCATTCAGGAAAGCTATCGTCTGGCATTGGAAAAAGGCGCAACGGTAAAACGCATATTGCAGGCTGTGGAAAAAATACGCCGCAATGGCTTCACCCTTCCCATCATGGCCATGGCCAGCTTCAGCATTATCTTCAAACATGGCGCCGATGCTTTTGCGGCGGCCTGCGCCGAAGCGGGAATCGACGGGCTTATTCTGCCGGATGTCCCGTTGGAGGAAGCCCCGGCCGTGGTTGCGGCACTGAACCAGCATGAACTTAAAAGCAGCCTTTTAATTGCGCCCACCACGCCGCCGGAGCGGCGCGGAAAAATTGCCGCGTTATGCACTGGATTTATATATTATCTCTCGGTAACCGGCATCACCGGCGAGCGTCAGTCGCTTCCCGCGGATGTGCCCATGAATCTTCAAACTCTCCACTCGCTGACCAGTAAGCCTGTATGTGTGGGCTTCGGCATTTCACGCCGGGATCAGGTGGCGGAACTCGCTGGATTAGCCGATGGGGTGATTGTTGGTTCCGCCATTATCAAAACCATTACGCGGGAACTTGCCGCCGCATCACCCGATGTCCCGGCTGCGGTGGGGGCTTTTACCGCTGATCTTGCCGCAGGCCTTAAAAAATAATCATTTTGTTTCAACATCTGCGAAAATATATTCATCTTTCTAAAGGATGGGGTTCAAAATATCTTTCATATTCGCAGCGTTCGTATTTGAGAGCATCGGATGTAATCCAATACTGTCCGGAAAAATCTAACACAAGCCAAACACAATATTGACAGCATCTTAACTTGCGCCCTGGCGCGAAATATGGTTTACTGTTGGGCATGAGCAGACCGGATTCGCAATTTGATTTTCTTGATAATACTGCTTCCGCCCGTTGGCGGGGAGATGAAGACTTCGACACGATGCTGGATAGTTTAGTGGCGTTTGACGGCTCTTATTTTGATGTGCCGGTGACGGTGGCGTGGGCGATGCAGATACATTATCCAGACTCGAAGAAAAAGCCATTACTTCCTGCGTCGGGGCGGACAAAGGTGGCCTGATGATTAACTGCAATCTCCGGATATTATTTTGGACACTATCCTGACGGATTCTTCTGATCCGCCGCTATTGCATTTTCAGCGGGGAATGGCTTTTTCGGGGTCATGTCCCTGCAGCATCAAACGCAAAAGCGTTAACGCCATTTGACTGCTGCGCAGGCGGATGCTTTGGCGGTCGCCAGAGAAATTGCATTGCCGCACATACCCCTGAGCGTCAACCCCCGGTCCGGAAATGCCAATGTACACCAGACCCACGGGCTTTTCATCACTGCCGCCTTCCGGCCCGGCAATGCCGGTAATCCCGATGCCCCAGGTGCTATCCGCGTTCATCCGGCTTTGCCGGCTCATGGCCTGGGCCACCGGCGCGCTGACGGCGCCGTGGCGTTGGATTAATTGTGCATCAACCCCCAGATCTTTAATTTTGCTTTCATTGCTGTAGGTAATCCATCCGCGTGAAAAATAACGCGAGCTGCCGGGGATATTGGTGAGCATCATTGCCAACATGCCGCCGGTGCAGCTCTCAGCGGTGGCTATGGACTGCTTGTTTTGGAGCAGGCTGTCCGCGACAACCTGCTCCAACGGCACATCCTCTTCAGAAAAAATAAGCGATCCCAGCCGCTGGCGAACAAGGGCTGATTTTGCCGCAATCATCCCGGCTACTTGCTTGCGTGTACCCGTCGCATAAATGCGTACCGAAACAATACCCTCATGCACAGTGGTACCCACCGATGGATTGGCCCCGCGCTGCATCAGATCGGCAATTTGTGAACCGATCCAGGATTCTCCGGCTCCGCAGATATTGAGTTTGGCGATTTGCCGGACATTATCGCCGCCGGCTTGGTCTTGCAATATCGGCAGGAAGGAATTTTTAAACATCACCTTCATTTCCTTGGGCACGCCCGGCATGACCATGATACGCGTGGCTCCGGAGGTGGCGGCAATTCCCGGGGCCGTGCCACAGGAATTAATGACGCATTGCGACGAGGCGGGCCGCATGGCCTGCAAGCGGTTATTGGCGGTCATGGTGCGATGTATGCGTTTGAAAAACGCCGCCAAGTCCGCCAGAGCCTGATCATCCTGCACCAGCGGCTCACCAAGTGCCACCGCCAGGCTCGCACGGGTAAGATCATCTTCGGTCGGTCCCAGTCCGCCGGTAATCAGCAGAATACCGCAGTGCCCCAGCGCCTGCCGGATTGCCGCAACAATCGCCTCCCGATCATCCCCAACGGTTATATGTGCGTCGCAGGTGATGCCCAGAGCGGAAAGTTGGCGCCCCAGATAAGCCGCATTGCTGTTCATGGTCAGGCCGGAGGTTAGTTCATCGCCAATGGAGAGAATCATTGCATTCATGGACAGGCGTTCCAAAACGGTCGAGCTATAAAACCCAAGTATTCAACCGGGTGAATCTTAGAGCGCCGGGCGGGAAATGGCGAGCCATTGTCTTCAATTATTGTCTTCAGTTATATCACCCGTTCAGTGCCACGCCCGACAAACCTAGGCGGAGGTATGGCGGCGCAGGCAGTATGCGGATATGTTGGAATAGTCTTGAAGCTGTACAAGGCATGGAGATGCGATGGTGATTGTATCCGGCATAATTCTTATGGTGCTTGTGGCGGTGCTGACGCTGCAAATAATGCTGCTGCTGATGCGCGGCAAAAACGCGGATCGCAAGGCTCCGTTTGAGAATCTGGAAAAATCTCTGGAGAAAATGGAGCGCTCCATACGCGATGATATTGGGCGCAACCGGGAGGAAAACGCCACCGCATCCCAAAAAGCGCGGGAAGAACTTTCCGCTGCGCTGAAAGCAGTGGGTGACAGCTTGAATAAGCAGATGGCCGGATTAACGCTTTCAACCGAACAACGGCTGGATACAGTGCGGCAGGCGGTGGAACAGCGGCTCATGGCCATTCAGGATGATAACGGCAAACGCCTGGAACTGGCCCGGCGGCAGTCCGTGGAGGCGGCGGGTAAAGTGCGTGATGAAGTGACCGCCGCGCTGAAATCCTTTAACGAATCTCTGGCCGCGCGTGTAACCGATCTGACCGCCGTGCAGAAATCCCAACTGAATCAACTTCAGGAATTGCTCGGTAAGCTCACGCAATCCAATGAGGCAAAAATTGACGCTCTGCGGCTGACGGTTGAAGAGCGGCTCAAAAGCATGCAGACGGATAATGCCCTCAAGCTGGATCAGATGCGCGCCACCGTGGATGAAAAGTTGCAAAGCACACTGGAAAAGCGTCTGGGTGAATCCTTCAAGCAGGTTTCAGACCGCCTGGAGCAGGTGCATAAAGGGCTGGGGGAAATGCAGACCCTGGCCGGCAGTGTGGGTGATCTCAAACGGGTGATGACCAATGTCAAGACCCGCGGCACGTGGGGGGAAGTGCTTGTGGAGAATCTGCTCTCACAGATATTAAGCCCCGGCCAGTATGAGAAAAATTTCAAACCGCGGGAATCCAGCGGGGAAGTTGTGGAGTTTGCGATCAAATTGCCTGGCCGCGCGGAAGACGGTCAGGAATCCGTCTGGCTGCCGATTGACTCAAAATTTCCCAAGGAAGATTACGAGTCGCTGGGAAATGCGCAGGATCATGCGGATGTTGCGGCCATGGAAGCCGCGGGCCGGTCTCTGGAGAACCGCATTAAATTATTTGCGCAGGAAATATCCGTCAAATATCTCAATCCGCCGCGAACAACGGATTTTGGCATTATGTTTTTGCCCAGTGAAGGACTGTATGCCGAGGTCATACGCCGGGTGGCGCTGGTGGATCAGATTCAGCGTGATGACCGTGTGGTCATTGCCGGGCCGGCTACACTGGCGGCCTTGTTGAACAGCTTGCAGATGGGCTTCAGGACGTTGGCTATTCAGCAGCGTTCCAGTGAAGTCTGGAAAGTGCTGGGCGCGGTTAAAACCGAGTTTGGCAAGTTTGGCGATTTGCTTGACGGAGTAAAAAAGAAACTGGAACAAGCCTCCAATACAATGGATGATGCGGCAAGAAAATCCCGCACCATCGCCGGTAAACTCCGCGGCGTGCAGGAACTGCCCGCCAATGAAGCCGCGGCATTGTTGAACCTTGACGCGCCGGAGAACAGCGAAACCCCGGAGTAAGGGATCGTGAAGCAATAACTTCGCATATAACAGTTTATGCCACGGATCACACCAGCGGAGTTCCCGTCATTTCCCTGGGTTGCGGCAGGCCCATCATTTTCAAAATTGTCGGGGCCACATCCGCCAGGCATCCACCGGTTCGCAGAACTTTTCCTTTGAATCGGTCATCGACCACAATTAACCGCACATCATACGTGGTATGGCTGGTGTGCGGGCAATTATGAATCGGGTCCCACATCTGCTCGCAGTTGCCATGATCCGCTGTAACAACGGCGGAACCGCCTTTTTTCTGGATTTTCTCCAGAAGTTTACCCACGCATTGGTCTACGGTTTGAACCGCTTTGATCGCGGCGGGCAGATTGCCGGTGTGGCCCACCATATCGCCATTGGCGAAATTTACCACGTAGAAATCTTCTTCGCCCTGCTCCAGTGATGCCAGGACAATATCCGTCACCGCCGCCGCGCTCATCTCCGGCTGCTGATCATAAGTAGTTACTTTGGGGCTGTCCGCCATTTTGCGATCTTCATGATCAAAGGGCGGTTCGCGGTAATCATTAAAAAAGAAGGTGACGTGCGGAAATTTTTCCGTCTCGGCGGAGCGGAACTGCTTGAAACCGGAATCCGCAATATACATACCGAGAATCCCTTTCATTTTTTCCGGTTTGGAGAAAACAACATGTACCGGCAGACCCTGTTCATACGCCGTCATGGTGGCAAAATAAATGTTTCCCGGCCGCGTTTTGCGGGTAAATCCGCCATTTTTTTCCTGCTTGAAGCGTGTGTCATCGTACATAAACGCTTTGGTGATTTCTCGGGGCCGGTCGCCGCGATAATTAAAGAAGATCACCGCATCGCCGTCTTTGATTTTGCCATCAATGCCGGCAATCACGCTGGGCACAACAAATTCATCGCCCGAGCGGGATGGCTCCGTGGCGTGGGCATAATAATGTTCCACCGCCGCAACGGCGCTGGCAAATGCCGCCCCTTCGCCCAAGGTCAAAAGGTTATATGCCTTTTCCACCCGATCCCAGCGGTTGTCGCGGTCCATGGCATAATACCGGCCCACCACCGTGGCAATTTTACCAACGCCCATTTCCCTGGTTTTCGCTTCCAGTGCGGCTAAATATCGCCTGCCACCTTGCGGGGCGGTATCCCGCCCATCGGTAATGGCGTGAATCAAAACCCGATCTCCCGGGAAATGTTTCCGCTTTGCCAAATCCAGAATCGCGTAGGCATGTTCCTGATCGCTGTGAACCCGCCCATCCGAGCACAAGCCCATGACATGCACGCGGCCATGATTAGCTGATGCAAATTCAAAAGCGGCGTTAAGCGTGGGATTTTCAAAAAAGCTGCCATCGCGAATCCGTCGGGTGATACGCATGGTCTCCTGATCCACAATTCTTCCCGCTCCAATATTTTGATGCCCCACCTCGCTATTGCCCATGACGCCATCCGGCAGGCCCACCCATTCACCGCTGGTGTGAACCAGTACATTGGGATACTCCCGCATCAGACGGTCATCCACGGGATGAGCGGCCAGTTTGATGGCGTTGTAAGAATCCATTTCCGGATGCGGATTTTCTCCCCAGCCATCGCGGATAATCAGCATCATCGGGCGTTTAATCGAACATTGGGATGCGGGCATCGTCAACTCCATTCTTTCCTGACATACCTAAGCTAGGAATTATAGCGGTTTATCCACCGTTCAAACAACCCATTCAAACAATGTGCGAAGATGACTTTCGGAAAGTGCCACTCATGGCCTTTTTAGCAAGCCACTCTGATAGGTGCGGGCGCGGTGACATTTTCCCTGCTACTGACTTCGCTGAACGTGGGCGTAATAAGCAGTGTTAAAATCGCTGCGGTGGGCACGACGGGCATCGGGCAAAAGTGTGCCAATTTGCACGACCTTGCGGCGCAGCGCAATGGCCGCAGCGCCCGCCCGGTGCTTAAAGCCCTGAACAGAAATAACACACTTGAAATTTTGCGGGCCATTTTCAACCGTTACGCTCACACCGTGCCGGGCGATAAATTGTGCGGCTCGCCGGGCATATTGAGGCAATGTTGTCAAAATCACCAGATACCAGCGATTTGCCGAGCGATTGACCTGCGACGCTGGAACCACGCGGCCCTGCGGCGCTGGCGGAGGAGGTGTTATCGGCGTTGGCTGCTGTTGCATATCGGGCGCGGGCATCGGGGTATTGCCATTGCCCGGCAGCAATTGCGGCTGGACCAATCCTGGCGTAGGTGTGCCGGGGGAAATTGCGATGGGTTCCAGTGGCTTTTGCGATGCGCTGCGGCCTGTAGATAGAATAATCACCAACGCCAGAATCAGTGCAACTATTCCGGCGGCTACTACGAGAATCCATGGGCGAAAACGGGCGAGAATCTGATCCAGAAGCACCGGCTCCGGTGATGATTGCGATCCGGAAACGGGGCTTCCTGTTTCTTTGGGTTGGGTTGTGGCAGTGGGGTATCGCTTTGCCGATGATGGAGGTGGACGGATGGAGCCTGTCACCGGCACCCGCAACGGCGCACGATTATTCATCGAAGGAACGGGAGAATCTTCCACCGGCTTGGACACCGGCGGTGCTGGGGATTCCTTCTTTGGGGTTTTCTGGGAGGCCCGGCCCAACACTTCATAGAGTGTGGCGGCATCTTTTTTTCTGTTTGTCGCCATGCAACACCCCGAAAATCAGCGCGGTTGACCGTCAATAGAAACCGCGTACATGCTAATGTATCGCCGCAAAGCGGTATCGACAATCACATAAGCATCCTTTTTCTCATTTCACAGGTTAAAAAATCCCGTATTATTACTAAAATGTGCGATGGTAAATGATCAATGTATATGATTTTCCTTCATCCTCAACTCCTTGTCCTGGCACCGGTGGTGGCCGTTGCGGGATGGTTTCTGCTGCGCAAAGCCGATGTGCCGGAACGCACCTTTACCATCCTTGAATTCTGGCCGGTGGAAATAAATAAGAATATTGGGAAAAATCTGCGGATTCCGGATTGGCCTTGGATGCTGATCCTGTCGGCGGCGGTTCTGGCTACTATGGCGTTAAGTGTGCCGCGTATACAGTGGCAGGCTCCGCAGGCTGTGCCGAGGCAAGCGGTGATCATTAACGCCGTCGGACGCAGCCTGCCCGGCAATGCCGGCGCGGTGGATCTTTTTGTAAAAGTGCCGGCGCTTCATCCACAATTGCCGTATACGCTGCTTGTGCATGGTGATGATCCGGAAAAGCCGGAGAGGATAATATCGCGAACCGTCACGGCTGAAAAACTTTCCAGCGGAACTGATGTTGTCCCGGTGCCGGCGTCTCAACAATTTGCAATTACTCTCAAACAAGGCGGTTATACCATCGCGCGTGCCACCCTGCGCCGTTTGCCGGGAGTTCAAAAAATCGCCGCCCATTTTATCGGGCCGCCGCCGCGAGTTTTTTTAAAACTTTTGTCATCCATGCCGGGTCTTGAACTTCATGCCGGCACTTCTGGACGGGGGATATGGATTGTCAATCAACGTGATTTTAATCCCAAAAGTCTCGCCGGAATCAAAAATAGCGCCATTGTGCTATCAGGCCATACGCCCGGACCGCTGCTTTCGCCCGGTGCGGTCATTGAGTTCAAGCCGCCACAATCACCGATTGCCGTTGGTCATGGGAAATTGCTCAATGCCGTGAATCCATCCCACGTGGCCGTGCAAAAAATAATACGGGCCAATCTTGGGCCGGGGTGGCACGTGCTGATGCGCGTTACCGGGCACCCCTGGCTGGCGGAACGCAATGATCCGATCAGGAATATCACATGGCTCTGGCTTTCCAGCCCGCTGCGCTCCGCCTGGACCGATTGGCCGCATCACGCATCCTTTGTGATTTTTTTTACCAATGTCATCGCCAGACTTCAATCCATCCCCGGCCACGCCATGCAGGCAGACGCATGGAGAACGGTTCCAGAAAATCAGCCTGGTATCGCCACGGCCAACACCCGCATAGCCCCCGGCTTTGCCGGGGTTGAAGCCCCATCGAACGGCAGATCCGGCCTGGCCGGAAATAATCCGCGCCGGGAGCAAAGAGTTTTACAAATTGCGGCACATTTGACGTCCCACGCATCCAAGCCGATGCCGCCCGTCCAGACCATCAGCCTGAATATATTTATTGCCATGATGACGTGTACATGTCTGCTGATCGCCATAACCGCTCTGGCGCTGCGGGATCGCACAAGCAGTGTGAAATCAGACATTTGAAATTCCGGTGTGGCGATACCAGCATGGTGCGGTAAAATCTAAAATTACAAACCACCAACGTCTTCAGTGTCCGAATAAGCTGTGCAGATTGTTGAGGATATTGGGAGCTTTTTTCAGCGTATTGCCAATATCATTGCCAATATTCTTCAGCGGTTTGGCGCTTAAATGTAACTGCGGCTTGCTGGTGGTGCCATCAATGCTAAGCGGTATTGGCATAGTGATGCCCGCCCCGCTGACGCTGACATCCTGATGCAGGGTTTGATCCAGGCCCACCCAGCCCGAGAATGTCATGCCAACGCTCACCAGCAGCAACTGGAGATTCTGATAATATATTTTCCCCTGCTTAAGGTTGAAGTTCGTGGGGCGTATGCCGCTGTCATTCATCGCCATACCGGATCCACCATTGCCAGTCAGCGGCCCCATGCTGTTACTGATCAAGGCAAACAGTGGAGAATCCGAGGTGATGTGCGTAGCGCTGACCGTGCCGGTTAAGGTACCGGTTTTTTTAAGCTGCGCTGAATTAAGCGGAACATTCGCATTCTGCAATTGCAGATTCAGCACACCAGAAAGCTGAATCGCACCGTTGGATTTATTGCCGCCGCCCCACGCCAACGGTAAAAAATTCAGCAGACTGCCGCCCATGGCCTCGTTGATATGCACGTTATTCACCAATGCCAGTGGCTGAGAAAGGATAAATGCCGGTTGCGCCAGTTTAAAATCAATTTGACCACCCGTGTTCAACGTGCCCTGATTGGCGGGAATCGCGCTGGGAATCAGCCGCAGGATGCCGCCGGATTCCTCAAAGGGAATCTGCCCAGGCCCAAGCGTCAGGCCATCTATGGTAATGGAATCAAATGCAAGGGCGGTTTGTGCGATTTGCAGCTTGCGAAATTCACGCAGGCCTTTGTCCGCGGTTAATTCTCCGGTGATGCGCACTTTCATGGTGTGCGTGCCGGTCATGGTCAATCCCGCCGGCAGCATCGGTCCCAGCAGGGCCTGAATGCGGCCCAGATCATATTGGATTGAACCATCCACATTCTCCGGTGATTTGGGCGACCATGCCACAACACTGCCTTTGTTGAGACGGATCAGGTTTTCACCGTTTCCGGATACGGCATGTTCGCCAATTCTGCAGTCATCAAGACATGTGAATGTATTTTCGGAAGGATTCAACGATCCGGAAACCGCCAGGCTGATATTGTCCGGTGGTATATTGGCCGTGCTTCCGGGTATCGTGAGTTGGTAATTATTCACACCGCCCGCCAGCGTAAAGCTCAGCATCCCGCCTTGATTGGTCGCGCTGCCAACCGTCATCACGCCGCCATGAAGAGCCAAATTGCCCTGAAGTTTAGATCCCGCCTTGAGTTTGCCCAGCGCTTCCAGCAGCGGCACAAACTTGGCCAGATTTCCGGTGATGGTAAACGCCGGCGCCGATGCCGCAAATGCCTTGCCGGTCTGCAGGGACATGGGCTTGGAAAGCGTCATATCCAACGCGCCATCGGACGTGTGAATCGCCAATGCGGGAATTTTCACTTTCATGGCCGCACCGGTCATGGCCTGGCATGCCAGATCAACCGTGAGTTGCGGTTCAATAAATTGTGCCAATGGCGCTTTGGGCTCGGTGTTGCGGAAACTTATATTCTCCATCACCAGATGCAACTTCGATATATCCACCATTCCCGGCTTATAGCTGGCCGCAATAACCGAGTTGCCGATCGTGCCGCCAATGTCATCATGAGCCAGGCCCGGGGAGAACAGTTGCGCGATCTTCATCACCCCCGGCAGATCAATGTGCAAAATATTGGCCTGTATGGTCGGCACAATCCAGCCAGCCGCGGTTTTCTCCAGTTGCAAGTTGCCGCTGGGAATATTGAGTTCCGCGGTTTGAATGCCAAATGTGCCCTTGGCCCCCGCAAATGCGCCATGCGGCATGAGCACGTTGCCATCCGAGTGGATGGTCACAGCAGGTTCCGTAATGGCAGGTTGGCCCTGCCCCAGTCCCACTGCCAACTCATTGAGGTTCACCGCAAGCTTATACGGAATGTCAGAGGAAAATATGTTCGACGCCGAGCCGGTGATGTCCAGCGTGCCGGCCACTGTACGGCCTTGAAGCGCTGCAAAAGGTTCCGCCTCCCGCACCAGATTGGCCAGTACCGCCTGCAGGTTCAAAGCATAGGCCCCGTTGTTCTTTCCGGTCACTAGAATGTACAACTGCGGCGAGCTTTCAGGCTTGCCATCGGTGGTGGCAGATTGATCCACAATGCCCTTGACCAGATTCCATTTTTCGCCCTGCCGTTGAAATTGCGCACCCAGCAGGATCGGATTGATGATGAATGGCTTCTTTTGCCATGTGCCGTGCAGAGCGCTAAATGTCAACGTTTCCCCGCCTGTTGAGGCCAGTCCATCACTGGTTAAATCGGCCTGAAGATTCATGATGCCTTTCTGTAATCGCAGGCCAAGTTTATTGAGTCCCAGCGTATGCCGGAAGTTGCCGGCAAGCCATCCAAGATTGCAATAGGTGCGGATATGCAATCCAGAACTGCCCCAGTTCGGTAGATTATTCTGCATGGCTTTGAACTGATCTAATGTGGCATCTCCAGAAACCAGCATCTGGATATTCTTCGATTGAATTCCCACCAGTCCGATATGAAAACGTGTGCCCTGCCAGGAGACACTCAATGGCAGTGTTACCGTGCCGATCTGCGGGCGATCTGATTTCAGCAATGTTCCGCTTAATGCACAATTGCTAATCGTCAGCGGACCGGAAATTTCTCCGCTGCCCCCGTCGCTCCGGGATGCATGAATGGCAATCTGACCGTTGACCACGCCGTGAAACACGATGGATCGGCTGGTACGTGGAAGAATTTGATCAAGGGCCGAAAGATTCAGATTGGCCACCAGCAGTTTGAGATTTCCGGTAATATCATTGAGCGGCAAAATTCCGCCATTTTTAATAGCCGTCAAATTTGCCACCAGGGAAAAGTCCGCCGGTTTGGCGGTTCCCTGCGTAACGTGCAGATGAATGTTCGCCTGAAGGGGTTTACCCAGCGTGTTAAACGCCGCCGTCCCGGCGACGCTGACTGATCCACTCGGACCGCCATTGGTCTGCGACCAGTGCAGCGGTTGAATGTCAATTTGCAACGCACTGCTCATCGGCGGGAGTTTGCCCGTGTCTGCCCCGGCGGCGGATGGCGTGCCGTTGCCCAGCGTAATGGCCGTCGCCAGTTTGGTGTCACCGCCGGCGAATTTCACGCCCGCCGGAAGCGTAATGACATGCGGCAATGCGGAAAGCACTTGCGCCAGCGGCGCGGCGGCGGTGAGGTTCAACACCGCCAGCTTGCCAGGAACATTTTGATGGTGCAGGAGACCCATGACCGCGGCAATTGAACCATGCCCGGTAACGTTGGCGCCACCAATCCCGGTCTGCACGCCCAGCGATTTAATTGTATATTCATCCGCCTGCCATGATACGTTAATCGGCACACGCACCGTTCCAAGCCGCGGAGAATCCCCCTTCAACAACGGCCCGGACAAAGCCGCATGATCCACCATGATGTTCCCCTGTACCGCGCCGGCCCCGGGAGATGGTATTTTTGCCGCCAATGCCAATGTCAGCACCCCGCTGGGGGAAAGTTTTACTCCCGCCATGCTCAACACTGGCGACAATGCCGCGAGATTGAGTTTTTCGATTCCGGCTTTGATTTGTCCGGTCATTTGTTCCGGCGGCAAAAGTTCCCCATGGGCGATAGCATGAACACTAGCCGCAATATGCACTTTGCTGGCCGCCTGATTCTCCAGCCCGGCATCGGTATCGAGTTGCAATTCCAGCGGCTTGTTGGCCAGCGTGTCCACGCCCACAACCACGCGCGTATTGGCCGCATGAAAAGCCTGCAATCCCGGCGCGGTAAATGACGCATCAGCCAAAGTCAGTGTTAATGTTGTGTTGATGCCGGGCAATTGCGAGCTGCCACTGCCGCCGGCTGCGGCATTGCCGGGCTGTGCCCCGGCGGCCTGCGTTGCCGGTGCGGAGGGAGGGTGCGGGTTGGCCAAAGCCTGCATGATATTAAGTTGATTATTGCTGTCCCGGCTAAGCTTGAGTGTTTTAATGTCAATGGCAATTTTTCCCAGATTATGCCAATTGGAAATCAGATTCAAAATATTCCGATGCGTCACTACGCTGACATCCCCAATGACCACATCCCCATTGGGATCCCTCAGTGTCACACGATTGAGTTGTGCCGGGGTAAACCACCCCAGCGACAACCGGCCGATCTGCACCGTGCCGCTGATGCGGGAATTAATTTGTGACTCCAGCAGTCGCACCCCCGGCCCCGTACACAGAAGGCTGGGTACCGCCAGAATCAGCAGCACAACCAGCAACACCAGAATTCCCACGGCCAGCGGCCAGCGGCGGCGTTTACGCCCGGCTGGCGGGGATGCCGGCGTGCTGCCGCCCGCACCGGCATTGCCACCAGAAGGTGCCCCGGAATTCTTTGAAGTTGCATGGTCAGACATTTTTATTCCTCGTTTATGGTTAAGGTTACCGCATCGCCAGCTCCGCAGCCCATGCAGTGCTCATTATCATTATTATGAGATGGCCAGCGCCAGTAACAACACATGGCTTACAAGGCCTCCACATTTAATCGATTATATTATATCAACAAATCCGGTGATTGGTTTACTGATGTGAAGCGGCCACCGCATTATCATGCGGTGCAATTTGGATCTCAATGCGCCACGAGCAACGGATGCAATCCGGTGGTTGTTTGAGAAGTTTGAATCCACCACCGCATTATCATGCGGTGCTCTATGAGTTGCATTTTCCGTGAGCACCGCATGGTAATGCGGTGGTTTGTCAACTGCTGCGCATCGGTTACCACCGAGTCCACCCCACACTGACCATCCCACGTTCGAGCAATCGGACAAAAGTCGGTACAATACCGAGCTTTATATCCGCGTTGGAGATTGACATGGCGGCGGCAAAACGGAATATTCTGGTTACCTCGGCGTTGCCTTACGCCAATGGGGCCATTCATATCGGTCATCTCGTGGAATACATACAGACTGATATATGGGTGCGATTTCAGCGGCTCGCGGGCAATCGCGTGCTGTATCTGTGCGGTGACGACGCCCATGGCACCCCCATTATGCTCCGGGCCCGCGGTGAAGGCCTGGCTCCTGAACAATTCATCGCCCGGATGAATCAGGAACATCGCGATGATTTTGCCCGGTTTGGCGTAAAATTTGACTGCTATTATTCCACCCACTCGCCGGAAAATGAAACTCTCTGCTATCTGTTTTACAACCGGCTCAAGGCTGGCGGCCAAATTGTCCACCGTGATGTGGAGCAGTTTTTTGACCCCGTTGAAAAGATTTTTCTGCCAGACCGGTTCATCCGCGGCCAATGCCCCAATTGTAAATCACCTGATCAATATGGTGATTCCTGCGAAGTTTGCGGCAAGCATTACAATCCCACTGATTTGATTAATCCCAAAAGCGCCGTCAGCGGCGCCGCGCCGGAGCGCCGCTCCAGCCGCCACTTTTTTCTGCGGCTGGAGAATTTCCGTGAACAACTTCTGACTTTGATCCGCGGCGGCCTGGTGGATTCCGCGGTGGGAAATAAGCTTGAAGAATGGTTCGGCAAGGAATTGAAAGACTGGGATATTTCCCGGGATGCCCCGTTTTTTGGGTTCCCCATTCCCGGCGAAGATGGAAAATATTTTTATAACTGGCTGGACGCCCCCATTGGCTATCTTGCGGCGCTGGCCAGACACCTGGGCGGATCGGCGCTGGAGGCCGGGGAATTCTGGCAGCAGGATGATCTGGAAGTTCATCATTTCATCGGGAAAGACATTATCTATTTTCACGCCCTGTTCTGGCCCGCCATGCTCATCGGCGCCCAGCTTAAACCACCGGCTCAATTATGCGTGCATGGACATCTGACCATCAATGGCGAGAAAATGTCCAAGAGCCGGGGCACGTTTATCAATGCCGCCCAGTATGCCCGGCACCTGGATACACAGTGGCTGCGCTATTATTTTGCCACGCGGCTGTCGGCTTCGCCGGCGGATATTGATTTAAGTTTTGA
>JABEBX010017732.1_pt1 | contig 23344 bp, 29 predicted proteins | sample 7245971 | NCBI WGS metagenome assembly JABEBX01 (sample SAMN14506365, study PRJNA622280) | hot springs metagenome | biome: hot spring [ENVO:00000051]|acidic hot spring [ENVO:00002120]; feature: spring [ENVO:00000027]|sediment [ENVO:00002007]; material: sediment environment [ENVO:01001048]... | reverse complement strand
ATATTATTTGAACTTTACTATTTATATAACTATCTACTCATCAAATTCGCATTCATCCCCTATCTGAAGGATAGGGGCTTTCTGCTATGAATTCTGTAACAGCTTGTCATAAGCAGGATTAGCAGAAGGCGCCGGGGGTGGGAATCGAACCCACGAAGGCTTATTCGGCCAAACAGCTTAGCAGGCTGCCGCCCTTTAGAGAGTTTTGCCTTACCTCTAGGCGACCCCGGCACAGGTATTGTTTATTTGTGCAGTAAATCTTAAATACAGTGGCGGAAGCCGGAATTGCCGTGAAGCCCTTTGCCGCGTTGGCCATCCATCAGCTCAGCCCTGTATCCTTGGAGCGTAGCTTAATTGCACGCAAAAGCTATATGCTTAAGGTTGCTCCTTCCGGCCTGGCCTGGTTCACATACCAAGCTACCACCGAGGGCAAGACCTCAGCGCTTCAGTATGGGCGCTGCAAAGAACTGCACAACGCAACCGGCATTGGCCCGCCTTGAAGGGATTTGCGATAGGGAAACCCTTAGCTTCCCGGCCTATCCGCCAATGCTAGTATTTGATAAAGACTTATAAATAGTTATTGAAACAAGCTATATAGCGAGATGTTAAATATTTTTTACGCATAAGCTATTATACGGTGATATGAATAAACGATGAGGAGTATTCAAAGCTTCTTGACAGGGCATTTTCCAAGCTGCCCGAGCTGGAAGCGGACAAATCCGATTTTGTGATACCAAAAGCGGATTCGATGGTGCAGGGCAATAAGACGATAATAAGGAATATGGCGCAGATAGCGGACAAAGCCAGAAGGCAGGTGCAGGAAATTGCAAGGTACCTGAGCAAGGAGTTCGGCGTTCCGGTAAGCATGGAGGAGCAGAGGCTTGTCATGACCGGAAAGTTTTCCCCTGAGGAGCTGAACAAGCACATAGCTAGGTATTTTGAAATTTACGTGATATGCAGGGAATGCCACAAGCCGGATACGCACATGGAGAGCGCCGGAAGGGGCATGTTCTATATCGTTTGCGAAGCGTGCGGCGCCAGATACGGGGTAAAAAATTACTGAGGTGCATCGAATGGGAAAAAACGCAGGCAGGACCCATGACAGCAGGAGAGGCGCGCCTGTAGAGTACAGCACCAAAATGCCCAAGAACGGCGAAGTCGTAGGCAGAGTATTGCGCCTTGTAGGCGCCACCAGGTTCCAGGTCGATTGCAGCGACGGAAACCAGAGGCTGTGCATAATACCCGGAAGATTGCGCAGGAGTTTTTGGATAAAGGAAAACGATGTCGTGCTTGTAAGGCCATGGACCGTGCAGAGCAACGAGCGCGGCGACATAGTGTGGAGGTACAGCATAATGGATATAAACAAGCTCAAGGCAATAGGCTTGATAAATTAATTTATTTTTTGTTGTTTAATAGCATATAGATTTGTGCTGACTGTTGGGGGTAAGCATGGCACTTGAGGACCTTATGAAGGAATCGGATATATTTTCCGACCGTGAGGTTCTCTCGCCGCATTACACCCCTGAGAAGCTTATTTTCAGGGAGAAGGAGATAAACAACATAGAAAGGGCCATAGCGCCAGCGCTGAAGGGGGAGCGCGGGAGAAACCTTTTTATATACGGAAGGACCGGGACAGGTAAAACCACATGCACCAAATATGTTATCAATGAGATTAAAGCCATACCGAACACCAAGGCCAAGATCTCTTACATCAACTGCAGGATCTATAATACCAGATTCAGGGTGATGAACAAGATAATAGCAGACCACATGCCGAATTATGCCAGGAGGGGCTATGGCACGGTAGACCTTTACGAGAGGCTCACTAATTGGATAGAGGAGGATAACAAGATATTGATAATCGTGCTTGACGAAATAGACATAATCAAGGATCTCGACGACCTCGTATACACTATGACAAGGATAAACGGGGACCTGCGCGGCGGGGGCGTGGCCATGATAGGGATTTCGAACAAGGTGTCTTTCAAGGACGAGCTTGATCCCAGGAGCTTATCGGCGCTGTACGAAAGCGAGCTCGTGTTCCCGCAGTACTATTCCGATGAGATATACGCAATAATAAAGGACAGGTGCCAGAGGGGCTTCAAGCCGGGGGTCGTAAATGACGACATATTGCATTTTGTGGCTGCAGCTGCGGCCAGGGAAGGAGGGGACGCAAGGCTCTCCCTCAAGGTTCTTTCCAGGTCCGGGGAGCTTGCGGAGGAGCATGCACAGCAGAAGATAACAATGGCCGAGGCCGAGGAAGCCGTGAAGATAGCGGAAAGCGAGATTGTATACGAGCTCATATCCTCTTTGCCGGAGCACCAGAAGCTCGTGCTGTATTCCATAGTATTGCTCGCACAGAGCGGAGGCTCATACAAAAAGCTCACGGACGGAATAGACACGTACCTTTTCAGCGGGGAGATTTACAGCAGGTATAAGTCAATAGCGGAGAGCCTTAAAAAGGCGCCCAAGAGCGAACGCTGGTACAGGAATTACATATCTGAGTTGGAGATGCAGGGGCTTGTTGCCTCGTTCGATTCCGGCAAGGGCATACGCGGGCATACAAAGCTCATAAAACTGCTTTACCCGACGCAGAAGACAAGGGCTGTGCTTGAGAAGGACATATTCGGCGTAAGCGCTGACGATAAGAAAGAGGGCAAAGAGAGCGAATAGGTGTTGCACTGGATTATTTCGACGCAGTCAAGGACGGCTTTGAATTCGGGGATTCGCTGGAGCAAAGGCTAGGCTTCAAGAAAATATGCAGGTCTGGCATAGATTTCAAGCTTGAAAGGCCTGAGCCATCCACGGCAAACAAGGCGCTGATACAGTTCTCCGACGAGGCAGGCATAGAAGCGTGCGTGAAGCACGGCGCCAAAGCTTTGATGCCGATAAATGCCGAAGCGTTCGTGAGCAAAAGCGTAAACTTCAAGGATATGGAAGATTACGGCTGCGCGCTTATAGTGCCTATATCCATAATAGAGAGAGCTTACGGCCTGTATAGGGCTAAGGCCATAGACATGGTTTCCAGGGGGGTTAAAACGGCATTGAAGTGCGGCGTTGATATCGCAGTGGTCACCATGGCGGAGAAAAAGGATGAGATGCTTTCGTATATGCAGCTGGCTGAGATAAGCGCGGCGCTTGGCATCGGCGGCGCGTTGGCGAAAGAATCCCTGTCCAAAACCAATAAGCGGATATTCGTGGAAAAATGATCAGGGAAAAGCACAGGTATGTATTGGTCGAGCCGAGCCGAAGCATAGGCTTGGAGCGTTATAGCTTCGAAAAGGCGCTGAAGAAAGAGCTGCTTTCGCTTATAGGGCAGCTGGAATACAACGAAGTGAATCCCAGGGTGGTGATTTTCAATGGAGATAATTTCGTGCTCAGGTGCAGGCTTAAGGGCTACAAAAAGCTTATTGTCGCGCTGGCTATGGTGAAGAGGATTGACAATTTTGAAGTAGGGTTTTACACGCTGAAGAGCTCCGGCACGATAAAGGCGTTGCTAAAGAGCACGAAGATTAATGAGAACAAGGAGAAAGGCGCCTGATTAGGATTATCCCTTTTACCGGCGAAGTCTCAGGCTTATGCCGAAGCTTTCTATGCCTGCAGGGCTTTCAACAGCTTCGGTATAGATTCAATGATATTGCTGCGATAGCGGATGGAAGTGCATTTATGGGATCCATCGGATCTGCAGAGACTACTTATGAATCCTCGATTTCCAAAATCGATATTATGCAATCTGAGGATTCCTGGCCGGCAAAACAGACTTTGCGCCAATAACCTCTGCGCCTACAAGGCTTTTTGAGAGTCTATACGTTATAAATCGCAGCGTTATGCAAAAACATAGCGCCAAATAGGCGCTGTAGATAAAGCTAAGAATTTATAAGGCTAAACGTTAATATAAGATTGCATTTAGCTTTTGACGGACTTCTGTTTTGTTATAAGCTTTGCAGTTTTGCTTATACGCATAATACAAGTTTAAAAGCTTCATGTTTAAAAATGCATAGAACAGAGCTTATATCGAACGCTTAGAAGGTGAAATAGATGTACCCAAATATACAGGCTTATGACAGAGGAGTAATGTTCAGCCCGGACGGAAGGCTTTTCCAAGTGGAATATGCAAAGGAAGCAGTCAGGAAGGGCGCAACGTCCATAGGCATGGTTGCAGACGAGGGCGTAGTGCTGGTTGCGCACAAGAATATAACAGAACCCTTAGTAATACCAAGCACAGTGCAGAAGATATTCAAGATTGACTCTTTCATAGGCACGACCTACAGCGGGCTCGTCGCTGACGGCTTGCATGTGGTCAGCATGATGAGGTCAAAGTCGCAGACGCACAGAATGCTGTACGATGAAACCGAATCTGTTGAGACTGTAGCCAGGGAGATATCTGAAGAGATGCAGATGGCCACGCAATACGGCGGCCTAAGGCCTTACGCAATATCCCTACTTGTAGGCGGAGTCGACAAGGAAAACAGGCTTTACGAGGTTGAGCCCGGAGCCTCTTTCTCAGGGTATAAAGCTGATGCCATAGGCTCAGGCAAAAAAATAGCCGAAGATGTATTGGTAAAGGAATACAAAGACAGCATGAAGCTTAATGACGCCATTAACCTGGGAGTGGACATACTGAAGAAAATAAACGAGAAAAAACTTTCCCCGGACAACGTAGACATATCAGTTATAACAAAGTCAAAAGGCTACACCCCGCTGAGCCTTAAGGAAATAAGCGGCTTGATTTGATTCTTGCATAGTGATTTGATGGCTTCGAAGACTGTTACAGCCAAATATTCCAACGGCAAAGACGACTTTGAAATACTCGTGGATGCGGAAATGGCTTTCGAGTACATAACAGGCAAGAGGAAGGACCCATTGTCGGTGCTGGAGGCTGAAGAGGTCTTTAAGGACGCAAGGAACGGCGAGCGCCAAAGCGAGGAAAAGCTGAAAAAGGCTTTCGGAACCGCAGACCTGGCTGCAGTGGTGGACCAGATACTTAAGAAAGGCAATGTGCCCATAACCACGGAACAGAGGGCAAAAATGATGGAGGACAAGCGCAAGCAGGTAATAGACATAATAGCAAGGAACTCCATAGACCCTAGGACAAAAGCTCCGGCTACTGCGCTCAGGGTCGAAAACGCCATGAAAGAGGCGCGGGTGCCTATTGACCCGTTCAAAAATGCGAATGAGCAGGTGGAGGATGTAGTAAAGAAAATAAGCATGATACTGCCGATAAAGTTTACAAGCATACGCATTGAAGTCGTAATACCCGCGGATGCGTCCAACAGGTGCTATGGCATACTTAAGCAGTTCGGCCTCAAGTCCGAAAACTGGCTCGGAGACGGCTCGCTCAAGGTAGTAGTGGAATTCCCCGCAGGCATGCAGGGCGAGTTTTACGACAAGATAAACAACGCCACGCAGGGAAGGGCTGAAACCAAGATATTAAGCTGATTAAATGAGGCATTTTGTTACACCAGGGGAAGAACTTCCCGGTTATATAAGAAGAAGCGATTGCGTGTATTTCGAGGGCGATAAACCCTATGCTGCAGTGCTGGGCTTCTACGACGATGAAAGAAAAGAGGTCGTGCAGCTCGAGGGCATATGGAAGCCAAGGCTCGGAGACAGGGTCATAGGCGTAGTGTCTTCGATAAGCAGGAACGGGCTTTGCAGCGTGACGCTTACGGATTTTGCCAGCGGCCTGATAATACCAGGCAAGTTCGAAGAGCTGGAATTCAAGGTCTCAGACATAATAGACGCCGAAGTGGCTGAGATAGAAAGGAAAAGGATCGCCATACTGCAGAGGGCGCGCAAGCTCGCGACCGGCCAGGTAATCAGTGTAAAGCCTGTGAAGATACCCAGGATAATAGGCAAGAACGACACAATGATAGAGCAGATAGCAAAGTTTACCGGCACGCGCATAGTGATAGGGCGCAACGGCGTGATATGGCTTGACGGAAAGGACCCCAAGCTCGCCATAGAGGCAATAAGGACTGTGGAGCAGGAGGCGCATACGCGCGGGCTCACGGAGCGCATCAAGGAAATGCTGGAAGGCAGCGCAGGCAGCCCCTGAAAGCAATTTAAAAAGTTTATTATATTATTGCACAGAAATAGAATAATCATTCTTATTTAAGTGATTAAGTGATTTAATGGCTTCTTCATTAAACAAACCAGAATTGATAGTGAATGGAAAGAGGCTCGATGGACGCAGCTTCTCCGATATGCGAAAGCTTAAGATAGAGGCCAACGTGCTTAAGAATGCGGAAGGCTCGGCTTACCTAGAATGGGGCAACAACCGGGTGCTGGCTGCGGTATACGGCCCGAAGGAGGCTATGCCAAAGCACATGGCGGACCCTACAAAAGCTATAATAAAATGCAGGTATTCTATGGCGCCTTTCTCGTCTTTGGAAGAGCATAACAGGAGCGGGCCGAACCGCAGGGCCACAGAAATATCCAAGGTCACCAAGGAGGTGTTCGAAAACATAGTGTTCCTTAATGAATTTCCGGGAAGCGAGATCGACATATTTATAGAGATACTGCAGAGCGACGGCGGAACCCGCGCCGCAGGCATAACAGCAGCTTCGGTCGCGCTGGCGAATGCCGGCATAAAGATGAAGGACTTGGTATATGCCGTAAGCGCCGGAAGGATAGGGGACCACGTGGTGCTTGATGTAGACATGCTTGAAGACAACTATTCCGATGCGGATATGCCGATGGCCATAGCCCCGAGAAACAACGAGGTATTGCTTTTGCAGATGGATGGGGGCCTGACCAAGGAGCAGTTCAAGGAAGCAGTGGGCATGGTGATAGGGGCAGGCAAGACCATTTCAAAGATACAGAGGGATGCGCTTACTGCCGCTTATAATAAGGAATGACGTGATTTGATGGGTGCACTAAACTTGATAAAAAGCGATTACATAAAGGGCATGCTTGCGGATGGCAAACGTGAGGATGGGCGCGGGCTTGACGAGATAAGGGAAATAAAAATAATCCCGAGCGTAATAGACCATGCGGAAGGCTCTGCGCGGGTATACCTCGGCAACACGCAGGTATTGGCAGGGGCCAAGATCGTGGTAGACGATGTCCATTCTGATACGCCCAACCAAGGCAATATAGTGGTGTCTGCAGAGCTTCTGCCGCTTGCTGCAGCGGAATACGAAGCCGGGCCGCCGAGCCCTGAGGCGATAGAGCTCGCAAGGGTTGTTGACAGGGGAATACGCTCAGGCAACTGCATAGACCTGGAGAGCCTTTTCATAGAGGAGGGCAAGGCATGGACTGTATACGTTGATGTTTATGTACTGAATTATGACGGAAACCTTTTCGATGCAAGCAGCGTCGCAGCGATGTCTGCGATAATGAATGCTAGGCTCCCTGAATATTCCGATGGCGCGGCGGACTACAAAAAGCGTGAGAACGCACTTGACATAAAGAACATTGTCACGTCAACGACTTTTGCGAAGATAGGCAATGCCATAGTGCTCGACCCTGATGGGAATGAGGAATCGGCAATGGACGCCAGGCTCACCATAAGCACAGATGGCAGCATAGTGAGGGCCATGCAGAAGGGCCTCAGCGGCAGCTTCTCGGTCAAAGAGATCGAGGACCTTATAGACATATCGTTAAAGAAGCATGAAAGCATTAAGAAGGATATAGAAAAAGCTAGAAGATGATTTTATGGTAAGCCCTAATATAAGGTACGGTGCAAGGATAAGGAAAAGGCAGCGCGCTATAAAGCAGCAGAAGATAACAGTGTATAAGTGCGAAAGCTGCGGAGTGCTTGCAGTCAGGAGAGCTGGAACAAGCATATGGGAGTGCAGGCATTGCGGCGCGGTATATGCTGGAGGCGCATATACGATGACGACCTCTGCAGGGGATATAGCTAAAAGGCAGATAAAAGCCATGCACAAAAATGCATGAAGCAATGGGGATTTAATGGTAAAAATAAGCTATTCGCCGATAAACGAGCTGGTCATACACGAAGTCGTAAGCCTCGGCATTGAGGATCTTATGAGGGAAAGGATTACGCCCGCAGGGACCATGCCGCTATATTGGTGCGATGGCGTAGTTTTCAGCTTTTCCTCAGTGCCTATGAGCAGGAAGGTTCTTGACGATTATATGGCAGGGAAAATACATTGGATGGAAGTGCATTTTTCCGAGATGAAGGATTATAAGGAGGTATTGGAGCTTAACGACGAGCATTACAACGGCTCGCAGAAGATAAGGGTGATAGACACGAGCAAGTCTAGCCTTCATGAAGAATTCGTAAAGTGGCTGAAGAAAGGAAGCAGATAGCTGCTTATAAATAATTGAACGATCATAAATTTTAAAAGGTGCAATAATGACTTATGTATGCGTGAGCTGCGGAAAGGAAATCGAACAACTGGAAAATTTTGTAAGGTGCCCGTATTGCGGAGGGAGGCGCCTGATAAAGAAAAGACCAAGCATACCGAGAGAAGTTTCTACAGATTGATGCTTTGCAAGCGTTGAAATCAGGCCCTGTGCTCCGAAGCGCTTACTATGATCGTTTCGGAGACGTTTTTTACGCGCTCGTAACTTATGCTGTTTTTCTTCAGGAGCTGTGCGGTATTGTCGCTTTTTATGAGATTGTCTATCTTCGTGGTTAGAAGCGAGGCGATCAGCCCTTTTTCGAAGTCCATGATTATATCTTCAACAGTGCCTATGCGCTTGCCGTCGTTGCTTATTATCTGCTTACCATAAAGTTCCGATACCAGTACCATTTATACACCATTTTTTATGCTTAAGATATGCTTAGAAGCGAATATCCTTACTATATAGGCTTTAAGCTCATTTATAAACTTTTGCTCGTTGGACTTGAATTCTTCCATATCCTTCGGTTCGAAAAGCACCTGTTTTGAATTTATTAGGCTTTTAAGGTACGCGTCTGTCATGTAATACGACTTATTGCCGCATTCCGTGCACATGTATATCGGCATGACAGGTATCTTTGACGCATCGGATATGGTCTCCGCGTACCTTACAAGGCTTGCCCCGTTGCATGAAGGGCATTGCGCCTTTAGCTTTACCGGCTCGTATACGCTTTCCTTCGGCTCAATGCCATTCTTTGACATAAATGCTTCCGCGAGAGCCTTGGAATTGATGCTTTCCGCGTTGAAAAGCCTCTGGTCCATTATGGCGCCGGAACCGTCGAAAACCGTCTGCAATAGCTTGGACTCGCGTTTTGGCTCCCATAACAGTATGCGAAAGCCCTCTTTTGATTCGTATTCGAGCTTTATCTTATGGTCTGGGCTTTCTGAAATATTTCCTGAAACCATTCAATTACCGGGCTTGATCTTGTACGCGTCTATGTCCTCTGCGGTCACCTTCTGGCTCTGCCTCTTCTCTGCATTTTTAACTGCATATTTTGCTATTTCCAAAGCGCGGGCTTCAAGCATCTTTGCGATTTCCTCAGCTGCGTCGTCTTCTATTGTTACATCATACGTGTTTTTTATGAATTTTTTAATTGATGCTTTCGGTATGCCCATGAATACACCTTTTTCAGCACTCAAGATCAACATCATAGCATATGCTCAGTACGCTGTTGCTCATCACAATGCATATTTTGTTGTTATAAATATAAAAATGCGCACCTGCGCTTTATACCGGAAGTTACAGGCAGGATTTTATTAAACGACAATTTTATTACAGATATTTTTAAATAATATAAAAACATAATCATAGCGTGATCTAATGAGTGTTAAGGATGTAACAGAGAAAGATTTTGAAGAAGAAGTGCTAAAGTCTTCGGTTCCGGTAATCGTTGATGTTTGGGCGCCCTGGTGCGGGCCTTGCAGAATTTATTCGCCCATAGTTGATGAAGCTTCAAAGGACTATGAAGGCAAAATAAAATTCGTCAAGATCGATGCCGACGAAAACGAGAACATTGCGGCAAAGTATGGCATAATGAGCATACCGACAACGCTTTTGGTTGTGAATGGCAAGCTGAAAGCGCAAAACGTGGGCGCAGTGCCCAAGGAGGTATTGAAAAAGTGGATAGACAGGAATCTTTGATCTTTGCTTTATAAGGATACCGCGCGAAGGCTTTGCCAGCCGTTTATCTTTTTATTTTTTTGCTTGCATTTAGTTGTTGATGCTTATGCCAGACATATCTTTACCCAGGGGCGTCAGAGACCTGATGCCGAACGAAGCGCTCAGGCGCAACGAAGTGATCGAGAGCATAGAGCGCGTCTACAGGAGCTTCGGCTTCCTGCCCATATACACGCCGATGGTGGAATCGCTTAAAGTGCTCAAGGCAAAGGATGCCATAGGAGAGGAAAGCAAGCTTATATTCGAGATAAAGGGCCAGGATGCCGGGCTCAGGTACGATCATACCATGGGGCTCGCGAGGTACATAAGCATGCACAACAGCATGCCCATGCCGTTCAAGAGGTATGCGATAGGCCAGTCATGGCGCATGGATGAGCCGCAACGGCTCCGCTACAGGGAATTCAGCCAGGCTGACGTGGATATATTAGGAGGGGACCCCTACAAGTCCAACGCGGAGGTTATCGGCGCAGTAGGGAAGGCCATGGACGCGCTCGGGCTCGATTACACGATAAAGATTAACAGCAGGCGCATAATAGACGGGTTCCTGAAAAGCATAAGCCTTGAAAGCCACGTGCAGCAGGTAATGCGCGCGATAGACAAGATTGATAAGATAGGGGCTGACGGTGTGGCCGGAGAGCTGGAGGCGCTCAAGCTTAAAAGCGATGATGTGAAAAGCATAATCGATTTCATAAGCTTTAAGGGAAGCAACGCGGAAAAGCTGCAGTATTTGGAAAAGATGGTTAAGGATAGCGGCGCGAGCGAAGAGATTTCCAAGACCCTTGAGCTTGTGCAGGATTACGGAATACACGGCTCGGTGGCCATAGATTTCAGCGTGGTGCGCGGGCTTGACTATTATACCGGGATGGTATTGGAGACGTTTGACAACACAGGCAGTGGAGGAAAAACTTCCATATGCTCCGGCGGAAGGTATGACAACTTGGTATCGATGTTCAGCGAGAGCAAATTGCCAGGCGTAGGGGCAAGCATAGGCATAGACAGGGTGCTTGATGTGCTTGGCTTCAGCACGAGCAAGAAGCGCACGTATTCGAAGGTTTTCGTGGCTTATATAAAGGAGAAGAATTACACGTACGCATTGAAGGTGGCCAACGCGCTCAGGGATTCTGGATTAAATGTGGACCTGAATCAGGCAAGCAGGAACATATCCAACCAGCTTTCTTATGCGTCATCATTAGGCATCCCGTATTCAATTATAGTTGGGGATAGCGAAGAAAAAGATGGAAAAGTGAAGCTCAGAAACATGGAAACCGGGGACGAAAGGCTACTTTCGGTTGAAGATGCAAAAACTGAGCTCATGAAATGATTTTATAACTTATGCGTATATAACATACTTGCATTGGGTAATGATTATGGCAAAATCAGAAGTTGACAAACTGACAAACGAAAAAGTAGCCAAAGGCGGCATACTCGTAAAGCTTTATTTCGACATGCAGCACAAAGACAAGGACAAGCTGCAGCCGCTCATGGCTGACCTTATAAATGAAAGGCTCATGAAGGAAAAAGGGGTTGTTTACTGCTATGGCAGCATAGAAACGCCGCTTGAGCGCGACGGGATTTTCACCACCAGCGCTACAGTCACAGTGCTTTTTGACAGCTTCTTTCCGCTTATAGGGGTAGCTTTCAATTATGCGCCCGCAGGCATAGAGATATTAAGGCCGGAGAAGGAGATACATTTCACGACTGCTGAGATGCAGAGCCTCATACTTGAGCTTTCACAGATATCAGTGACGTATTCGAAGTATATACTGGAGCACGTGCTGAAGCCGGATGAGATGGATTCGATAAGCAATGCATTGGATACCAGGGCAGAGATAGGAAAGAAATTCATAGGCAAGCAGGACGATGATAAGGCAGCATGATGCTTATGCATTTTTCTGCACCGGCACGCCTCCGGAAATTGAATAGTGGGTTTCCATCTCCCTTGAAAGCCTTTTTAGCGCATTTTGCGATTCGTGCTGTTCCAGATCTGAATCTTTCAGCAGCGATTCCATGGATCCTATGACACGGTCGTATTCCATCAGGTTTATTTCATATGGTATGCCATCCTTGCCGCCTACATTATATGAATATAGTATCGGGTCGCGGTAATACACTTTTTCGCCGTAGACCAACGTGGAGAGCAATGCCAGGGACTTCAGGGTTTTCCTGCCTATGCCCTTCATGCCCAACAACTGCTCGTATTTTTCAGGTTGCATTTCGTTCGCATACTTTAACAGGGATACCGCGCGCTTCGACATGTCAACGTTCTCGAGTATTTCATGCCTAGCAGGGAGCTCGTATACGTGAGGATTGAAATTTATTATCTCGTTTATGTCATCGTTTACAAGCGCAAGGCTTGATTTTTTGGCCTCTTCATTGAGCCTGAATGTCAAGTCCAATGGATTTTTTCGCTCTTTTGTGAACACGGAATCATTGGTCTCATTGGTGGGGTCGCTTTTGTCGAAGCGCATGGAGGATGCCTGGAAACGTATGGCATTCGGCGAATCCCTTTGCATTGCCTGCTGCACTATGCACCAGCCCCCGCTTTTTGAAAATATGAATGAGTGGTGATAAATGCCTATATTGTCGTATACAAGCGACGAGTCTATCTTCGCTATAATCCTGCTGTAGCCCTTGTATTCGTCAGATTTCGAGCCGCCAGACAGGTATTCCAGCCCTTTGTCTATCTGCTCCGGCGTTGACGTTCCCTGCCTGCCCTTGCCCCCTGCGACAAATATATTGGAATTGTAATTAAGGGCTTCCTTCAGCGCACCTACAGTCACAGTGGTTGCACCGCTGCTGTGCCAATCGTAGCCTATTGCACACGCGAGCGCCTGGAACCAATATGGGCTCGCGAGCCGTGATATGAGCTCATTCTCGCCATATTCGCTTATTATTGCACCGCTTATGGCCCTGGCCAGCTTGACCATTCTTGGAAACAGCCATTTCGGAGCCCTTCCGTTGTGCAATGGAAGTACGCTGATATTTTGCATAGTATTATTTATGTGATCTAATTTTATGATGTGGTCAGATTAACCAATATGCCTGGGGATTCGTTAGGCACCTTTGAGAGATGGAAATCTGTGACTGCGATATAGTTGTGGTGCTTTAGCGTTGATGCGACTACCCTTACCTGGACCGGCTTGTTGGCTAGCGTCAATAAAGGTATACTTGCATTCCTGAATGTATATGGAGCTGTGCCGGTATAAAGCGATCCGTTGTACGTGTTGTAATGCGCTATTGCGTAAGGCGTGTTGTTGTATAATACCTCCACGTAAAGATTCTCGTCTTCAGGGCTTATTATCTTGAAGTTTAGGAAAGGCTCATTTACCATGAATGGGCTGGATGTGATATTGCCGGGAGAATTGCTGAGCCCACAGTTGAAAGTGGTGGCGAAGAAATTTCCGCTGTATCCCAACCACGGAGCAGTCTGGTAGCATCCTTCAAGATCCGCCTCCGTTATGTTCATCGGGGCTTTGCCGAACCCCGTGCCGTTTATGGTCCAGCCGTTATATTCCCCGGTGCTGAAATTGCCGTTATAGACGCTTGAGTATATTACGCCTTTCGGAGCTACTGTTGTAGTATTGAACTTGACAAATGAATAGCTGTTGTTGCATATGCCCCCAGGGGCGCCGGTTTGAAGCGTTACCTTGTATATCTGCGCCGGAAGCGTAATGTTCTGGAAGAATGTAGAGCAGCTATAGCTTGTGCTGCGATTTATGTATGTTGTATTAGTAGAAAAGCTTGATATCGAAAAATTTATGCTTTTGCTGCCTCCGCTAGCCACCCAAATGCCTAGAGTGCCGCCGCTCCATGAGCAGTACTCCGAATTTATAGTATTGCTTGTTTTGTTGAATATGCCAAGGTTGGCGCAGTTACTCAGGTATATTATCGTAGATGACACCGAAGTTGTTGTGGCATTAGTAGTATTCGGCTTTATAGTCGTAGATGCGCTTATTGAAGTTGTGCTTATAGCTTTGGGGAACCTGAGCCCTGATGTAAAGTACCATAGCGCTATTATAACGATTATTATTATTACGTAAGCTAGTATTCCCTTGTGCATTAAAACACCGATGTTAATATAATAATTGCAGAATGTATTTAAAGCCTAATGACTAAATATTATCTGTCTTTGTCTCTTGGCATATTTTCGAGAGGTCATTATTCGTAAGGTGTAAATTTGGGAAGCATACCTAGAAAATGGAAGAAAAAAGGAAGAATGCGCTGGAAATGGAAGAAGAAGCGAAGAAAGCGCTTGAAGCGCGCACAGAAGCGTAGAGTAGGAGAACTCTGACTTAATTCTGTTTCTTTTTATTTTTGTTTTTGTTATTTTTAGCGCAGCTTGGCCGCTCCTAAACTTCTTTTAAGGGTTTCAGAATGCATTAAAAATTGCAGAACAGGTCAAAGAATTTGTTATGCAACAGGATGCGCAGAAACTGGCTTCATGCAAAAAACGTTTAGGCAATGCAATAGCAGAGAATCGCTGAAGCCCGCAAAGGAATTTGAATAGAAGGGCGCAAGGCTGCAAAAAGAAATCTCACAGCGCAAGAAAGGGAGTAAGAACAGAAGAAAATCGGTTCAAAAGTTTGCGTATGTTTCTGAACACATTGCAAGTCGGGTCGTTGAATCAGGAACTATATTCGATGGGCATCGTGAGCGATAAAACCACCATTGGAAGCCCACGACTTCAGTCGTGGGAGGATGTCACTTGGTTATTTTATCGAGCAGAGGATATGTTTCGAAAAGGTTTTCCTGCTCAAGCTGCTGGTAAAGCATGTATATTATCCCTACAGTAAGGAGTATGCCTATGCCGGTCCCTATCGCGCCAGTGAGGTTGGCTACCGCTGCGAGCAGGCCGACGAATACGCTTCCCAGTACGGTTATCGTAGGTATGTATTTGTTCAGTACATTTTCAACTATTCTCGGATCCCTTCTGAACCCTGGTATCTGCCAGCCCTGGTCCCCGAGCTGCTCGGCCATGGTCTTCGGGCTCTGCCCGGTCATTTCGACCCAGAACTTTCCGAATATGACGCAAAGCACCACAAATACCAGTATGTAGATTATCATGTGGATCCATTCAGGTACAAGGACAATGCCGCCCCATGGCAGGAAAAGCTGGGTAGTATGCGTTGCGAGATACGTGAAATAGGTCGCATAATTGCCTATCCCGTATGGCGCTGCGTACGGCAAAGGAAAATCTGGCGATATGAGATATAAAAGTCCGCCGTTGAGGGTTACAGTGCCGCTCACATTTTGGTAAAGGCCTATAAATTTGGCAAGGTTTGCCAAAGAACCGCCGACATTGTATAGCAATGGCTTAAACCATACGCTAAAGCTTTCCTCCAACGCAGTCGCAAGTATCACAGGAAGAACGCTCACATAAAGAAAGGGTATAGGAAGGCGTCCCCCTACTCCCCTTAGCTGCTCGAAGCTGAGCGGCAGCTCTACCTTCATGCCGTATGCGTATATGCTTATCAGGAATATTATTATGGCGAAGAACAGCGGGCCGAAGGCCATTATGGCATTGGATAGGGCAGCCGCACCGCCTGCCTGTATTGCAGCTATTGCTTCCGGTATCAGTATCTTTATCGTTCCTGCGACTATGGCGAATGAAACGCCTGCCGCTATGAACATGTTTATTCCTGAGGTAATGCCGTATTTTGTCATTATTTCGTCAAGGAATATTATGATTATTGCGCCTATGGCAAGCTGAAGTATTACTATGCCAAGCTGCGCTGCGCTTATTACAGGCACGTAACCGCTTATGACGAAAACAGCGGATTCTATTATAGCTATGGAGATGGCTGCAAGCTTTTGCAGAGCCTGGAACCTTGACTTCTGCGTAAGGTCGTTCATATCCATTTTCAGCAGTCCGGAGCCGCTGAGCAGCTGCAATATTATGCTTGAAAGCACTATCGGGCCTATGCCGACAGTGATGAGGCTGCCGATTTTAGCGGCAAATATTATGCTTATCAGCTGCAGAACGGGCTGCGTTACCGCAGAAGGGCTTACGCCTATCGCGTATGCGTTGTACAGCATGAAATAGATTACCAGTATGGCTGCTGTCCAGTACATCTTTTCCCGCAAGGACAATGGTTTCTTCGGGCCTTTTATAGAAGGTATGTACGGTGCTATCTTATCGATGAATTCTAGTGTCATAAGATCCCAATGATTCGCGTTGCTAGCTAGCCATAAACGCATAGATATTGAAGCGTAGCTTATTTATTATTAGCCTTTAAAAGCTTTACTGGTTTTATTAGCTTTAAGCTGTAGGATAATCCCGATTCTGACGTTGCCAGTTTCAGTATTCCGCACACGCCTATGAACCCCTCAATGAAAGACTTTACCTGGCTTATGTATACATTATTTGAGTTCCACGGATCGAATGATATTTCAGCGATATTGTTGTTTTTATCATAGCCGATTTTGCACGATACAAACATTTCAAGCGATTTCCCGAGCATTTCCTCTTCCGATAAAAGGCCTTTCGATTTTTCCATAAACTGGTTTTTGGCTATGCTTCCTATCCTGAATATCCTTGCTTCGCTGCGGGCATTATGCGGCAATGGAGCGAAAATCATGGCATTGTATAAGCTGGAGAATTGCTTTTTTGTACTGCTTGACGCTATTGCACCCCCTACAAGCTTCTGTATTGCACTCTTTTCCCTTAATTTTTTGAATTTCGGCCTGCTGACAATGAATTTGCATTGGTAAAAACCGTTATTCCTGCATTCAGATTCGGTGATTGGGACATATTCACCCCTTGCTGAGCTTATGAATCCGGAGATTATCCCCGCTTCAAAATAATGTATATTTGCACCTAACTGGATGCCCTTGGAATCTCCGATTCGCAATACAGGGCCGCTGACGCCCAACGCATCGTATGATATTTTTTTGTAGCCTGCGCTTTCGAAAAATGCAATAAGCTTTGGGAGCGCGTCCTCGTACCATTTTGGTTTTGAATTGCCGAATAATGAGTAATATGCCAGCTTGCCGGCGGTGACGCCGGATTTATAAACTTCATTCGGCCCAGATTCAAGATTGACCAGTAGATGGGATAGCAGTATGCTTTCTTCATTGGTGCCGTATTCCGCGGAATTCGATGTCAGTATGCCTTTTATTACGGCGTCTTTATAGGAGAAAGGAACCTGATTCTGCTCTAAGGAAACAGCTTCGGAGTATCTGCTCCTGTGCTTTTGATATTTTTTTGCCGTCTTGACACTTTTAATACCTGTATTTAATCGTTTAGCTTTTTTTATTTGTAAAGTATTATTTTGCCTCCGGCTCATTTTACGCTTTTTTGATGCGAGCTCATTGGATTTTACAGGCCCGCGCTTTGAGGTCGCATGTATCCGCTTTTTAATATTTTTTGCCTTCATTTTCTGCGCTCCCTTGATATTTTCTCATTCTGAGATTTAATCCTGCACGATGGCTTAGAAAGCTTATTGCCGTAATAAGCGATAAGGATCAAGTTTGCAGCCAATGCCAGTATGAGCAGGGGCGTTTGATAGTCTGCAAGTACGCTATTCAGCGAAATAATCTCCCCGCTGCTGAGCCCCAGCACTGCCAGGGAGGATAAGACTGAAAAACCGCATCCGCAACCGACTGCAAGGCTGCCCACCACTGCGGTTATTCCGCTTGACGCAGTAGCAGAAACCTTGGCGTTGTTGTTCCTGGTGTTGTACACAGAATATATGGCGACGGTTATAAGAACTGACGATGTTATTGCAACGCCGTAGAATGCGTATTGGGCGAATGTATTTGCAAATAATATTATGGGGTTATCCGCCAGTATTATGGCCCGCATTATGAAGTAGTACAGCACAAATGTTACAATGTTTATGGCCGCATATTTTGGTTTGTATATGGATCTGAATGTTTTTATGAAACCCACTTAAAGACCCATGTCAGTTTCAAGGCTTTTTATCGCGGGCAGCTGGCACACGCCCGGAGTATTGTTGAGCGTAGGGCATAGGTATGCGATGTATACGTCCGCAGCGGCGTACTCGCCATACGCGAACTGGTCATTGAAATTCTTTAATTGGGAAAGCACCTGCTCATGCGTTTCGTAGGTCAAAGGCAAAGTCGTAGAACTCGGAGTCGTATTGCCGAACACAACGCCAGTAGCACCCGGGACTATTACATTGCCCCAAAATGAAAATGGGGTTCCTTCAAAATCGTTGGTTGAATTCATAAGGGCCATTGCCTGCTTATATGTTGAATTAGGTGCTTGGCTTATGAAGTAGGATATAGGTCCCGTAATAAAGCCCTGCGTTATTGGCGATTCATAATCGGCAGATATGAAGTTTATATACGTGCTGTTGTAGTAGTTGCCGTATCCTACTCCTTCATTTGTGGTATAATTATCCTTAATCCAGTATATCGTAGGGATATCATGGTCCCCAAAGCTGCTGTAGCCTTCATAAAGTTGGGAGAACGAGCCAAACCTTGACAATGCGAGGGCCATCGCCCATCTGCTTTCCGCGCAGTAAACGCATGATATCGCACCTATATATATAACGCTGGGCTTGCCGTTCACTACCAGTGTATTAGCGAATGTGGTTGGTTTCGAGGTAAGTATCTCATCAGTGAGCGTCCCGTTCAGAAGCATTAGCCCTGCAGTTTCAAAATTTGAATCAGGGGCGTTATTTATTATCGATAGGTATGAAGCGCTGAATGGCACGTCAATGTTTGTAAGCCTGGACCCGAAACTGATATTTACTGAGGTATTTGGCTTCGCGCCCGTAGTTGACGGTTGCACTGAGACCTTTATGCCGGATATCTGCTTGGACAAGGCGGATTGATTAAACATTACTTCAAAAAGCATTATTATTACTATTATAAGCAATGCGGCTATTGCAATGTTAAACGCTAATTGCGTGTCGAAACCGCTTTTTGCATGCTTCGGATTTGCATGTTCCTCCATCAAATTTACCGATATAACTTCTAAATTAAATATATATAAGCTTTTAGCCGCATTTATTATAAATGTGTAAATATTTTATGATGGTCGTAAATGGCATTAATGCAGGCTAAGGTTGCTAAAGACAACATGTTGTACAAGCAAAAGGTAGAGATGGCAGATGCGCACTGCCACCCGGACATGTTAACGGACGAATTGCTTAATCAATTGGCAGAGATAGGCGTAAGCACCATGGTTGTGAATGGCGTAGACACCGCCTCAAACATAAACGTATTAGGCTTATTTGGGAAAAAGGGCGTGTATCCCGCTTTAGGCATGCATCCGGAAAGCGCAATGAAAATTACCGCGAAAGAGCTTGATTATAATATTGAATTAATAAGAATAAACAGGAAAAATATATTCGGAATTGGGGAAATAGGTTTGGATTATACGTTCGCAAAGGACAAAGAGCAAAAGGATAAACAGTCTGAAGTTTTTGTAACTATGATAGAGCTTGCGAAAGAGCTGGATCTACCGGTAAGCGTTCACGCCAGAGAAGCTATAAAGGACGTCATTTCGACGCTTGATAAAACAGGCATAAAGAAGGCGCACATACATTTCTTTGAAGGCGACGTTGATGATGCGAAGGCGATCACAGAAAGGGGCTTTATGATTTCCGTGCCGCCGTTGCAAAGCTCTAAGAGATCGCGTGCGATCGCTTCTATGCCCATAAATAACATAATGGTCGAAAGCGATTCGCCAACAGCAGGCATGAAGCCGTCCGACATAGAAAAAGCCATAATGATTGTGGCGAAAGCCAAGGGAATGGAATTTTCAGAGACGGCGAAGATATTAACAGAAAATACAAAAAGGTTCTTTAATATTGGTATGACTAATCTTATTCGACGAAATTAAGGGCCCGTAGCTCAGCTTGGATAGAGCAGCAGCCTTCTAAGCTGACGGTCGCGGGTTCAAAATAGGCTTTATAAGCTATGAAAATCCCGCCGGGCCCGATTAACGTCAAAGGTTTTGGTTTCCGCCATCTTCAGGCTCTTTTTGGCGGCCGCCCCTTTTCCTCTGCTTTGTTATGTTGGCCATAACAAATTCAGTATTAATGTCTTCTTCTGCGTTAGAGTCCGACCACGCCTTTATGTATGCTGCTATGTTTCTAAAAGGTTTTGTATATCTGTCGGTAAGCTCGTATACCGCATTTTCATGCTTTAAGATCCCAATCTGTACGCCGTAGTCCAAATACCTTTTAGCAGTGGCTATAGGTATTTCTTCGGGTACGTCTTTCAGGCGCAGGCCCCCTTTTTTTGCGCGAATTAGTAATGAAGCGAACCTATACGCTTCAGTTTCGTTGTCGAAGAATATTCTGGCTATTTCCGAGACCTTTGGATTTTTAATCTTGTCCTTGATAGGCGCGTCCTCAAATTCCCAGTATTTAATGCCCATACTACCCACCTTAAATTGCTAAATTGCAATATTGGCCCTGATATTAATAATTACCGTGCAGAATTAATAAATATTGTGAAGCTGTGCCACGTCTAAAGACGTTGGTTTCCAATGGCTCTTGGCATTGCAGAATTGAGTATTTAGATTAATTGTATACGTAGAGGCGCTTGGACTTATAGAATTACAAGGTTTGTACAAAAAGCCCGATCCGAAAGCTTCTAGCGGTCCCTTATAAAAGTGACAGTGTCGCCGTCAGCAAGGGCGTGGTTTATGCCCATGCGCTGATTTTGAAATTTTACGCTTGGACCTGTGACAAAGGCGCATTTTAATTCGTTTATTATTGTAGTATGCACTTTCTTGGCTAAATCGCCGACGGTCGCGCCCTTCCAGATTATTATCGGTTCAGTATCAGCGCCGAATTTAGGTTTGAGGAATATGCGCATTATGTCAAGGTTTTCATATATGCCGTTTCGCAGGTCGTCCAGCCCAAGATTTCTTGAAGCGCTTATAGGAAATACTTTTATCGAATATTTTTTTGAAATTTCAGACGCTACTGCCTTATAATTAGGCAAAAGGTCTATCTTATTCAGTGCCAGTATGCCTTTCATGTAATAAGCATTGGAGGAAAGAAAGTTTATTATATCATCTTCGCTTGCATTGTCCCATATGCTGACTATCGCTTTGTATATCCCAAAGCCGTTGAGGATGAGTTTGATGTCTTCGTATGGCAGGTCTGACTTGTTTACTTCTATGACTATGCCATTGGCCTCATTCTTCTCCGTTATTGAAATGCGCGGAGCCGATTTATTAACGTATACATTAAGCCCGTTTAGCTCTGTGATTAAGGTATCAAACTGCCACAAAGCAGTGATATCTATTACAAAAATTATGAGATTTGATACTTTCATCTGCGCTATTACGCTTTTTCCGCCGCCCTTGCCCAGATGCGCATCCTCTATTATGCCAGGCATATCCAGTATCTGTATGTGTGCGCCCTGGTAAATCATTGTTCCAGGTATTATTGTTGTTGTGGTAAAGGAATATGCGGCAGTCTTAGACCTGGAATTTGTAAGGGCGTTTAACAGCGAAGATTTGCCGGCGCTCGGAAAACCCAGAAGCGATATTGTAGCATCGCCCGTTTTTTTTATGAAAAAGCCTTTGCCCTTTTGCTTTTTCCCGGCTTCTATGAGCTCTTTCTTGGCTCCTGCCACCTTGGACCTGAGCTTTGCCAGATGCTTGTTTGTCGCCTTATTATCTTTTGTTTTGGCAAGCTCTTCCTCAAGCTCTTCGAGCCTTTCATTTATTTTGTCCTTTTGGTCCATATTATCCTGCGATTTTCCTTTTATTTCAATAAAATTATTTTACAAACATAAAAATTATTTACTTATGAGTTTATTTTATTTAGTATATTTTTTATAACTTCTTTTTTAAGTATCATTATTTGAGTGAGAAAAATGGCAAAAATGACTAAGAAGAAAGCAACAAAAAAGAGCAGCAAGAAAAGCACTAAGAAAAAGTCAAAGTCTACAAAGAAAAAGAGATAGGTTGTTACACCTTTTTTTCTTTTTCTTTTTTCTTTTTTTAAACTCTGAAGGCGCTTTTTTTATCACGAACCGAATTTTGATAAAAATCTTTTCATGTTCCTGTCGTTTTTAAACAGATTGAAGGACTTCTTCATTTTGTTGAAGTCCGAAATCAGTTCGTGCACGTCCTTTTCCAAAGTGCCGCTCCCCAGCGCTATTCTCCTTATCCTACTCTCCTGGTGCAGCAGCCTCTCGTCAGCCCTTTCGTCCTTGGTCATCGATGATATTATTACCTTGTATTTTTTTAATTTCTCCTCGCTCTTTTCTATGGTGTCTTTCGGCATGTCGCTTACGCCAAGCATTCCAAAAACGTTTTTTAATGGACCCATTTTGTTAAGAGCCTGCAATTGCGAGTAAAACGCCTCAAAGTTTAGCTTTGTTACGTCCATTTCTTCCGGTTTTATGCTGGCCTCTTTCACGGCATTTTGTATATTCTCCAGAAGTTTCTCTATGTCTGGAATGCCTAAAAGCGATCCTATGAATTTATGGGAATCGTACGGTTCCAGGTTTGAAAGTTTTTCTCCAGTGCCTATGAACATGACATTTGCTTTGGCGGCGTTTGACGCGCTTAATGCACCGCCTCCCTTCCCGGATCCATCCATTTTTGTTATCACTATGCCTGTTATTTTCGCGTTTTTGTCGAACTCACTAGCAAGTTTTCCGGCAACTTGGCCTATGTCCGCACTAAGCACAAGTATGCGCTCGTCAGGATTGAACTTGGCATTTATGCGCTTTAGCTCTTCGATAAGCTGCTCGTTCAGCGTATTCCTTCCGCTAGTATCGCATATGATCACTTGCTTGCCGCTGAGCGCCTGAAAGGCTTTTTCCAGTATTTTGACTGGGTCCTTTTCGCCGTTTATTCCGAAAAATGCCACATTTGCCTGTGCAGCCAGGGTTTGGAGCTGCTCGTATGCGGAAGGCCTTGAAACATCGCAGCATATCACCGCAGCGCTTAGGCCCCTGTCCTGGTAGAATTTGGCAAGCTTCGCAGCGGTGGTAGTTTTTCCTGAGCCATAAAGCCCCATGAGTAGTATGCGCTTTGGCTTGAGCTCCGGCTCGTACGACCCTCCCATCATAGAAGAAAGCTCATCATAGACTATGTTGGTTATGTAGTCCCTAGGGTCTACTCCGGCAGGAGGCTTTGACTTAAGCGCCTTCTGCTCTATGGAGTTTGTCAGGCCCAGGACCAGCGATACGTCAACGTCGTTGCTTATCAGCGTCTTCTGGAGCTCTTTGTTGAACTCCTTTATGACCTTCACGTCTATTATTGTGGCATGTGAAAGTTTTGCCAGCGCCTGCCTCAAGCCTTCTCCGAGATCCATAGAAACAGCCCTTTTAATAGCACAATACTATTTAT
>JABEBX010022046.1_pt1 | contig 23413 bp, 22 predicted proteins | sample 7245971 | NCBI WGS metagenome assembly JABEBX01 (sample SAMN14506365, study PRJNA622280) | hot springs metagenome | biome: hot spring [ENVO:00000051]|acidic hot spring [ENVO:00002120]; feature: spring [ENVO:00000027]|sediment [ENVO:00002007]; material: sediment environment [ENVO:01001048]... | reverse complement strand
TTTCCTCATCGTATTTTCGAAGAATACCTTTATTTGACGCAGGATTATCGCTCATTACAAAAATTCCCTTATTTTGCAAATGCATTTTTTGGGTTAACCCGGAAAATGGATTTTCCGGGTTCATTGTGTTTACTTTCAGTGTTTCGGTGAGGTAAGCCGCTCGAACTTCTCTATAGCCTCCGGATGTCCTACAGCGATCAGAATATCATTTTTGTTTAAAACAAAATGAGGAGACGGATTGTAAACAAATTCTCCATTAGGCTTTCTAACAGCAATAATAGTAATATCATGAAGCTGCCTTATTTTTGCTTGTTCAACCGTCTGACCATGAAGCTCAGAACCCTCCTGAATCACGAGTTCCTCTATCTTCAGTTCGAAATTTGTCTCTTCAGTTGCAAATTCCATAAAATCTATTACGTTGGGCTTGAGAACGCTCTGGGCTATCTTCTCTCCGCCTATGATGTAAGGCGATATTACCCTGTTAGCCCCTGCCTTGTATAACTTAGAGATGGACGTACTCTCTCCTGCCCTCGAGATTATATAGAGAGAAGGATTCAAATCCCTTGCGGTAAGAACGGTATATACATTATCTGAATCATTTGCCATAGCGGCAATCAGGCCTTTCGCTCTTTCTATACCTGCTCTCTTTAAGATGGCTTCATCCGTACCATCTCCCTGAAGAAACAGATAATCATTCTTATCTATCAAACTCACGATGTCTGGGTTCTTGTCTATTGCTACGAACGGCACCTTATTGGACTTTAGTTTGTTTGCAACTATAGAGCCAATCCGGCCAAGTCCGCACAGGATGTAATGATCTTTTATATTCTCTATTGCTTTTGTCACCCTAAACCTCCCGATAGTCCTTTTAAATTCTCCTTCTATTATAGCCTTGAACAAGCCGCCTGCCCCATAGGTAACAAAACCTATACCGACAGCGATCATAAATACAGCGAACAGCTCTCCTTTCGGATCAAGTGGGCGTGCCCCGCCGCTGTAACCAACGGTACTCAGTATGACTATTGTTGTGTAGAGGGCTTCGATAAAGCTGAACTTCTCAATGTACATGAAGCCTGCAATACCGATAGCCAGAATACTTACAAGAATGAAAGCGTACCGGTATATTTTGTGTGATAAACTCATACCTTGTAATAGAAAAGCCAGTCTTTATGCCTTTTATCTTTTCCTTTTACGGCATCAAAGAATTTTTTTTGTATAAGCTGCGTTATGGTATCCGGTTTACCAGCACCTATCTTTCTATCATCCACCTCTCTTATTGGTGTTATCTCTGCTGCTGTACCGCTGAGAAATGCGCCGTCAGCTATATAAAGTTCATCCCTTGTAAATCTAACCTCCTCTACAGGTATACGGTTCTCCCGAGCAAGCTGTAAAATAGTGGCTCTCGTTATACCTGGCAAAATAGATGTCAGGGACGGAGTTTTTAAAATACCGTCTTTCACTATGAACACATTCTCTCCACTGCCCTCTGCCACATATCCTTCTTCATCAAGCAGTATTGTCTCATCATAACCTGCCAGCTTGGATTCTTTTTTGGCAAGAATGGAATTTACATAAGAACCGCTGAGCTTTGCCTTACTCATTGCAGCATTGACATTGTACCTTACATACGATGAAATTTTTATTCTGATACCGTTTTTCAAGCCTTCCTCTCCAAGATACGCTCCCCATGGCCATGCCGCTATTACCATGTGTACGGGATTGTTTTCAACGTAAAGTCCCATATCTCCATAGCCTAAAAAGGCTATCGGCCTTATATATCCTGCCTTGAGTCTATTTTTCTGAAGCGTTTGAATAATGGCATTTTTGATCTCTTGTTTTGAATAGGGATAATCAATAAGCATTATATGAGCGGAATCGAAAAATCTATCTATATGTTTGTCGAGTCTGAATACAGCGGATTTGCCGCTATCCGTAACATACGCACGTATACCCTCGAACGGTGCGACACCGTAGTGCAGGGAATGCGTTAACACATGTGTCTTTGCCTCGTCCCATTTTATAAACTTCCCATCCATCCAGATATAATCTGTTTTCTGAATCATTCTTCTCTACCTCCATTACTTAAAGAATTTTTTGAATACTCCTTTTTGGCCCTTCTGGGATAGTTCGTATGCCCTTATTTCCCTTAAGGCATCTATGTTTTGATGATTTTTTGCATACGCTGTCTTAAATGCCTCAAGCGCCTTTTGGTCCTCACCATTGACCTTCAATATCCTGCCGAGAAAATAATACCCCGTGTCATGCTCCTTGTTCATCTGCAACCCTCTCTGTATATATTCCAAAGCTTTTGATTTTGCTCCTTCTGAACTCGTATCCAGCCGGAATATCGACCAGCCGAGGTATGAAAAATACTCACCCTCCGTTGGATTTAACTCCACGGCCCATTTGAAGTTTTCGTAGGCTTCCTTTATGTTGTTTGTTTTAAGAAGAATCTGTCCCTTCTGGAACTGCAGTTCTGCCTTAACTATCTTATCCGCTTCGTTTCTTTCTATCTGTTTCTTTCCTGTTTTGAGGTACTCATCGTATTTTTTACGCTCATCGTCATTCGTCAGTGTTTCGTATGCAGTAGTGATATGCGTAAAGACATCCGATGCAGCCTCCTTTATTTCCAATGGATAATCGAAAAAATGATCGGGATGATATTGTTTTGCGAGCACGAAGTATGATTTTTTTATCATTGCACTATTGGCCTGTTGATTAAGATTAAAGCACTCATAGTAATTCTTCTCTTTTAATTCATCGAGCTTATCCTTGAATTCTTCAAGCAGTTTTCTGTGTTCTTCGGTTAATTTCATTTTCTCTGTTTCTACTCCTTCTTTCGATATTTTTTCCTCCCTCGCCGAGATATAATCCATACCAAAAAATAAATAAACAAGGCTTAAGGCTTCCTCTGGTTTCATTTGAATTGTCGTCAAAATTCGGCTTAAAGGCTTATCTGACGTTAAGTTTAAGAGAAGGTTAAGTTCGGCTTGCGTTAAATTTAAGATTGTCGGATCATACTGCTCTTTACCTTTTACGTATATCCTATCGGCATTATTATTTGCGAATTCAGTCAACGTACCCTTTGGTATATACAGTTTTACCCCCTCTATAACAAGACTAAACAACGACATCGAAAATCCTGACACTACATTATTCGGTAGAGCTGTCTCTCGAAAATGAAATGTGCCATCGCTCATACTGAAGGTATAGACAAATCTCATGCGTAGCTGCAGTTTCAAAGCATCGTTTATGTTGATAGGCAAAAGCCCTCTTTCTTGCAAAACCGCACCATGCTTTTTCTTTTTCTCAAGCACTTCTTTTAATGAATCTTCATAATCAGACTGGCTTATCAATCCATTCTCGAACAACACCCTTCCGAATGTCTCTTTCAATATATTAGATCTTCCACCTACGAGTAACCCATTTTTAAAATATAACTCCTTCTTGAATTTACCCGTTTCCACCCTCATGATACCCTCTAACTTCTTAGTTGCTATATTCTTAAACACAGATACAAATTGGGGTTCATTAATATGTCCGGAACAACTAAACCCTGTCATAATTTAGTATATATACTTAAATTAATAAAATATTCAATAAAATATTGCATCATTCCCCAATTCTGGGTTAAATATGATAAATGAACAAATGTATGTCTAAAAAGGCTATAATTTTTTTATACATTGTTTTTTTTATATTGTTTACACCGTTCTACGGTAGCTCCGGTAGTATTGTACCTACGGTAAGAGTCAAAGTCTTTAACGATGTTTCTACCCTGCATATAGAAGGTAGAGATATTCAGCTTATAGATACCTATAGAAACTTATACATATTCAAGAATTCCGGTATTTCATATATAATCGTATCAGCCGTTAACAACGGTATCATGGTAAATAAAGCGGTGTATCCAGCACGCATTGTAACTCTAATTTTTTCAGGCGGTATCGTAAGGATAAACGGCAAATTATTCAGGGGACATCTCGAGATAGCAAATGTAGACAACAGGAATCTCATAGTCGTTAACGAAATCAACCTTGAATCTTATGTTGCAGGTCTTGTCAATGCAGAGATGCCGCATAACTGGCCGATAGAGGCATTGAAGGCACAGGCAGTTGTTGCAAGGACATACGCCTTATGGCAAAAGGAAAAACATCTCGACCAATACTTCGATATGGACAGGGGGGTCATGGATCAGGTATACGCCGGGGCTGATTCTGAGGACAGTAAGGGGTGGGAGGCTGTCAACGCAACACGCGGTCAGATTATAACCTATCAAGGAAAGCCTATATTGGCAATGTATCACTCGATATGCGGAGGTGAAACTGAAAATTCGGAAGATGCGATTGGTTATAAATATCCGTATTTGCGCGCTGTAAAATGTAATTTCTGCAGGATAGCCCCACATTTCAATTGGAAGTACACGATAAGATTCAAATCTCTTGCAGATAGATTGATTGTAAAAGGATATAATTTGTCAGAGGTATACGGATTCGAAATATTGAAAAGGAGCAGAACACAAAGGGTAATGGTGGCAAGGGTTGTCACAAATCGGGGATATATAGATCTGGACGGTGCAACACTTAGAGGCGTAATAGGTTATGATAGATTAAGGAGCACACTGTTCTGGATAAAAGTTGGAAACAACGAAATTTTTTTTCATGGCCGGGGATTTGGGCATGGAGTCGGCATGTGTCAATGGGGCGCTTATGGCATGGCTAAAAAGGGCTACAACTATCAGCAGATCATTCATTACTATTATAAGCATGTCGATATAGAGAGGATTTACTGAAAGGTATCCAATATGGCAAATTTCAATATTATTGAAAAACTTCAGTCCCTTATAAAAAAGGAAAAGGCAAAAACCGTAGGCGTAGCATTGGGCGGTGGTGTCGTATGGGGTACGGCACATATAGGGGTACTTGAGGCAATCGAAGAAGCAGGTATCAAAATAGATGCGATTGCAGGCACATCGGCCGGGAGCATCGTTGCTGCATTGTATGCATTCGGTATCCCTTTAAAAGACATAAAAGCCGCAGCAGAAAAGCTCCGGATGTCTGACATATTTAAATTCAGGTTGTCGAAGATGGGGCTCGTTTCTACAGATGGTATCGGTAAACTGGTCAGAAGCTTTGTTGGAGATGCCAGGCTCGAGGATTCAAAGTTGCCTCTGGTCATACCTGCTGTTAATCTCATAACCGGAAAACCCTATCCGTTTACGCGTGGCTCCGTAGCAGATGCTGTCATGGCAAGCAGTGCCATTCCGGGTATCGTTGTGCCCGTCAGAATCGACAATCAGCTATACGTTGATGGCTCGCTCCTTGCGGATGTTCCTTCCCAAATACTCAAAACTAACGGTATAAACTTTGTCATTGGAGTCGATCTCGTAGATCGAGAAACCTTTAAAAAAGAACCGACGAACATCTTTGACGTCATCATGAAGAGTATACATATTATGATAAACGAGACACGCATGGAAAGACTTGAATTTGCAGATGTTATCATAAGCCCTGATGTTAATGACATAGGTCAGTTTGACTTTGATAAAATACCGCTGCTTATCAGAAAAGGAAAAGAATCGGTATCGAAGCACATTGAACTCATTAAAAAAAATATCAAAAACAATTAATATAGAGCATTTTCGGATTACTGCATGGGAACTGAATTACTTATAAATTACGCCGAACACTTTACCTATATAGCAACATTTATCTTGTTGCTGCTTTGCGGCCTCGGACTGCCGATTCCTGAGGAGGTGTTGCTCGTTATATCAGGATATATTGCATACAGGGGATTGACATCCGTTTATTTTGCCGGTCCTATTGATTTTCTCGGTGTTATGGGTGGCGATCTGATCTTATTTTACATAGGAAGAGGATGGTCAAAGGGTATAAGAGGACATAACATTATCAGTCGATTTATAGGGGATACTGGTCTTGAAAAGGTTGAACATTTTTATGGTAACTATGGGAATAAAGCCATATTCATAGCCCGTTTCATCAGTGGCTTAAGGCTGGCTGTTTTTATATCCGCAGGTATAATGGGTACGAAGCGCAACAAGTTTATCTTTACAGATGCAATGGCAGGATTACTGGATATACCACTATGGATTGGAGCTGGTTATTTTATGGGAAGCGATATTGATCGCGTTCTGAGATACGCAAGGGATTTTGAATACCTGTTCATCATTATTCTTCCGTTTGTAATAGCAATAATAGTTATACTGTATCTTCACTCAAAGTGGAAAGCCCCGTTTGAATAAATTAATCAATTTCAATTGCCTTAAGCTTCTTTAATGCTAAGATCAGTTCTGGAAGCGGCAGCCCTACCACATTCGTATATGAGCCTTTTATTTTTTGGACAAACATCCCTCCAATCCCCTGTATGCCGTAAGCACCTGCCTTGTCCATTGGCTCGCCTGTTCCTATATACCACCTGATATCTCTATCCGACATCTTTAACATGGTAACCTCTGTAGCCACTGAAAAATGTAAAGATACACATTCTGGCATCTTAACAAGATAAACACCGGTTATGACTTTATGGGTTTTCCCGTTCAAAAACCTAAGGATTTTTTCTGCATCTTTTTTGCTCGATGGTTTTCCTATAATTCTGTTACCCATAACGACAATTGTATCTGCGGCAATTATCAGGGCACGTCCATTCTCACGTTTCCCCACATCATCTGCCTTCATACGTGCTATTTCGATCGCAAGGCTACCAGCCTGTCTATTAATCTGGATGGGCAATGTCTGCATTTTATCTTCTATAAGGGATTCTCTCGATATGAATCTCAAGCCGATATCCTTTAACATTGCCATTCGCCTCGAAGAAGCAGAAGCAAGTATAATTTTTATATTATTTTTTATCATTTGCACAATTATATATCTATGCTATAGCATTGAACTATGAAAATGATAAGAAAAAATATAAAAGGTTTAAAAAAACAGGGTACATTGTTTGTTCATCCGGATGGATATGGTTTTGTCAGCACGGACTTACCAAAGGACGTTTTCATACCTCCAAAGTATTTAAATGGGGCTATTCATAACGACACGGTAATGATCAGCGTAACGAGTACGAATGATGGCAAATCTTACGAAGGAAAGGTGCTAAAAATAGTGCATAGGAACATGAAATACATCGTAGGTATTGTAGAAAGGGAACACAGCCAGCTTTTCTGTTCACCGCTTGACAAACATATCACCTTTGTTTTGCCCTTTGAAAAAGGCACAAGAGGTTTGAACGCAGGAGAGGTAGTGCAGTGCGAACTGATAACCGATGACAAAGGTAACAGGAAGGCAAGGCTATTTCAAAGACTCGGCAACGATACCACCCCGGACATAGATCTGAAGCTTGTAATTGCAAAACACAACCTGCCATCGGTGTTCAGTAAAAATGCATCTATACATGCTGCGTCCCTAAAGTACGGTCTCAGTAATGCAGAGCGATCAGCACGGCGTGATCTCACAAGCATGCCTATAGTTACAATAGACGGGGACGATGCAAAAGACTTCGACGATGCCGTATTCGTAAAGAAAACGGCAAACGGTTATACCCTTTACGTATCTATAGCGGACGTGAGCCACTATGTTGCAATAGACGACCCTGTGGATATAAATGCCTTTGAAAGGGGCACCAGTGTATATTTCCCGGCTCAAGTTTTACCCATGCTTCCAGAGGAACTCTCCAACGATCTATGCAGTCTGAAACCGTATGAAGACAGGCTTACCATAACCGCGGAGATCGGATATGATAAAAACGGCAAGCGATTAAACTATAGTATTTACCCGAGCATCATAAGAAGCTCTGCAAGACTTACATATACCTCGGTCAAAGATATCCTTGAACATAAAAACAGATCGACATCTATAGAAAGCAAGCTGCAAAATAATCTCCTTGTCATGAGTGAACTTGCCTTAATGTTAAGGGAACACAGGATAAAAAATGGAAGTCTTGATCTTGATCTGCCTGATATAGAACTCACCCTGGACAAATATGGCGTTCCAGAGTCTATAACAAAGAAGGAGAGGAACATCGCCCACATACTTATAGAAGAATTTATGCTTGAAGCAAACAGGGTTGTTGCCACATATGGAACATCCGATTCCCATCCGTTCATATACAGGGTGCACGAACAGCCTGACAACGATAAGCTCTATGAATTTTATTTGTTTGTCCATAATCTGGGATTAAAAATACCCGCATTCGAGGGGTTCAATTCACTATCCCTTCAACGCATTCTTGATAAAGTAAAGGACTCAAAGCTTGAGAAGGTGATCAACTATACGCTGCTAAGATCTATGAAACAGGCAAAGTATGCTGTCGAGAATATAGGGCATTATGGACTGGCGTTCGATCTCTATACCCATTTCACATCTCCTATAAGAAGGTATCCGGACCTTACCGTACACAGAATAATAAGAGACCTTTTCACGCATACGATGTCAAAAAAACGTGCTCAAATGTGGACGTCCAAGCTTGAAAACATTGCACAACACTCATCGGAAACAGAGAGAAACGCAATGGACGCGGAAAGAGATCTATATAAAATACTGACAGCAAAGATGCTTATGGAAAAACAAAATAGCTTGCTCCATGGTTATATAAGCGGTATTACAGGGTCTGGATTATTTGTGGAAATTGAAGACTTCTTTATAGACGGCTTTCTCGCATTCGAAGACATACCCAATGATTATTTTTATTCGGACACGGTTCGACATATAGCTATTGGGAAAAGAACCGGGCGAACGTTTAAAATCGGACAGAAGTTGAACATACAGATAACGAATATAGAAAGGTTCACAGGTAATATAAAACTTGCAATGATAAGGAATTAAACTCCTGTGATGATTTTCTCTAATGATATAAAAAACTTCACAATAATGTCGCAAGCAGCTCTGAAGTTGTTATGAATTGAATATAATATTATTAACCCAAATGTTGCAGCAAAAAAAGTAACGTTTAATTATGTATAATTATGCATCCTTATTATCAACCCAAAAAATGCAATAAGGGAATTTTTTCATTCGCTCAATCCTACGATCCATCTGATATCGTTAAGTTTTCTTATAGAAATGAGGTTTTAGTCCTTTGTATGCTTATATGCTATTACCCTGTGTTTTTTCCTCATCTTATTTTCGAAGAATACCTTTATTTGACGCAGGATTATCGCTCATTACAAAAATTCCCTTATTTTGGAAATGCATTTTTCGGGTTGACCAAAAAATATATGCAATTTCTGACGTAATTTGTCATAGTTACAAATTTTGTCAATATAGCCTGTTTTTCTCAACAAAAAAACAATTGTTTTTCAATAACTTACTTTTTTTAAACATGGTATGATATTTGCTGTCTATTATTATAGATACAATACGTGGAGAAAAATGACGAAAATATGTTTGAATATAAGGGAGTTAATACAATGAATATAAATAAAAAGATTAGTACCCTATGGCTTTTAGGGGCATTGTTACTGTATTTATTGATTGCTGGAGGCTGTGGTAATTATCAACAGCAAACTGTTCAAGCAAACAAGCCTGTTGCAGCATATCAAATCAACTACAATGCAGATACAAATGCACTGAGTATAGAGTCTATAGATGTAAGCCCTCCGCATGCCAATCAGACAATAACAGGTCTTGCAGGTATATTTCAATCCGGTCCTACGATCTTCAGCGGCAACCTAATAACGGCACCTGTATATATAGTAAACAACAGTTCAAGCCCATGGACAGGGGTTGAGATGCAGAACTATCAGCTTTTGACCGGAAGTTCTGTGTTTGCTGAATTTCCTGATTTTGGCACAGGCTGGTATGTAGATACCCCATCTTATGGAGCATGGGGCTGGCTGTTTACATCCGGCACAGCAGGTTCACCGTTTACCATACCCGCAGGAGGTAAATCCGTTAACAAGATTATCGGTTATAATGCAACATCAAGCTTTGTAGCATGGGTATTGATTTATGCAAATGTTCCCATAATAACCGGTATCAATCCATTAGGTGCATTGGCAGGCCAGCAGATAACAATATCAGGGTTCAATTTTTCCACGACACAGAATTCTGTATCATTCAATGGGGTAAATGCAAATGTTACAAGCTGGAGTCCCACATCTATCACTGCGACCGTGCCAACGAATGTTACACTTGGAGATATCTTTGTGAATACCGTTGATGTCAAAACACCATATTCAAACGGTGTGATTTTCACTCCGTATAAGGTGTTTGCATCTCCGGTTAATTCACCGTACGGTATGACCGTTGACACCGTTGGTAACATATACGCTGCATCGTATAATTCAACCACAAAGCAGACGAGTGTCATGGAAATTACCCCTGCAGGTGTTGTATCGACATATGCAGTAAATGCTATTCCTAATATGGCTGATATTGCTATTGATCCGTCAGGAAACGGTACGTTATATTTAACCAATGGCAACAATAATAACATTGTCACAATTAATACTTCTAAAACGGTATCGAATTTTGCCAATGTAGGCAATTATCCTGACGCCCTTTATTTTTCAGACGCAGGCCAGTCCTGGCCCCTCTATGTTGCAGATGGTAATGATGGGACGATATACTCCGTAGCGAGTAATGGTACTGCGATACTTTTTGCATCGGGCTTTAACAAGCCCGGTGCCATTACTGTTGATGCGGTCGGTAATGTTTATGTGGGGGATAGCAGCGGGAATGTCTACAGAATCAATGCTGCAGGCACGGTAACCACAAAGGTTGTGAGCGGACTGGTAGGTCCTACATGCATGAAACAAGATACAAACGGTAACATCTATATTCTGGACAACACAACGGCCTCAACTATGTACAAGTACGATCCAACAACCGGGAACCTGTCTTATTATGTGGCAGGCAATGGTATTACAAATGCAAACGGTGGATTTGCATTCAATCCGGCATTCTCGATCCTTTATGTCGGGCAGCTTTCGCCTAACAACGATATAACAGCCATTCCTCTAAAATAACAACAGCAGCATAATATTGCATGATCAAAGAGAACCATTATAACGCGTTGTACGCGATATAATGGTTCTCTGTTCTTATGGACGAAACGTTACATGGGCTTTATATTATAGATATGTCTACGTCTTCTAAATCGAAAAGAAAGGGACTGATAATAGTACTGATTATGTTAAGTTCAATGCTTCTTGGTGGATGGACTCAACACCAAGATAATAATTCTGATTTTATAAGGGGTGAGAAAATAAGTTATAAAGAATTCTGGACTGATTATAAAAAGGGTTCAGGTTTAATAACCGGTAAAACATATACCCTGTATGCATGTGTAGATGGGACAGTACAATTACCCTTTTACAAAGGTATAATGTCACAGAGTTATTATTACGGCAGCGCTTGTTATGCTCCCGAGGAATTGTATATCAGTGATTATGATTTCTATAGTATACAAAAGCGTTTAGAGTTTAAAAATATGAAAGGCATGTACTGGGTTACAGTATATGTTGATGTAGACGGGGGTATCGTAGTTGTTGATTTTAGAAAATGAAACAAGAAAACCATGTTATCGTGAGGGCATGAGTGATTTAATTGGAAAGATCGTAAATCAAGATTATAAGGGGTTGTATTGTAATAAAAATACAAATAATTTGAGATTTTATTTTTCAATGCAACAGGGGCGATTGAATAATCGCCCCTGAATATATAGTAACAATGGTTATTCCGCGAGGATCTTGCTTATATTGTCCTGAATTTCCTTTGGTGTCCACATGCCTTCAGGCTTTGTAACACCGTCTGTCATCTTCATGTAGAACTGGTATATCCTTCTTCCTTGTACACCGAATATCTTGCCTGTTATGCCTTTGGAAAGCTCTGATGCAAGAAATACGACAACCGGGGATATATGTTCCGGTGCAAGGTCCTTTTCCTGTCCTGCAAACATGGGAAGGTCCTCTGTCAGTCTTGTATAAGCAATAGGTGCTATAGCGTTTACTGTTATGCCGGCTTTTTCGAGTTCCATAGCATCGGTCTTGGTCATAGAATAAATGCCGCCTTTTGCAGCGCTGTAGTTCGTCTGGCCAAAGTTACCCATCAGTCCGGCAATCGAGGTCGTATTGATGATTCTGCCTCCTTGACCTTGTTCCTTTAAAACCTTTGCTGCTGCCTGTGTTACGGCGAATGTACCTTTCAGATGTACTGCTATGACAATGTCGAATTCCTCTTCTGTCATCTTGAGAAGTGTTTTATCTCTAAGTATACCTGCATTGTTTACGACGATATCCAGCCTTCCGAAAGCACTCATGGCTGTCTTTACTATATTAGCTGCTCCCTGAATTGTAGCCACTGAATCATAATTTGCAACGGCAGATCCACCCATTTTTTTGATCTCATCTACGACCAGATCAGCAGCCTTTGTCGACGCACCAGAACCGTCTCTTGTGCCTCCAAGATCATTAATGACAACCTTTGCACCTTCTTTTATCATTGCAATAGCATGCTGTTTTCCAATACCGGCACCGGATCCGGTTATTATTGCGACTTTTCCGTCAAGAAGCCCCATAACGCTACCTCCTTTAATTTTTGATAATATAATCAATAAAAATTATTTTACAGTATGTCAATAAAAATTGCATTTTTCGGGTTAAAGTATATTACTTGCCTGTTTGATTGCTTCAAGTACCTTTTTAAGCATAAGCTTGGTGTGTGCCGCTGTTACCGTTAATCGTAACCTTGAAGTCTTTTCAGGTACCGAAGGGGGTCTTATGCCTGGAATAAAAATCCCTTTTTCGAAGAGCATTGAAGATAACTTCATAGTTTTATCCGCATCACCAATTATTATAGGTATAATAGGCGTAGGATCGTTTGTAATATCGAAACCCATGCTTTTCAGGCCGCTTCTTAAGAAACTTATGTTATCTTCGAGCCTTTGCCTTAATTCTGAATGTTTTTGTACAATTTCGATTGCCTTCGAACTTACAGCACAGACGGAGGGAGGCAGGGCTGTCGTAAAGATAAAGGAACGGGATTTGTTCATAAGATATTCGACAAGTAATTTACTACCTGCAGCGTATGCACCGAAACTTCCAAGTGCCTTGCCGAGAGTACCCATCTGTATGTGGATTTTATCACTCACGTCGAGCATTTCTGCTGCACCTCTGCCATTTTTGCCGAGTACACCTGTTGCATGTGCCTCGTCTATCATGATCAATGCATCGTATTTTTCGGCAAGCATTACCAATTCCTTTAGAGGTGCAATGTCGCCATCCATACTGAATACACTGTCTGTGACAATCAGCTTTTTTTTCAGTCTCTTTCGGCTGCTGCCCTTGTCTATAGATTTGAGCATATCTTCGGCCATAGTTACATCGCGGTGTTTGTATATATATCTGTGTGACCTGCTCAATCTTATTCCGTCTATAATCGAGGCATGGTTGAATTCGTCCGATAATATTGCAGTATCTTTGTCCGCTATTGCAGATATGATTCCTGTATTTGCATCGTAACCAGAATTAAAAACAAGTGATGATTCTGTTTTTTTGAATACGGATATATCATGCTCAAGTTGCTCATGAGGCGTCATATTCCCGGATATCAATCTTGATGCACCAGCAGAAACCCCATACCGTTTTATACCTGATATCGCTTTTTTAATTAGCGCAGGGTGGTTCGCAAGCCCGAGATAATTGTTTGAACACATAAGTATAATGTCTCTGCCGTCTATCCTTACGACAGGCTTTTGTATACTTTCAACTTTGCGCATAATTCTAAAGAGCTTGTTTGCTTTTATTTCTTTAAGCTCTTCGTATAGAAAAATTAAAGGATCCATTATACGGCTATAGGCTTTGATACCTCGAGACCGAGATCAAGGATCATCCGCAAATCATCTTCCGATGGCCTGCCAGATGTCGTCAGATATCCTCCAGTCATCATGCCGTTTGCGCCTGCGTAGAAGATCATGGATTGCATATCCCTAAGATTAAACTCTCTGCCGCCGCATATAACGATGTCTTTCCCCGGCATGATCAATCTGAACATTGCTATTATTTTCAGGCACTCTATCGGGGTTAAAATGCTTTTGCCTTCGAGGGGAGTACCCTTTACAGGATTTAAAAAGTTGATAGGTATGGAATCGACATCAAGTGCTTTTAGGGTAAACGCAAGCTCAATACGGTCTTCCCATGATTCGCCAATTCCGAACACTCCGCCGCTGCACACATTCAAACCAGCAAGTTTTGCGGCCTTCACGGCATCAACATCATCATCGTATGGATGAGTTGTGCAAACGTTTGAGAAGAAAGACCTCGATGTTTCAAGGTTATGGTGATATTTAGTTAATCCTGCGTGTTTCAAATAGTTTAATTCCTGCTCGCTCAGTATGCCAAGAGATGCACATCTATAAAGAGGTGTTTTCTCGGCAATGTCTTTTATTGCATCTGCGATATCAGCGAGCTCTGTCTTGTTGTCAACACCGTATCCGCTCGTAACTATCGAAAAACCCATTGCCCCGGCATTAACAGCCTTTACGGCTTTTTCTACAATAGTGGTGGTCCGCAATAAAGGGTAACTTTTTGCCTCTGTTTTATAATGAGCCGATTGCGCACAAAATTTGCAGTCCTCAGGGCACAAACCTGATTTTGCATTTATTATGGAACAAAGGTTAACGGTGTTTCCTTTGAAACGCTGCCTCAGTTCATTTGTTGTCCCGAAAAGCTTTAATATACTATCATCGGTAAGCGTCGTAATCTGTTTAGCCTCATCCGGTGAGATACCGTTGTGTTCTATTACATAATCTGAAGATGGTACCATGTTTTCCTCCTGAGCATAATAGCATATAGGATTTTTGAATCAATGATTGCTCTATTCGAACACCTGCTGATAAATGTAGTTTATATATTTGAAATGTGCATTCAGATCAAGCATGTTTTGCAGTTCTGATTTTGTAAAAAGCGCATTTACGTGTTCATCCTGTAAAAGTATATCTACAAAATCTTTGCCTCTATCGAAAGCTGTAAATGCAGCTTTCTGAATGATTGCATAAGCATCCTCTCTTGTCATGCCTTTATCTATAAGTGCAAGCATGACCTTTTCCGAGTCATACAACCCTTTCGTTATATCCAAATTAGCCTTCATTCTGTCCTCATGTACTACAAGGTTGCCCACGAGCCATATTACCCGGTTAAGCATAAAGTCAACGAGTGTTGTGGCGTCAGGAGCTATGATCCTTTCTACGGAAGAATGACTTATATCCCGTTCATGCCAGAGAGGAATGTTTTCCAGCGCGGCTATCAAATAAGATCTGACAACCCTCGATAATCCTGAAAGGTTTTCGGAGAGTATGGGGTTACGCTTGTGCGGCATTGCCGAAGAGCCTTTCTGTCCCTGAGTGAAATATTCCTCTGCCTCTCTTACCTCGGTACGCTGGAGATGCCGTATCTCCAAAGCAATCCTTTCTATGCCTGCTGCGAGGATTGCAAGTGAGGCAAAATACTCGGCATGTCTGTCCCGAGCTATAACCTGCGTTGAATAAGGCTCTACATTCAATCCAAGCTTTTTACAAACGTATTTCTCTATAGACGGATCAATATTTCCATACGTTCCAACAGCGCCCTTTATCTTTCCGTATCTTATGTTTTCGAGTGCCCTCTCAAACCTGCTTTTGTTCCTTTTTGTTTCTTCGTACCATGAAACGAACTTAAGTCCGAAGGTAATGGGTTCTGCATGTATGCCGTGCGTTCTCCCTATCATTGGCAATGATTTGTATTGTAATGCCTTTTCTTTCAGAACCTTCAAAAGTGCATCTATATCGTCGAGTATTATCTTTCCTGCTCTGACGAGTTGTATGGCAAAGGCAGTGTCGAGTACATCCGAAGAAGTAAGCCCCATGTGAATAAATCGTGCATCTTCTCCTACCTTTTCTTTGACAGCTGTCAGCAGTGCTATTACATCGTGTTTTACCACGAGTTCTATCTCATCTACTCTTTTTGCGTCAAACGATGCATTAGCTTTTATATGTTCTAATGAGTCCTTTGGTATTTTGCCCGCTTCTGCATAAGCCTCGCAGGCAGCGAGTTCAACATCGAGCCATATCCCGTACTTGGTTTCGTTTGTCCATATTTCGGCACACTGTTTTCTACTGTATCTTTCTATCATACAACAACTCCTCTCATCGGGTTTTTTATGTTTGTAGACTGATAGAGTTTATTTTGTCAATGCCTTCACAGCTCCAAGTGCTTTATTATAATCGGGGTGGTTGGTTATGTCTGGCACTATCTCAATGTAGCGTATGGTGTTATCTTTGTCGATGACAAAGATCGATCGTGCGAGCAAACGCAGTTCTTTGATGAGAATGCCGTATGCATTGCCGAATGACGCATCCCTGTGATCCGATAATGTCCTGATCTTGTCTATGCCTCCTGCAGAGCAGAAACGGGATATGGCAAATGGCAGGTCCATGCTTATGTTTATAATCACTATGTCTGAGGGAAGTTTGCCTGCCTCTTCGTTGAATCTCGTTGCTTGCAGGTTGCAAACAGGCGTATCCAGAGATGGTGTAACGCTCAATACTTTTATCTTTCCTGCAAAATCCTTGAGGCTAACCGGCGTCATATCTTTATCAAGGGCAACAAAATCAGGTGCTTTATCTCCAACCTTAAGTGGTGTTCCGAGCAGCGTGAGTGGATTGCCTTTTGAAGTAACGACATTTTTTCTTTCCATACATCCTTCTTTTGAATTGTATTTGTATCTTATTAGAAGATCATAATCATGATAAAATACCGAAGCAATAGACTGGCAGATTTGCTATGAACAAACAATATTCTATGTCTCTGCTTGACATCGGTAAAATGTGTTGATAGCTCTATAAAGATAATGATATGCGTTAAAAATAATACATTTGAATATGAATTTAGGCACGTAGCTCAGGGGGAGAGCGCTGCTTTCACACAGCAGAGGTCGACGGTTCGAAACCGTCCGTGCCTACCACTTGGCTGTAATTTAGACTGTTTCAATCACTCTGGTGCTTACCGGATGTATGGGGATAACGGAGGTCTTATAGGCACGTAGCTCAGGGGGAGAGCGCTACCTTGACACGGTAGAGGTCGGCGGTTCGAAACCGCCCGTGCCTACCATTCAATTATGCTTACCATTACCTTTGAAAACAAACAATACGATATAAAAGAAGAAACCACGGTTAAGGCTTTTCTTGATAGTATCAAAAAGCTTACCCCTGATCTCGTTATTGCAAAAATCGATGATAGATATGTCGATCTTTCGTACAAGATCAAAGACGATAAAGCTGTACTCAAGTATGTATCCATTAAGGATACCGATGCATTGAATGTACTGAGGCATTCGGCTGCACATCTTATGGCGCAGGCCGTAAAAGAATTGTTTCCTGAAGCAAAACTGACAATAGGTCCATCGATAGAGGATGGATTTTACTATGACTTTTCTATTGCAAACCCTTTTACACCGCAGGATATAGTAAAGATCGAACAACGCATGAAAGAGCTGGTAAAAAAGAATATTCCCATAGAAAGAGAAGAACTTACAAAGGATGAAGCAGAAAAGTTATTTCGGGATAGACATGAAGATTACAAGGTCGAAATTCTCAAAGATATTAACGGTATAATATCCGTGTACAAACAAGGCGATTTTATAGATCTCTGTTCAGGTCCACATGTGCCGTCAACCGGATATATAAAGGCATTCAGATTGCTTTCTACGGCAGGTGCTTACTGGCGTGGGGACGAACATAATGAAATGCTGAAAAGAATTTACGGTACGGCATTCCCGGACAAGGAATCTTTGAAGGCATATCTCGATAGAATAGAAGAGGCAAAAAAGAGAGACCACAGAAAACTCGGGAAGGAACTGGATCTGTTTTCTATAGGAGACGAGATAGGGCCCGGCCTTGTTCTCTGGCATCCCAAAGGTGCTGTATTGAGAAATATCATAGAAAATTACTGGAAGGAGCTTCACGCTGCGTCAGGCTATCAATTTGTTTATACTCCGCATATAGCAAAACTGTCATTATGGAATACGAGCGGGCATCTTGGATTTTACAGGGAGAATATGTTTCCGTCGATGGAACTCGAAAGTGTTGATTATCAGTTGAAGCCAATGAACTGTCCTTTTCATATAGCAATATATAAAACCAATACAAGAAGCTACAAGGATCTGCCATTAAGGTGGGCCGAGCTTGGTACCGTTTACAGATTTGAAAGGTCAGGTGTTATGCACGGCCTTATGAGGGTAAGGGGCTTTACACAGGATGATGCGCACATATTCGTTACCCCTGAAAAACTCGAAGATGAGGTGGTTAAAATACTCGAGCTCGCCATTCGATATCTCAAAACATTTGGATTCGAGCAATTTAATGTTTATCTTTCTACGAGGCCTGAAAAGTATGTCGGCAGCCTTGATAATTGGGCTAAAGCAGAATCGGCTCTCAAGGGTGCACTTGAATCAAGATCCATGGCATACTCAATAGATCCCGGAGAAGGCGTCTTTTATGGACCAAAAATTGATATTAAAATAAAAGATGTACTTGGCAGGGAATGGCAGTGTTCGACGATTCAGATTGACTTTAATCTTCCAGAAAGGTTTGATGTAAGTTATATAGGCGACGATAATCAGAAGCATAGGACCATCATGGTTCACAGAGCCATCATGGGTTCACTCGAGAGATTTATCGGAGTGCTCATTGAACATTATGGCGGTGCTTTTCCTTTCTGGCTTTCACCTGTTCAGGCGAGAGTTATTGCCATAAATACAAGAAATGTTGATTATGCAAAAGAAATAGTGTTAGCTCTTAAGAATAAGCAAATAAGGGCTGAGGAAGATTACAGTGATGAGACTCTGTCCTATAAGATCAGAGAGGCTACTTTACAGAAGATACCTTATTTGTTAATAGTGGGCGATAAGGAACAGCAGACAAACACTGTCAATGTGAGACAGTATAAGGAAATGAAACAATTAACTCTTTCAATTAATGAAGTGGTGGAGTTATTGGATAAAAAAAATAGAGAAAGGATAAATACATAGAAAAGGAATTACGTTTTAATAGGAAGATCACTGCAAGAGAGGTGTTACTTATAGATGCAAATGGTTCTCAGCTTGGGAGTATGTCTTTAGGACAGGCACTATCAATAGCAGAACAGGTGGGTCTTGATGTCGTGGAAGTATCTCCGAACAGTAATCCGCCTGTTTGCAAGCTGATGGATTTTGGTAAGTATAAATATCAAATGAAAAAGAAAAGCAGGGATTCGAGAAAGTCACAGGTTGTTATAAAGACAAAAGAAGTTAAGTTAAGACCTACGACAGATGAGCATGATGTAAATGTTAAGATAGGAAAAATAAAAGAACTTTTAAAGGAAGGCAACAGAGTTAAGGTGGGAGTATTTTTGAAAGGCAGAGAGATGATGTATACCGATAGAGCATTTGCGATGCTCGACAAATTGGTAAATATGCTTATTGACGATGCTGTTGTTGTAGAGGCACCAAAGCATTTCGGTAAAACCGTTTACACTGTTTTAGCAGCCAAGAAGTGATAAATTTTCAAGGAGAGATTTGATATGCCAAAGATAAAAACGAAGTCAGGCGCAAAAAAAAGATTTGCTGTAACAGGAACCGGCAAGGTGAAAGCAAAAAGTCCGGGGATGAGACACTTGCTCGAACATAAGTCAAAGAGTAGGAAAAGAAGACTTAAGCATGATGTGATATTTTCAGGTTCGATAAAAAAACAGTTAAAAAGGCTTATACCGAGTGCTTAGTAAAGAAATTCAAGATTAAAAATTAAATATTCAAAATTAAAAATATAAGATTTAGGAAAATACTAAGAGGTGTTCTATGAGGGTAAAAAGAGGAGTGACAGCTAAAAAAAGACATAAAAAGTATCTGAAGCTTGCGAAAGGATACTGGGGCAGAAAGCATCTTTTGTATAAAACTGCGAGAGAAGCTGTAGAAAAAGCACTCAAATACAGTTATAGGGACAGAAGGGCGAGAAAAAGAGATTTTAGGTCACTATGGATTATAAGGATTAATGCAAAAACGAGAGAATCGGGCCTGAGCTATTCGAGCTTTATTGCAGGATTGAAGAAGGCTAACATTGAGATTAACCGGAAGATGCTTGCAGAACTTGCAGTAAACCAGCCAACGGATTTCCAGAACCTCGTTGACGCATCAAAAAAGGCACTTGGACACGCATGATGTTCAGTGTGAAATAAAAAAAATATTGACAGAGGAGTACATGCATGCTATACAATAAAAATTTCATTTTTGGAGAAATAAGTGACAACAATTAATCAACTTATAAGAGGAGCAAGAAAGAGGATCAAAACTAAAAGTAAAGCGGCAGCTTTACAGAGTAATCCTCAGAAGAGAGGTGTATGCGTAAGGGTTTATACAACTACACCCAAAAAGCCTAATTCTGCTTTGAGAAAAGTTGCAAGAGTAAGATTGACAAACGGAATGGAAGTAACCGCTTATATACCAGGTATTGGACATGAACTCCAAGAACATGCAGTTGTGCTTGTGAGAGGCGGAAGGGTAAGAGATCTGCCTGGAGTGCGATATCACATAATAAGAGGTTCATTGGATACAACAGGCGTAAAAGAGCGAAAGAAAGGGCGTTCGAAATACGGCGCCAAAAAACAAAAGGCATAGGGACAAATAGATGTCGAGAAAAAAGAAAGTTATACATGAGTTTGTTTTACCAGAGGTAGGATATAACGATATATTAACTGCTAAATTTGTCAGATATATTATGAAGCAGGGAAAAAGGATCACGGCTCAGAGAATATTCGATGCAGTTCTCAATGAATTAAAATTGAAGAAACAAGATGATCCGGTGAACGTATTTGTTAAGGCTGTTGATAATGTAAAGCCAGTACTCGAGACAAGATCAAGAAGGGTTGGAGGGGCAACATATCAGGTACCTGTCGAGGTACGTGAAAATAGGCAGATAGCCCTTGCTTTTAGATGGATTCTTCTGGCAGCAAGATCGAGGACGGAAAAGACCATGGTCAATAAACTTACAGGTGAAATACTTGATGCTTACGAGAATAAAGGAAATGCGATAAAGAAGAGAGAAGATACCCACAAAATGGCAGAAGCAAACAGAGCTTTTGCTCATTACCGCTGGTAATATTCAAGACAAGCAGAAACAATAACAGTTTATTCTTTTAATAATTTTGATATGGATAAAAAACTTATAAGAAATATTGGTATAATGGCGCATATAGACGCTGGTAAAACAACGACTACAGAGAGAATTCTGTATTATACCGGTGTAAACTATAAAATCGGCGAAATTGATGACGGAACAACAACAATGGACTGGATGGAGCAGGAAAGAGAGCGTGGTATTACAATTACATCAGCATCAACCACAGCTATATGGAAGGATCATCAAATAAATATCATAGATACACCTGGTCACGTGGATTTTACTGTAGAGGTTGAGAGGTCTCTCCGTATTCTTGATGGCGCTATTGCAATTTTTGATGCGGTGAACGGAGTGGAGCCACAATCAGAAACAGTGTGGCGTCAGGCAAACAAGTACAATGTACCGAGGCTTGCCTATATAAATAAAATGGACAGGGTCGGTGCGGATTTCAATATGTCAGTTGATATGATCAAGAAAAGATTGAATGCCAATCCGGTACCTGTACAGATACCTCTTGGCAAGGAAAGCGAATTCAAAGGAGTGATAGATCTTATCACGATGAAGGCTATAATATACGATGAAGACACTCTCGGTGCTAAATATAGAGAGGTTGAAATACCAAAAGACTATCTTATGGAAGCCGAGTTAAAAAGGGCACATACATTGGAAACTATAGCTGAGCTTGATGAAAGGCTAACGGAAAAGTATCTGTCCGAATCTCCTATCACAGAAGACGAGCTTAGGCAGGCATTAAGAAAGGCTACAATTGAATTCAGGGCTGTACCCGTATTGTGTGGTTCTTCATTTAAAAATAAAGGTGTCCAGCCACTTCTCGATGCAATCGTTGACTATCTTCCTTCTCCTGCGGACTTACCTACAGTTATAGGTAAGGATCTTTCAGGTAAAGAATTATCGAGAAAGATATCGGATGATGAGCCTTTTTCTGCAGTTGCATTCAAAATAATGAATGATCCTTTCACAGGTCAGTTAACATATATTAGAATATATTCCGGCGTACTTCTATCCGGAAGCTATGTCTACAATTCTACAAAAGATAAAATGGAAAGGATCGGCAGGATAGTGAGAATGCATGCCAATGCGAGACAGGATGTAAAGAAAGTAGAATCAGGAGATATAGTTGCTGTTATAGGTTTAAAGTACACTACAACAGGCGATACTTTATGTACAAAAGAAAAGCCCATTATCCTTGAATCTATGGAATTTCCAGAGCCCGTGCTTTCTATATCGATAGAACCGAAAACAAAGGCGGATCAGGATCGGCTGTCGGGTTCCCTCTATAAACTGGCTATGGAAGACCCATCTTTTAAGTTAAGGGTGGATCAGGACACAGGACAAACGATCATATCAGGAATGGGAGAATTACATCTCGAAATCATTATCGACAGGCTGAAGAGAGAGTATGGTGTTGAGGCGAATGTCGGTAAGCCCATGGTTGCATATAAAGAAACTATTACCAAAGAGGCGGGTGCAGAGGGTAAGTATATAAAACAAACGGGTGGAAGAGGTCAATACGGACACGTTGTTTTCAAGGTAAGACCTGTATCGCTTGACAACGGTGTAAAATTCGTAAACAAAATAGTTGGTGGAACGATTCCAAGAGAATATATACCTGCTATAGAAAAGGGAGTTAAAGAAGCGGCTGAAAACGGTGTGCTTGGTGGGTATCCGGTTCTTGGTATAGAGGTAGAGGTTTATGATGGTTCATACCATGAAGTAGATTCGTCAGAGATGGCCTTTAAAATAGCGGCTTCAATGGCGTTTAAGGATGCTGTAAGTAATGCAGCACCTGTTTTGCTCGAGCCGATTATGAAGGTTGAAGTTACCGTTTCTGAGGAGGTTATGGGCGAGGTAATAGGAGATTTAAGTTCGAGACGTGGAAAAATAATGGGTATGGAAATGCGGTTGAATATGCATATTATAAGGGCTGAGGTTCCGTTATCGGAAATGTTTGGCTATGCTACAGATCTGCGTTCGAGTACTCAAGGAAGAGGCGTATTTACAATGGAATTTTCTCATTATGAAGCAGTACCAGCAGCTATTGCTTCTGGCATTCTCGAGAAGTTGCAAGGCATTTAATAAAGGGTAGGAGGTAGAAAATAAGATGGGAAAAGCAAAATTTGAGAGGACGAAGCCGCATCTGAACGTAGGGACTATAGGGCACATAGACCACGGGAAGACGACATTAACAGCGGCAATAACGAAGGTATTATCAGAAAAGAAGCTTGCAAATTTCATACCATTTGATCAGATA
>JABEBX010022461.1_pt1 | contig 23451 bp, 21 predicted proteins | sample 7245971 | NCBI WGS metagenome assembly JABEBX01 (sample SAMN14506365, study PRJNA622280) | hot springs metagenome | biome: hot spring [ENVO:00000051]|acidic hot spring [ENVO:00002120]; feature: spring [ENVO:00000027]|sediment [ENVO:00002007]; material: sediment environment [ENVO:01001048]... | reverse complement strand
AGATATGACCAATTTGGTTATGTAAATGAAAATGACTTTGATTTTAATCCATCTAGTTTTGATGATATTTTTGCTTATGTCAATGATATATTTGGTGATGTTTTCGGTAATTTTGGCTCGAGAAGCTCTAGATATCATAGTCAAAAAAGGAAAGGTGAAAATATACAGTATCAAATGACAATTTCTTTCAAAGACGCTATATTTGGCGCTTCAAAAGAAATTGAAATAAGCTACCAAAAGCTTTGCGATGAATGCAATGGTTTAGGTGCAAAGCAAGAGGACCTAGAGATTTGTAGTTATTGCAAAGGTAAAGGTCAAATAGAATATGGCAGTTTTTTTATATCAATGCGACAAACGTGTCCAAAATGCGGTGGTAGTGGCAAAATAATTAAGAAAAAGTGCTCTAAATGCAATGGCAGAGGTTTTATAATTAACTTATGGAAGAATTTGCAACAGAAATGAACCAATCATTACACCCAAATCAAGACAAGAATATTTTTAAGCGCTTTTTTAGCCAGTAAACATTTTTAAGAACCTGTAGTTAATTGATAGTTTGGATAGATTATATTTTAGAATTATTATATTGAGTAAAAAGTTTAAAATATTGGCTAGTAAAATTGAAAGCCATATGCCATTTAATTTCATCCAGATTGATAGAAAATAAGCACTTGGTAATTGAAATAAAAAAAGACTGAAAAAATTCATTATACTTGGCAAAAAAGTGTTTCCACATGCCATAGTAATGCGATTTGCAATTGAGCCCATAGCAAAAAATGGATAGCTTAAAGCGTAATATAAAAATGCAGCTTTGGCTATCTCAAAGCATTTAGGCTCATTGGTAAAGACATGTATTATATTACCAGATAACAAAAATAACAAAATATCTAAAATGCCTATAAATGCTGTTCCAAATAACAGAGATTTTTCAACACCTTCTTTCACAAATGGCCAATTTTTAGACCCAATATTTTGGCCAACTACAACAGCCGCAGCGTTTGATATACCAAAAATCATAAATAATAGAATTTGATAAATTCTAGTTACAATGCTGTAGCTTGATATTGCTATTTGTGAATGCATGGCTATAATTTTTATAATTAAAAGCATACTGAAAAGCCTAACTATTAGATGAAAAGAGGCAAATATGCTTTTACTTAATAGTTGTGCGATTAATTTTATATTTATATTGAACTTGAATTTAAGTTTTGTTTTTGACATAACATAAACCTGCAAGAGTAGGCCAATAAACATTGAACATATGGTGGCTAAAGCGGCACCTTTTACACCCATTTTTAAAACAAATATGAGCAATGGGTCAAGTGCTATGTTTATAATTGTGGCGATGAGCATTATAACAAGAGTTTTATTTGCAAGAGCCATATTTTTAAGTGTTGAACTATTTAAACCAAATACAAATGATATTGGCAATCCTAAAATTGACACACTCAAAAACTCTTTGGCATAGATTAATGTAGAATCTTTTAAGCCAAGAAGCTTTAAAATAGTATCCAAAAAAGGATACAGCCCCATAGATATTATTGAAAATGCTACCATTACAATTAAAGCATTTGAATATATTGTGCTTGCTTTCTCGTATTGTTTGGCGCCAAAGCTTTGTGTAAAAAAAATTGATGAAGCAATAGAAATACCAATTGTGAAAGCAGATATTAACATTAACAGTATGCTTGATGAAACTAAAGCGCCGATTGCACTGTAGTTAATTTTCGAAACAAAAAAAGTATCCACAAGATTAAATACAGTTTGTAGATTGCTTTCTATTATCATTGGTATAGAAAGCCAAGTAAGGCTTTTGATTATTGGATCTTTTGTTGGATCAATATTAGTCAATTTAGTTTATGTAGTATTTTAGCAATGCGGCTCTTTTTTTAGCATTATCAATCTTTGCTTCTATATTATTTTTTATCCATGAGCCATCTAGCCATTCTATAGGGTTCACATAATAGCCATCAATTAGCATGCCAAAATGCAAATGGTCTCCAACTGCAAGTCCTGTGGTGTCTGTATGTGCAATTATTTGACCTTTTTGAACAAATTCGCCTTTTTTGACCAAGAAATCTTGCAAATGGCCATAAAGACTGAATATCCCAAGTCCGTGGTCTATTAAAATACAATTGCCATAAACTCCAATCGGACCTGTAAAAACCACTATACCGGAATTTGCTGCTGGAACTTTTGCGTTCTTGATGCTTGCAAAATCAACACCCATATGGTATTCATTCGTCAAAGGTTTATTATCAAAGTAGAATGTCCTATAATCGCCAAAATATGCCATAACAGCAGACGCTGGCAGTTGCAAGAAAGCTCCTTTAAATAGTATTTTGTCTGTGTGTATAGAATTTGCAATGTTTGCAATTTGTTCATTGTTTTCTCTTTCAACTTTGTTTATAACTAAATCAAACGCTTGAGCTGGATCTTGGGGATTAAAGTTGACATGCGCTTGCTTGAGTATTTTGTAAACCTTTGTTTCAATAAAATGCGCATCAACTACAACATCTGTTTTTTTATTTTTAAACGATTCGTAGTATACAGGCACATGTACAAAGATTTCGTTTCCTGCATTGTTTTGCGCCACAATTGATGTATCCCAATTCTTTTGCTCACAAAAAGGGTATGTAAAAAAAGCTATGTATGTGTTTGAATGGTTTATTAAGCTATCAGCCTTAAACGCTCGAAATTTAGCGATTTTTCCATTTGCGTATTTTACCTGTAAGTAAATTTTTTTGAGGCCAATTTTATCATTTGCGTAGAATAGCACTACGCTAGAGCCACCTTCTAAAACATTAGCAAAATTGTTTAATAGAACCACTTTCGGATAATGGTTGTAAATAGTAACTTCTTTTACAATTTTCTTTTTAAAACCACGTGAAAAATTGTTATGCGAGTAATCAGAAACTTCTACAACAAATTTTGCACTTGCCTCGGGTAGTGTTTGATTGAGTTTAAATTTTAGTGGAAAATCGTATGTATTTTTATTTTCAAAAATCTTGTTGTATAGTGAAATTTTTGTATTCATTACATATACATAAACATTAATTTCTTTTAGCGGGTATTTTGTGTCTTTTATGTGCATATCTATGCTTTTATTAGAGCTAAAGTATTCAGTAGGGTGTATATAGTGGAATTGTGCATAAGTTTATTTGAAGCGTAACTTAATAAAGGTAGACTTCTAAGCACAATTGACAATACAGCAATTAAAAATACAGCTTTGAAAAAGCCAAATAGAACGCCAAGTATTCTATCTATATTTGAGAGTTTCATTTTTTTTGATACACTTTGACTCAAAAAACTTATCAAGCTAACCAGCGTGTATATAATAACAAACATTAAAACAAAACTTATTAAATTTGCAAGTATATATGATACATTCAAAGCTTTTTGAACAGGCACTGTTAAGTAAGTATGATAAATTACAGATAAATATAAACCCAATATTACAGCAACAAGTTTAAAAAATTCTTTTATAAATCCATGTATATAGCCTAATATTGAAAGACCAATAATAAATGCACCAAAAACTATATCTGTCATTAATTTGTCACCACTGTCTTAAAATTGGAGTAAGTAACACGCCCTTTTTTAAAACCTTTTGGTTTTTTTACAAATTTTACAAATGTATAATCTACTTCAATTTTATTATTAAGATGCATTTTTTCTTTTATTTTTTGAGCGCACTGTTGTAACAAAGCTTTATTGATTTCTTGCAAGCGCTGTGGGTTTTTAATGATTAAATGTGGACCTGGAATATTTTTTGTGTGCATCCATATATCTTCTTTAGATGCGTTTTTTAAAATTATTTCATTGCCTTTTGCGCTATTGCCTATGTATATATCAAAACCAAGAATATTAAAATGTTCATAGCTTATAGCCTCAATATGTTTAACTGTCTGGTTTGTTTTTTTTGACAAGAATTTTATATCGTTAATATCAATACTATCATTTAATAATTGTTCTTTCAATTTTGTAATATTTATATATTCTTGTTTTGATTGTTCAAGTAAAGATTCTAATATATTTTTTGCGTTTTTGTATTTTTTGTAAAGTTTGTAGTATAAACTGATATTATACTGTATTGTTTTTTCTGGGTTAACGGGTATAGCTACATCTTCTGTAAATCCATGTGGTTTTAAGTAAATTACATTGTTGTTTAATTTATTTAATCTAACAGTAGAAATGTTTTCTAAGAGCGTATCAGCATAGAGTTTCATTTTATCAGCATCCTGGGCTTTTTGTATATCATTTTGTATTTTTTCTATTTTTTCATTTATTTTTTTTAGTTTTTTGTCAATTAAGTGAATAGTTTTAGTTTTGTTTGAACTTTTTTGTGTATTGGTTGTAAAGATTTGATTAAATAGTGTTTTTTCATCGATAGTGCTGATATGTTGTACAAATTCAAAATAAAATGGATAGATAAAGTTCCTTGTTTTAAAAGTGTACTGGAATAGTGTTTCGTAAGGTTTTCTTGAAATTTCAATAAAATCATCTATATTTTTTTCTGTTATAAATTTTTTTACAAAACTATCAATACCTAAAATATTTTCTGTATGGAATGCTTTTTTTATCACATCAATATTATCTATTGTGATATCAAGCATTTTACTAGGTTTATTGTAAGTTCTATTTGGCAAAATCTGTCTACTTGGTATATGTCTTAGACTTTCTATTATTTTCCAATTGTTATCACAGAGTATGAGGTTTCCGTTTCTGCCTGTTATTTCAAACACCAAATAATAATAGTGTTCAATATCTAATCTTTTGTCTAATAAATGCAAAACCAAGACACGCTCAAGACCTGTATAGCTTACATCGATAATTTTGAGTTTATTTATCTTCTTTTGCAAGCTAATTGCAAAAGTACTTTGAGTTTTTGGAAGTTGGTAATTGCCAAAAAACAAAGCACTCAGCGAATCTAATTTAAAAAATATAGATGAATCATCTTGTACATTTATTACAATACTACCAAGACTTCCATATATGTGCGTAACTTTTTGACCTACGATATTTTTTTTTGCTTTTGTCGCAAAATAATTAAATAAAAAATTATTCATACGCCAAATAAACCCCTCAAGATGAGAGGTTTATCTTTTCTTTTCGCTCAGTCTTTTTTTCTTGAGAGCCTTTTTGCGAGCTGCCAGCGCTTTTTTCTTTTTCTTTTCACTAGGCTTTTCATAGTGTTCTCTTTTTTTTATTTCAGAGAGAATACCAGCGCGCTCGCATTGTTTCTTGAATCGCTTAAAAGCTTCTTCAAAAGATTCATTGTCCCTTACATAGATACCCGGCAAACAAATCACCCCTTTTCTTTTTTAGTTAGTGCTATTATATTAGAAAAAAGAGATTGGGTCAATATCAAAGTGTAGATTAATCTCACATAAGTTATTTGCTATAATTTTAAGCGTTTTGAATATATCTAAAGATTTAATAATTATATGGTATCTATACCTGTTTTTTATTTTATCAATGGGACATTTCGTTGGTCCAAGAAAGTTTAAATTGTGGTTTTGTAAAATGCTTGCACATTTTTCAATTTGTTCTTTGGCTGTCTTTTCTTTTGTGTGTGATGATACAATTCTTATCAAATGAGAAAAAGGCGGATAACCTAAAGATTTTCTAATTTTTATTTCTTCATTTAAAAAGCCTTCGTAATCATTGTTTTTAACAAAATTTTCAAGTCTTGATGGAATTTTTGATTCAATGATTACACTTCCTTGTTGTTTGCGACCGCTTCTGCCTGCTGTTTGTATAATCAAAGACAAAGCTTTTTCGTCTACCCTAAAATCAGGCAAAGCAAAAATAGATTCAATGTTTGATATAATAACTAGGTTTATTTTTTCTATATCGTATCCTTTTGATATTAAACTTGTTCCAATTATAATGTCTATTTTTCCATCAAGCAAATTGGAAAATACCTCTTGTGAGTATTTTTTTGATGAAGCTGTATCTCTATCTAAGCGTTTGATATTTAAGTGTGGAAATTTTTTTAGTAGAAATTCTTCCATTTTTTGTGTACCTATGCCAACATCATTTATATTGTAGCTTAAACAATTTGGACATTGCTTTGGTATAGCAAAACTTGATTCGCAAAAGTGGCATTTTAAATCTTGCGTTTTTTTGTGATAAACTAGTGAAACATTGCAATTTGGGCATCTAAAGATATGACCACAGTCTTTGCAAATTAAATAATGTGCAAAACCGCGCCTATTGACAAGTATTGCACATGTTTTATTATTTGATAGCGATTGCTCTATGTACTTTATTGATTGATCACTCAACATTTCTTTATCGGATGTGGCAAATTCAATTGTTGGCAGAGCGCAATTATTTACGCGCTTTGTAAGTCTGAATATGTTGAATTTTTTTGTGATAGCAGACTTGTAGTAAGTTTCAACAGTTGGTGTAGCACTTGACAAAATTACGGGTATATTTAATTGCTTTGCCCTGTATATTAGCAAATCTTTGGCATTGTAGCAAGGCATATTTTCCTGTTTGTATGAGTCATCATTTTCTTCATCTACAACAATTAAACCAGTGTTTGACAAATCAACAAAAGCAGCAGATCGAGTACCCAAAAGTACCCTTTTCCCTTGTACTTTAAATAAATTCCATTCAAGAAATTTTTGCTTGGGTGTTAGTTTGGAATGAAAAACTGCAACTGTATTGAAAAAACGTTCTTCAAATACCATTTTATATTGATTTGTAAGTGCGATTTCTGGCACAAGTACAATAGCGTTTTTGCCTTTTTCTATGACATCTCGTATTTTATGCAAAAAAACTTCCGTTTTACCAGAGCCAGTTACACCAAATATTAGGTTTACGCTAAACTTATCCAGTTCTATGGCTTTATAAATTTCATTTTGTTCATCGTTTAACTTTAAAAATTTGTCGTAATTTATTTGTGTTTTTATATTATTTTCAAAATCTATTGGTGTTTGAGAAAAAGCTAGCGAAGGTAAAGAATTCTTTAAAATCAAACCCTTTGGGCTTAAATAATAGTAACTTGCAAAATTGATAGTGTTTATCAATTCTTTGCTAATAATTGGTTTTTCATCTAAAACAGAAATAATTTCTTTGATATCTGATATACTAGCTTCTTGAAATTTTTCAAATACTATACCAATTTTTTTCCTGTTTTTAAAATCCACTAAAACCCTTGTACCTGTAGGGATTTGCAAGAGACTTTTATAAATGAAACCTTTATTTAAAGCAATGTTAAATAGCACACTGTAGTAATTCATATTAGCTTTTTAAGCATTAATCCTTTGTTTTTGGGTTTATTTGTTCTATTTGTATTCCCATAAATATTTTTTTGTAGGTTGTTTTAAAGTAATTTGACAAATCTTTATTGTCTAGTTGATTAAAGATGTCTGTGTAATATGTTAATACTTGCTTTAAATGAATTTTGTCATTTGGATTGTTGCTTTTTTCTAATTTATTTATCCAGTCTTTGCATATTTGTGAACCTTTATCTTTATCAATTTGATACTCCACAATGCCCATCATATCACAACCGGGCAAGTAATTGTTGTAACAAGAACCGGAAAAATAAATAAATGCTGCTTTATAGTCATTCTTTTGTAAGAAATAAATTGCTTTTTCATACAGTATTTGGCCATTTGAAATCTCTTTTGATTGTGCGCTTATGCTGAATAGAAAATAAATAATAATAGCTACAGCAAAAAATTTCATATACTATATATAATAAACTAATTTTTGGAAATCGCAATTTTTTGAAAAAAAGGGGGCAATCCCCCCCAAGTATTTACCCAGCAGGCAATAAAGTTTTTAGCAGCACAGTTACTAAAACAACAAACATTAAAGCTAAAGCGCCAATTAAGTACTGCATATTATATTCTTTTGACTCTGTGCGGTTTTTGTTTACGTACGATACAATATATTGCAGAAGACCCACAAAGAACCCGCCAATTATTAGCGTAATAACAAACGATACAACAGTATTTACTCCAAATAGTGTATGCCAGTAAACTTGCCCTAAATCGCTTGAAACATAAAAGTCTTTTTCAAAAGGAAATCCAAATATAAATATAGCCATGCCTACAAGCATGCCAAGTCCAAACACCCATGCATCTTTCTTACCGCTTGCAATAGCTGCTACAGATGTGCCTGGACAATAGCCACTCATTGCCATTCCAACGCCAAATAAGAGTCCTCCAAAAATATATGGCCACAAGTATAAGTTAGGTGTCCAAATGTTTGGTATTTGTATAAGGCCTAAAGAGCCAAAGACCAAAAACCAAAACGTAGATGTAAGAATTGCTGTAACCATCATCTGTATAACGCGGTTATTCCTAAAATAAAATTCATCTGTAATGTTTTTTGCTGACGCAAAACCTGAAGCCTCTAGAAAAAAGCCAAACAAAAAACCGCCAAATATTGAAAATAGCATATTTGTATGACCAGAGATAATGCCATTTATGTAAAGTGGTGCGCTCATAGCCACTGCCTCCTAAATAATCTTGCTGTTAAATAAACGCCTGCAAATACGCAGAATAAAAATAGCCAACCGCCAATTGAAAATGCGCCAGCGCCAGCTAATCCTTGTCCGCTTGTGCAGCCTCTTGCGTATCTTGTGGCATATGCAATTAAAATACCACCAAAAAATGCCATTGCGTATCTATACGATGTAGGAGCACTTTGACCTTTGTCTATAGAAAACCTTAGTCTTCCGCCAATTAGCGCACTTACAAAACCGCCAATAAATATGCCGATATCAATAAAGAATATGCGGTTGTACAGAATGTGAGTAATTGCATGATCACCTAAATCCTTTCCCGTATAGGCATTTGATGCAATGTATGACTTGCTAAATAATGCAATAATAAAAGCAGATGCCTGTGAAAAACCACCGCTTGCGCCAAAACCCGCACCAGAGACATAGTAAAAGATAAACAGCGTTGTGCCAACCAAAAACCCACCAATCAATGTTCCCCAATAACCTTTTTGTTGCATAAAACCTCCTTGTTTTACAATCTTGTTTGGAAGTTTATTATTTTTACATGCAATATCAAGAATGATTAATTTATTTAAATAACTTACTTATTTAATGATAAAGCCGCAACGCACTCAAAATGATACGTGTTTGGAAACATGTCTATTAAAAAAATTTTTTCCAGCGAATAATTTTTTAGCATACTTATATCCCTTGCAAGTGTTGATGGCTCGCACGAAACATATATAACCTTCTGTGGTTTTTTTTCATTTATAAAGCGCATTAAATTTTGGCTGCCACTACGAGGTGGGTCTAAAATAATAGTGTCTATGGGTTTTTTATAATAAATAGGCTTTTGTAGATCATATTTGAAAGCTTTTACACTGTTTAGGGAAAGTCTTAGAGCGTTTTGTTTTAGTGTTTGTACAGACAAGCTATCGATTTCGAACGCATCTATGCTATAGCCAGCTAAAGTTAAAGGTATTGTAAAATTTCCAATACCGCTAAAAGCTTCAAATATATTATTGCCATACACCAAATTTGTGACAATTTTAATTAGCTCTTTGTTTGCGTATAGGTTTACTTGCGTGAAGCTGCCCATTTTGTATTCAATGTATGCGTCTTTTGATATAAAGGACAAATCAAGTTTTAATGGTAGGCCTTTTTTTGTTGCTATTTGCAAGTAGCTATCAACTTCTATATGAGTTTTTTTGTGGTTTTTTATATAACTATTGATTGTCTTTTCAAGAATAGGGCAAAAATCTATTTCTAAAAATTCATGTGAGTTTAGCTTAAAAAAACCGATTTTATTATCTTTGTTTTGAAACTTTACTCTGTGTCTGTAAAATGTTTGTTTACTTTTTATTGTTTGAATACGATCAATTTCAATGTTGCCAATGCGCTTTAGTATATTTTTTAAAATCTGTTGTTTTATATTTAATTGTTCGCTATAGTGAAGATGTTGATAGTGGCAGCCGCCGCAAATTCCAAAGTATTTGCAAAAAGGTTTTTTCCTTGAGCGTTGGCTATCCAAAATTTCTATAGCTTCTCCTATTACATAATCTTTTTTTTCTTTGAGAATTTTTATTTTTACTTTATCGCTTGTTGCAACAAATGGAATAAAGACAATTTTGTCTTTTAAATACGAATATCCATAACCTTTATAAGCTTGGCCTACAACTTGCACTATTTTACACACAATTAAATTATACACGTGTTGTTTTAAGATTACAAAAAAAGTTGTTCTTGAATTAAAAATATTTATGATTAGATTAATGTGAAAGGAGGTTTTTTATGAGAGAAGAAACAGATTCAATGGGAAAAATAATGGTAGCTAATGACGCTTATTGGGGAGCTCAAACACAAAGGGCGCTAAAAAATTTTAATGTCTCACAAAAACCCATGCCACTAAATTTTATAAGGGCATTAACAATTGTTAAACTTGCATGTGCTTATGCAAATAAAGAACTAGGCTATCTTGAAGAAAAAAAAGCAAATGCAATTATTCAAGTATGTGAAGAGATTTTAGATCATAAATTTGACAATCAATTTCCTGTCGATATTTATCAGACAGGTTCTGGTACTTCTACGAATATGAATGTTAATGAGGTTATTGCAAACAGGGCAACAGAAATTTTAGGTGGCAAAAAAGGCGAGAAATTAGTTCATCCAAATAATGATGTAAATAAAGGTCAATCAAGTAATGATGCGATTCCTACTGCGATGCACATAATGACTGTTGAGCTATACAATAGCAAGCTTTTGAATGCTTTAAACGGTCTTGTAGAATCATTGGATTTTAAAGAAAAAGAATTTAGAAACATTATAAAAATTGCTAGAACTCATATGCAAGATGCTGTACCAATGAGACTTTCTGATGAATTTGGCGCTTACAAAACTCAAATTATAAATAACATAACGCGCTTGAATTGTGCTATAGATGGTTTAAAAGAGCTCGCTTTGGGTGCAACCGCCGTTGGAACTGGCCTTAATGCCCCAAAAGGATTTGCACCTCTTGCAATAAAAAAAATATCTGAATTTACTAAAACGCCTTACAAACAAGCTCCAAATTTATTTGAAGCCATTGCATCAAAAGATGCTGTAAATTTTTTTGCATCGAGTCTTTCTACATTAGCATCAAGCATGATAAAAATGGCTAGTGACATTAGGTTTTTATCATGTGGTCCACGATGTGGCATTGGTGAGTTAATTCTTAAAGATTTACAACCCGGTAGTTCAATAATGCCTGGGAAAGTAAACCCAGTTTTGCCAGAATCCGTGTTACAAGTATCTTATACTGTGATTGGATACGCTCAGATAATCAATATGTGTGCGCAAGCTGGTGCTCTTGAATTAAATGTTATGATGCCAACAATTATATACCACCTACACGAAGCTATAAATATTATGTCAAATGTTATTGATAATTTTAGCAAAGATTGCATTTTGCCTTTGAGGGCAAATAAAGAACGCATTAATAGCTTTGTAGAAAACTCACTGGCACTTGTTACACCTTTGTCGTTAATTATTGGCTATGACGAAGCAGCTAACATTGCCCATGAAGCTTATATAACAAACAAAACAATAAAAGAGGTTGTTTTATCAAAAGGCATATTAACAAGACAAGAAGTAGAAGAAATTTTAGACCCGCACAAGATGGTTTAGATTTTTTTTACTGTAAAAGGTTTAATTGGACAATTGATATCAATGACAGGTTTGTTTTTTAGTAATTCTAGTGCTTTTTTTACTTTGTACTGGTATGTTAAATGTGTATAAACTTTGTAACCAATCAATGCTAAAAGCAAAAGCAATATAAATATAAAAATCTTTCTTGCACTCATGTTTTGTAAAAATATTCTATTTTTTAAAATTGTCAAGCATCTAATTTATCCTTTAGTCATATATTGACTAATGGGTGTATTTGATATAATTTGTCTAAAAAAGGAGGCGAGATATGAAATTAGAAGGTAAAAATTTAGGTTCGCTTCATTTAAAAAATCCATTTATAGCTGCACCTGTAAAAACTGCTTATGCAGACCTTGAATCTCATGTTAATCAAAGACACCTTAATTATTACGAAAATTTAGCAAAAGGCGGTGTTGCATTAATCATTATTGAGCCAACGGCTGTGTTAAAAAGTGGTAGAGAGCATCCAAAGCAGTTATGTATTGATGAGGATTATTGTGTTGAGGAGTTGTCGAAAATTACAAAAGTTATTCATGATAATGGCTCACTAGCTTGCATAAATTTAAACCATGCTGGTAGAGCAGCAAACCCAAAAGCTAGCGGTGGTGTCATTTTAGCACCAAGCGCTATAATGTGTCCATCAACAATGCAAACACCAAAAGAGCTCACCAAACAACAAATTAAAGAAATTGTTGAAGCATTTGGCAAGGCAGCAGAGCGTGCAAAGAGAGCTGGATTTGATGCTATAGAAATACAAGGTGGTATGGGCTATTTAATTGCACAATTTTTAAAAACAAGAACCAATAAACGCACAGATGAGTATGGTAAAGATAAATTGCTTTTTGCAAAAGAAGTATTTGAAACTGTATCAAACAAAAGCAGCGGTTTGGATTTAATTTTGAGGGTATCAGCAAATGAGTTTGTAGAAGATGGCATTTGCGAAGAAGATAATGTAGCGCTTATAAATTTAGCTAAAAAATACAGTATAAAAGCTGTTCATGCAGGACTTGGAAATGCTTGTGATACACCGCTTTGGTATTATAGCTATGCTTCAACACCTACAGATAAGCAAATTAACTCATTTAAAAAGTTAAAGAGTCTTATTGATTTACCAATTATAATCGATGGAAGAATGGGTAATCCAGACAGAATTAACGCTTTGCTTAAAGAAGGTTGGATTGACTTTTTTGGTCTAGGCAGATCGCTTGTAGCGGACCAATACTTTGTTAATAAACTTTTCAATGATGAGATAGATAAAATATGGTATTGTGGTGGTTGTTTGCAGGGATGTTTATACAATGTAAGAAGTGGTATAGGTCTTGGTTGTATCACAAACCCATTTGTCGATAAAAAATTTTTTACAAAATCTGATAAGAAAATAAAAGCGTGTATAGTGGGTGCTGGTCCAGCTGGTATTGCGTGTGGTATTTACGCAAGGATGAAGGGTTACGATGCAATTGTATTTGAAAAGAAAGAAATGGGTGGTCAGTTTATACTAGCTACAAAAGCACCATACAAGGAGGCAATGCAAAAACCTCTTAATTCTTTGATAAATGAAGCAAAAAGGATGGGCGTAGAGTTTAGGTTTGAAGAAGCAACATATGAAAAAATCAAAGATATAAACCCAGATTTAGTTGTTATAGCAACAGGCGCTAATTCTCAAATTCCAAGCATTAAAGGTATAGAGTCGCAATATGTTATTGATGCATTTAGTTTTTTTGAAGGTAGACTAAAGCCAAAAGGTAAAAGGGTATTGGTATTAGGCATTGGGTTAATTGGCAGAGAAGCTATAGAGATTTTAGCTAACGAAGGATTTGAAGTTGTAGGTGTTGATATATTAAGCGAGTTAACACAAGACTTCACCCTAGCCAGACTCAAAAATAACCTTAATGTAAAGCTATTTGTAGGGACAAGTATTGAAGAGTTTAGCATTGATGTTGTTTTTGCAAGGCAAGAAGATGAAGTTATAAATTTGGGCAAGTTTGATACAATTATCTCAAGCATAGGCACAAAATCAAATAGAGCGTTATATGAACAAATAAAAGACAAATTTAGTAATGTTGAGATTATTGGCGATGCATTTAAGGTAGCTGATATCTATAGCGCAACTCAAGCAGCATACAATTTAATAGACAAGTACTAATTATATGGGCAGACTTTGTTTGCCCATATATCAATAAAACACCAAATTAAAACCACTCATCAATACATGTGTCAAATTATAAAAAGTGCAAAATTGAGGTAAGTTTTTTGGTGCCGGGGGCGGGAATCGAACCCGCATGGGGTTACCCCCACTGGATTTTGAGTCCAGCGCGTCTACCAGTTTCACCACCCCGGCTGACTTTTCACAATATTATTATGAACTTTAAAAAAAGTCAAGCTATACTTTTATGACAATGATTTTTTTAAATCAAATAATATTTTTCCTATATCTTTTGTGTTTTCTTGGTTCAACTCAGAAACTTTGTATGTAAATTTGTTATCACTGAATTCTTTAATATCTTCGAGTACAAATGAAGCACCTAGCCTATCTGTGCCGGGCAAAACCAGGTAAATAAATTTGTTGCCTTCACTAAAGAAAGCATCTGAGTTTCGCAAAAGTTTATTTAAAATCTCAACTGTATATTTTAAATCTTTGGCGTCATCAAATTTTAATATTGCAATACAAAAAAAATCCAAAGAGTTAATTGTTTCAGCTAGATTTAATTCTTTTTTTATCCTTGAAATATTTGCAAAAGAATAATTAATTAAACTTTGCAAACATGATAAATCAAAAATCTGTTGAGCCATTTTTACCTCTTTTTCTAATTTGCACAAAAATTATACAACGCATGTGATTGATTTTCAAGTATATTTTAGTTAAACATCATTGAATTATTTTGAATAAGCATTATAATTGCAACATGACAATGGATTTTAGTATAGCTGAATTTTTTTCTTTTACATTAAAGAGTATTGTTTCGATTTTTGCGATATTGAACCCATTTGGTGCTTTGCCTGTTTTTGTAAGTTTAACTCAACATTATTCTCAAGCGGATAAACGCTATGTTATCAAACGTTCTGTATATTTTGTATTTGGCATATTAACATTCTTTTTCGCATTTGGCGAGCTTATATTTAAAATATTTGGCATCAATATAGGTTCATTAGAAGTTGCAGGCGGTATTTTGCTATCTTTAGTTTCGATTAATATGGTATTTGGCAACCCTCATAAAGAGCGCACATCCAGTGATGAATTAGCAGAAGCAGAAGCTAAAGAAGACATAGCACTTGTGCCGCTTGCTATACCTTTGTTATCTGGGCCTGGTGCTATAGCAACTGTTATTACTCTATCTACTTCCGTTAAAAGCCTTTTTCTTTATGTTGGAATTTTTATAGCTATTGTAATCTCATGCGTTGCTGTTTATTTTGTTTTAATTAGCTCTTCATATTTAAATAGGTTTTTGGGCAAAATTGGGATAGGCATCATTTCAAGACTGATGGGCATTATCTTGCTTGCAATATCTGTACAATTCATAGTAAATGGTTTAAAAACGCTCTTCCCAATTATATTAAAGTAAAATGCATGTATTAGCGAATATTAAAATTTTGTTAAAATATATTAATTTGACTAAATCAATATATTTTGTATATTAGCATTTGTCAATTGAGAGGTCAAAATGAAGCAAATATCGAAAGACGAATTTAAAACCTTATCGTACGAAAAGATTTTTGAACTGCTAGAAACTAGTGAAAATGGATTAACCCCAAAAGAAGCTGCAAAAAGGCAAAGCGAGTTTGGTTTTAATGAAATACCAGAAAAAAAGCAATCACTAATTGTTTTGTTTTTTAAAAAGTTTTGGGGTCTTACAGCATGGATGCTGGAATTTATAATCATTTTATCGATTTTTTTAAAACATTACATTGATGCTTATTTTATAGGTGCACTTTTATTGTTAAATGCAATACTTAGTTTTTATCAAGAATCAAAATCATCTCAGGCTGTAGAGGCTTTAAAAAAGCAGCTTGCTATAAAGGTTAGAACTTTGCGTGGTCAGTGGACATTGATTGATGCAAGGGAGGTTACTGTTGGAGATATCATTCGAATTAGAGCAGGCGATTTTGTTCCAGCTGATGTGAAAGTTATAGATGGTTCTATTGGCGTTGATCAGTCGGCCTTAACAGGAGAATCACAACTCATAGAAAAGTCAAGCAATGATATTTTGTATTCTGGCTCTATTATAAAGAATGGTGAGTGCACGGCTGTTGTTGTTTTTGTTGGAACAAATACCTATTTTGGCAAAACAACAGAATTGGTTGAACTTGCAAAACCAAAACTCAATATTGAGCACATGATAACGAAAGTTGTTAAATTTTTGATGGTAATTGTTGTGGGCTCGCTTGCTGCAACATTCGTAGTTTCCTATGCAAGAGGTGAAAATCTTTTTGCTTTGTTGCCTTTGATGTTGATTTTGCTAGTTAGCGCAATACCTGTAGCTTTGCCTGCAATGTTTACTGTGTCTATGGCGCTAGGATCCATGCAGTTATCAAAAAAAGGCATACTAGTAACGCGATTGAATGCTTCAGAAGATGTAGCTTCTATGACAACTCTTTGTGCGGATAAAACGGGCACAATTACAGAAAATAAGTTGTCTTTGTCTGAAGTTAAGCCCATTTCTAACTTTAAAGAAGAAGATATTTATGTATTTGGAGCGCTATGTAGTTTTGAAGCTAATCATGACCCTATAGATTTAGCATTTATTAATGCATGTAAGCAGAAAAATATTGATTTATCAAACTATGAACAAATCAATTTTATACCTTTTGATCCAAAACTAAAACGCACGCAAGCAGTTGTAAAATTTAAATCAGAGCAAATTATTGTTACAAAAGGCTCATATGAAAGCATTTGTAGTTTTTGTCCTATAAAGGATGAAGAGTTGAAATCACAGTTAGATCAAATAGTTAATGAGTGGGCGGCAAAAGGTTACAAAACAATCGCTTTATCAATTGAGAAAAACGCTACTATAGATTTTGTTGGTATAGCTGCTTTATATGATCCACCAAGAAAAGATTCGAGTGTTTTTATAAAAGAGTTGCGCAAGCTTGGTGTAAATATAAAAATGCTAACAGGGGATGCAAAACCTATTGCCAAAGAAATAGCCAAAGAGGTTGAAATTGGAGAAAATATCAGCGAAGGCAAAATCATTAGGCAATTTTTATCAACCGATGTAAAAAAAGCTTATGAGATAGTTAAACAAACTGATGGTTTTTCTGAGGTATTGCCAGAAGATAAATTTTACATTGTTAAAGCTTTGCAAAATGGCAATGAAATAGTGGGTATGACTGGCGATGGTGTAAATGATGCGCCTGCTTTAAAACAAGCTGAAGTAGGCATAGCTGTAAGCAATGCAACAGATATAGCCAAAAAAGCTGCAAGCGTAGTATTGCTCCAAGAAGGCTTAGGAACAATTGTAAATCTAATTAAAATGGGACGAATAATTCATCATCGAGTGCTGAATTGGATTGTAAATAAAATTGTAAAGACATTTCAAACTGTTGTATTTGTATGCATAGCGTATTTGATTACTGGAAAATTTGTTGTTTCAGCACTAGATGTTGTATTGCTGCTTTTTATTATAGATTTTGTGACCATATCGTTTTCTACAGATAATGTTAGATGGAGCAACAAACCTGAAGTGTTTAATATCAAGCCTATTGTTAGTGTAAGTGTTGTGATTGGTATTTTGACTGTTTTAGAATCTTTGTTTATTTTATATATAGCCGATAGAAACTATCACATTTTTTCAAATGAGCATGTGCTTCATTCTTTTGGCTTTGGTATTTTACTATTTTCTAATATATTTAATGTTTTTGTTATCAGAGAGAGGGGGCATTTTTGGGAATCTGTTCCTAGCAAGGTTTTGTTGATTTCAATGCTTGCAGATATTGTAATTGGTGTCTTAATGCTTAGCTTTGGCATTATTGTAGAAAAAATACCTAGTCAATTAATTGTTATACTAATTGGCTATCTCATTTTAGTGTCTATATTAAACGATTTTATTAAGGTTACTTTAAGCAAACGTTAGAAAATCATAGATGTAATTTTGACTAAAGCGTTTTTTGCAGTATCGGCAAGAAAAATATATGGTTCGCACACGCAAGTGGATTCTCGTGCCGGATTTATCGTGACAACTTTTGAGCCGTAAAATTTTAGCTTATTTGCAACATAATCGTTTGTAGGTACTGCTCCACTTGAGCCAATCAAGAATACAACATCTGGTGTTTTAACATCACTTATGAATTGATAATAATTATTTGCTTGATACTCATTTTCAACATAATCCCAATCGCCAAACATTAATATATTGGGACGAAGCAGGCTAGCGCACACTGGACAATGTGGAAGATTGGTAGCAATCATAGTATTTTCATCCAAATCGCACAAAGGCACATCATAGTTTTCTTTTACAAAATAACTACACGCTAAACCCCTCATACATTGCAATCTCCACATAGAGCCATGAACTTCATATACATCTGTAGGTGCAACGCCGCTGCGCAAATGATAGCCGTCTGTGTTTGTTGTGTGTACAAATGATGCCTCAAATATCTCTTTCATCATACGAACGATTACATAGTAGCCTTCATGCGGTGTATTCTTATGAGCATTTCTTCTGCGCCACTCATAAAAAGCCCATGCATACTGTGGACGTACCTCAAAGCTGTAAGGAGATGCCAATTCTTGTGCTTCTAATCCCTTTTCTTTAAAGGCCGGGAAATTGCGCCAATAGCCCTCTTTATCCCTAAAAGTTGGAATACCAGAGTCAGCGCTCATGCCTGCACCTGTCAAAAATAGTGCTGTTTGACTTGATTTGATTAGCTCTACAACCTTATCATAATCATTTACCAGCATTTTCTCTCCAAAACAAACAATACGGGTCAATTTCTAAATAATCGCCAAAGTATGCATCGGCCCTTGCTCTACATCCACCACAAGTATTAATATAATCACAATGTGTACATTGTGAAGAGTAATGTTGTGCTGAGCGTAAATTTTTGAAAATGTCTGAATTATCCCAGATATCTAGAAATGATTGATCTATAATGTTTCCTGCTGTGCGTAAAAAATAACTGCAAGGCTTGACGGAGCCATCAAAGCCAATAAAAGCTATTGATTGGCCAGCAATACACCCTTTAGCACCACCAGTTGAAAAACTTAAACTGCGCCTTGTGTAGTCGATGTTGAATGTTTTTGAGTAGATATCGCTTATTGCATAATACTCTGGAGCGCAAGTAGGCCTAATAAACATGTCTTTTTCTTCAAGTTCAAGCTTGAAGTGCCATTTGAGGATTTTATAATAATCAGTTTTTGATATAAGCTCTGTTCTTAGATTTTCTCCTCTGCCTGTTGGTACAACGATAAACATGTACCAGCTTTTTGCACCCAACGATTTTGCTAATTTGTAAGTATTTTCGATATCATGTTGGTTGCGTTTTGTAAATGAAGAGTTGATAATAAATGGCACATTGTGTGCTTTAAGTAGTTGGCTAGCAGATATTGTCGCTTCAAACGCGCCTTTTTGGCCTCTAAAATTATCGTGTGTTTGGCTATTGGAACCATCAAGTGATAAAGATACTATATCAAAATGTTGTTTGATTTTTAAAGCGTTTTTTTCGTCAACAAGCGTTCCATTCGTGGCAAGGCCTACTCGCCAATTTAATTGTTTGGCAAATTGTGCTATCTCAAACACATCATTGCGAAGTAGTGGCTCTCCGCCCGTTAGAACAAGTACTGGTTTGAAACGCTTATTAATGTCTTTCAATGTGTTTGTTATTTGTTCAAATGTTAAAGTCTCACTTAATTGTGCGCTTGCATTTGTGCGACAGTGAATGCAGTTTAAATTACACTTAGGTGTTATCTCAAATGCAAGCCATTTTAACTCATTCATTTGTTAAAACCGTTTCTCTAAATATTCCCAACGCTCTCTAACGGATTCTCTTATTGCTTGTATTTGGCTTTCTTTTAAGCCTTTAAATCTGCCTTGCAGTGATAAATATTCTGTAACATCTAAAAATTTTGGTTTTTTTGTGAGCTTGTATTGGCCATTTTCTATTTCATATAGTGGAAATATACCAGTTTCTACAGCCATTTTCGCCACTTCAATAGTTTTGTCTTCACGAAATTTTTGGCCTGGTGGACATGGTACAAATATATGTATAAATTTAAAACCTCTAATGGATTTTGCTTTTTCAAATTTTTTTGTAAAATCTTGTGGGTAGGCAAGACTTGCTGATGCAATGTATGGCACAAAATGTGCTGCCAAAATGCCCATGATGTCTTTTTTTGGTCTATTTTTGCCTTCCGGTGTTGTTGTAGTTTGTGCAAATAGGGGTGTGGCTGAGCTGCGTTGAATCCCTGTGTTCATGTAAGCTTCGTTATCATAGCAAACATAAATAATATCATCATTGCGCTCTGCTGCGCCACTTAGAGCTTGAAAACCGATATCAAATGTGCCACCATCACCTGCCCAACCTACCACATTTATATCGTCTTTACCCTGCATTTTAAAAGATGCTTTAATGCCACTTGCAACTGCAGCCGTGGTTTCAAATGCCGTGTGAAATACTGGAACGCCAGCATAATTTTTACCCACAGGTCCATTTATAATCGTCCAACAACATGCTGGTATAACAAGTACTGTATTTGATCCCAAAGCCTTAAGAGCTAGCCTCATAGCAAGTGATGCGCCACAGCCTGGACATGCTAAATTATTTGGTAGAGCTATTTCTTGTGTATTTAATTTCATACATTACCTCTCATAAAAACAAACTTTCTACTTTGTTATCTAGAGCCCTTAAGAAAGCTTTTTGCAGGTCTGTTTCTAAAATATCAAAACCACCCAAACCACCAACAAAACCTACAACATTGCACAAATCAAGCCCGCCTGCTATTTCATCTTTTAGAATGCCACCTTTTCCATGCGAAATATTTCTATCAAAAACAACAATTAATTTTTTATTGTCAAGCAGAGCTTTTAAATCATCTTTGGGAAAAGGTCTAAACATATTAACCTTTACAAGATTGACATCAATACCCATAGATCTAAGATTATCTACAGCCAAATGTGCCGTTTCACTTAGCGTGCCCAGTGTAACAATTGAATATTCGCTTTCTATAGTGGGGTAATACTCAACTGCCTTGTAAGAGCGAGAGCTTATATTGTAAAAGTCTTTTGAAACCTCTTTAAAAATATCAAATACTTTTAGCATATCTAAGTGTTGTTGCTTTTTTATTCTATAATAGTCTTTTGGAAAAGCTAGCTCTCCATATGCTTTGGGGTTATTAGGCTCAAGCGTGTCTCTTTTTACTTTTGGTAAAATCTGCTTTACCTGCTCTTTTTCAAGTAATTCTACCGGTTCTTTTGCATGTGTAAGCAAAAAACCATCTAAACACACCATAGTTGGGAAAAGCGCTTTTTCTGCTAAAGCAAAAGACATAATTACAAAATCATAAGCCTCTTGTGAGTTAGCTGCGTATAATTGGATCCAACCTGTATCTCTTTGCGATAGTGAATCTGTAGCCTCAGCCCAGATATTCCAACCAGGCGCTATGGCTCTATTTGCATTTGCAAGCACAATGGGCAATCTCGCGCCACTAGCCCAGTGCAAAACTTCGTGCATCAGTAAAAGTCCTTGAGAGCTTGTTGCGGTAAATGTTCTAGAGCCAGCAATTGATGCACCAATACACGCTGCCATTGCAGAATGTTCTGATTCTACCTTTATAAACTGAGTATTCATCTTGCCTTCGTATATAAAATCAGCTATTTTTTCAATAATGGATGTTTGGGGCGTTATGGGGTATGCGCTGATAACTTCTACATCGCACAATGATACTGCATAACTTACCGCATCGTTTCCGCCTAATACTTTTTTCATATGCACCTCACTGACTCGTATGCTAATTTTGCACCTTGTATGTTTAAATCAGCTTTTTTATCTATTTTGGATTCTATGGCTTTACTTAATATATCAAAACTAAAATCGCCTGTTATTTTGCAATATGCGCCAAGCATAGTTGTGTTAATTATTGGTATAGCAGGACTGCCCAAACCTAGCGATAAGGCTATAGCATTTGCATCTACAGTGTATATTGTTAGATTATTTGGTTTTGTTTTTAAACTTGCAGCATTAACTAACAAAATGCCATCTTCTTTCAAGCGGGCTGTTTCAATAATTGAAAGGCTAAACAGTACGGATATGTCTTCAATTTCAACAGGATAGCGCTTGAGGATTTTTTTATCGTCTACTCTAATGTATGAATGCGATGGCGAACCTCTGCGCTCTGCCCCATATGATGGCATAAATTGCACATATTTACCACTTTCGAAGTAGCATTGCGCTAAAATCTCACCTGCTACGACTGCTCCTTGACCGCCTCTGCCATGCAAACCAATTTGCTTCATAAAAACCTCACGCCATTTTATTTATATATTCTACAACTATATCATTTGAATCTATCGTATATTTGAGATGATAAAGTCCACGCGGGGCTGGACCTGAGACTCTATTGCCCCACTCATCGTACACACTGCCATGACATGGGCAAATAAACTCTTTTTTATCATTGTGCCAATCAACAATGCACCCCAAATGCGTGCAGTGGGCATTTAATGCTACGATTTTTTTGTCTCTATCAATTAAAAATACGCTGTCTTTGTAGTTTACACCGCCGTTGTCTGAGTCCTTTTTTATTGCATCTTTGAGAAAACGCACTAAACGCTTAGTATTAGTCCCACCAAGCGCAAAATCCAAGCCTATAAATCCAACAAGTCCAAATAAAATAACCTTTGAGGTAAGATAAAAAAAATCCCTTCGATCCATGTTTATCCTTCATAAATAAACTCTTGTAGTATAATAGTTAAGTTTTTAAAATACTCAAGTGTGGTGTTGTTTTGTATAGTCTTGCAAAATTTATCCACCCAGAGTTTTAGGTGTTTTTCTAATAGGCGTTGCTTTATATCAAAGTGTTCTGTTGAATCGTTTGTTTCTAAATAAGCCAAAAAAGATAGCTCTGCTGCGATATGGTCTGGCAAATCATGCCAATTTTTGCTTATGTCTAAATTGCAAGCTTGGTATAATTTTTTAATTGCAATTGTGGACTCACCATAGATTTCTGATTCTTTCCAAAATGACTCATAAGGTGGAGCAATGACTTTGGGGTATGCATTGATAAACAGCCTAGTGTATTCTACCTGCAAATCTTCTAAAGGCGGCAATACAAAACCAAATTGTTTAGCACATGCACTATAGCTTTCAAAAAGCTCTTTTTCTGGGTACAAAAAGAGTATCGACAAACAATCAAATTTATTCATTAAATACTGATTATAATCAAAGTTTGTCTAAATTGCAAGCGCTTGTAGGATTTATAAGGCTAGCTAAAAGAAAAAGAGCAAACCGCCAAAAGTAAGCGGCTTGCTCTTTTTAGAAGTAAAAGCTGATATTTAGAATTTGTACGTTAGCTGAACTGCGTATTCATCTTGATGCATTTTGATGGTAATTGGCATACCATCAAAAGTACCGCTTTGTTGATGCTCAAAAGCGTGCTGGTATGCTGCAGTGACTTGTACAGCTGGTGTAATATCGTATGTGGCGCCAAATGATAGGTGTGTTTGTGTAATAGCTGGGGCTATAATGTTATAGCCGAAAGCTTGGCCGCCGTCTGGCACGGGGCTTTTGCCATAGTTAAAGCCAGCCATAAGCGTTAATGGCTCAATTGGTTTATACTCAACGCCAAGCATATAAACCCACTGGTTTTTCCAGTT
>JABEBX010000553.1_pt1 | contig 23554 bp, 25 predicted proteins | sample 7245971 | NCBI WGS metagenome assembly JABEBX01 (sample SAMN14506365, study PRJNA622280) | hot springs metagenome | biome: hot spring [ENVO:00000051]|acidic hot spring [ENVO:00002120]; feature: spring [ENVO:00000027]|sediment [ENVO:00002007]; material: sediment environment [ENVO:01001048]... | reverse complement strand
GGAGATGTGTATAAGAGACAGTTCCTGACCATCACAAGGTTGGTGACGGTCATGGAGACCATCATTTCCGGAGATGTGAATTTCCAGACAATGCGGGTCCTGTGCCAAAGTTTCGACAAGACCCGCTGGGGCAGGGCCGTAGGCGTGACGTACGATATTTAAATGCGACAAATCCAGGGCGTAGGGGACCTTCTGCGTTGACAGTGAAGCGTAATCCTCCCATGTCGATACCGTATTGGCCCGACGGCCGGGATATAAGCCTTCCAATGCCACAGGTAAGCCAGACGCATCAGCTAATCGATGCAGATTGCCGATTTGGTGAAGAAGTGGTGTGCCGTTATTGGCGGCATGCAGACTGTAGGGCTGATTCAGGTAAGTCAGTAACGGGGTGAGTGCTTGGGTATATTCCGGGTAACGATGGACTGTTCCCAGATCATATTGGCATCCTTTCTCCAATAATCGCACATTCGCATGGAAGCGAAAGTGGGTCTGGGGATAGGTTTCCTGCAAGTTTTGCAGGCGTTCCATAGTCATGGCCCCGCCACGAAAGTTTTGCGGGCAGATTTGTACATGGTCCAGACTGATTTTGCCAATAAAAGGCACTTCGATGTTTTGCGCCAGAGCCATGGCCTCTTCGGGTGATTTGCCCGGAAAGGCCGAACCTAGCGAAAGACAGACCGGCTTCATGGCTGAGCTACCTCAGCTTCGGTGAAGCTGAACTCAAAAGACTCAGAATCTTCCAGATTGTTGAAGTGGTTCCAGTACGAATCCTCTTCCTCAATCGAGATGCGTATGGTGCCTTGGCCGCCTTCGTTGTTCCAAAAGCCAGAAACGGCACTGTTGCACATGAAGGTGTCCAGAATGTCGCTGATTTCCCCTTGAACGGTTGGGTTTTGTACAGCAACGGGCTGACCATGTTCGTCCTCGTAGGCAAATTCGTAACCGTCCATGGAATCACCGCATCCCGTGTATCGAATCAGGCAGGCATGCACCTGCAATAACCGGAGCTTGTGGGCGATGGCTTCAATGACTTCTGCATCCAGGTAGGCCTCGTCGTCTTCAAACTCGGCGATAGCCGTGTGGTCCATGTGGACATGCATACTTTGTCCGTCATCGCGCACTTTGAATTCGAGCGTTCCATGGCTGCCCTCATCGATTTCAAATCCTGGCTGGACTGCTTCCAGAAAATCACCGATCAGATCATCCAGCGGGTCGTTTGCATCCAGTGGGGATAATGTACGGTAGAACTCATCGTCTTTTTCCGTGGTGGTTGTTTTTACTTCGAAAAAATCCATGGAGTCACCATAGCCGCTATATTCGGCATGGGCTCCCGTGAAGCCACGGCGGTTCATCTCTTTGAGGATTTTTTCTTGTAACGCATTGAGATTTGAATCGTTCATTGGTTTTTCGCGGGAAACCTATGCTTTTGGCATAGGTAGGGATAGCACCTGTTCCCGCTCTCCTGATAAATGAGGCTATCGGTGAATGGGTACTGCGCGGATTGTTCGATTGTTCGCCAGAATGGCAGGGATTTCGGCTTTACCAGCGTGCCTATGCGGTCACGCTGGTTGCGTCACGGCAAATCTACTTCAAAGTCATAAAGGCTGGATTCACTATCGGTGTAGTAGTTGGCGTGATTCCAGTAGGAATCCTCTAGATCAACGCTGTCGATGAAGATTTCTCCATGACCGCCATCATTATCCCAAAAGCCAGAAACGGCACTGTTGCAAATCATGTCGTCCAGTACGTTTTCAAGGTTTTTGAGTAATTCTTGGTCATCCATTTTGACGGTTTTGCCGTTTTCATCCATGAATGTGTACTCATAGCCATCCATGGAGTCCCCACCACCCACATAGGTGATGATGCAGGACCGCGCTACCGGTTGGATGATTTCAGCTATGCCTTCTATGGAATTTGCATCCAGGATCGCATCGTCATCCGGTGTTGAGTCTTCGTATCGTTCAGAGTGTTCCCAGTAGAGGATGGCGGTTCCGTCCACGATTTTCAGATCCAGTTTACCATAACCTCCGGCATTGTTTTCATAGCCGCCATGCATGTCGTCTACGAGATCTTCCAGTTTCGCAACGAGGGTATCTGAGCTTTCCAGAAATTTGAATTCCTCTTCGTTATCTGCCTGAACGCTCACAACGAAGTCATCCTGGCTGTCGCCGGAGCCATCGTATTCAAGTGTTAACATCTGGAGCCCACGTTTGACCATTTCGAGGCCAATTTCCGCGACTCTTTTTTTGGCTACATCGTTTAATTCACTCATGTTTGCTCCTTGTTGAGAAAAGCAGCTTATTAGGCTGCGCTTTGTTGCTGCTGTATGCATTCACGCGCAAATTCCATTGCTTCATCAATGACGTTTTGTGGAACAAAATTGTAATGGCTGAGAACTTCTCCACTCTCTGCAGCCATGCAAATAGAGGTGTTATAGAGCTTGCCATCCTCTTTTCGGCGGCCACCCCAGGTGTCTTGTTTTTTGATACGCACATCGAATTTTCCAGGACGATATGTAAAAATACTCCCAGAAAATTCAATCAAAAATTTCCCGCAGGAAGACCATTTTTCCTTAATCATTCAGCACCTCCACGGTTTTTGTGTTTAGCCTTGCGGCTGTATGCTTTGGCGTTTTTCTCCACCCGGGTAGGGTGGATACCAAAGCGCGGTTTGAGGCGAGGTAACTCGCCTTTCACAATGGACTTATTCATCTTCAATCTCCTGTTCAAGACGATCATAAATCTCGTCAAGTTGGCTGATGGCGACTTCAATGCGCCGTTCGGCTTCCGCCTGAGAGTCGCAATCGTCGCCCAGTTCGCGCATGATGAAGGTCAACAATCCGTCACCGGCTTGCTCCACTTCATCCATGGTGGTCATCTCGGCATATTCGCCCTCTTCATAAATGCTGAGGACGGCTTTTTGGTAGGGATTAAACATCGTCATACTCCTTTTATGGGGGTGATTGACCATGCAGGGCATGGTGAGGGGTATTGGCCTGCTGCTGATAGGCCAATATATTCAATCGGCGTGGGCCGCCGTTGCCTTAAAAAAAGTGCTTTGAGTAGCCTGCGGCTATTCAAAACATCCTGAATTCGGGCATAGTTTGTTTGAGGAGCTGAGGAAAAGCCTTTTTGGACTCAGCGGAACGGAATGAGCGCATATACGCACAATTTTGTGATGGAAGGTGTTGCCGATGCGGTGATATTTACGAAGATTATTTCGTCAGGAAGTAGTAGAAAAAATCCGCACAGAGGCGGATTTTGTGAGCATAAGGTGTGTTAGATTTGGGATTATTTATGAGGATGCGATTTATGCGTATGCTTACGCATATCGCGTTCTACCAACCAATAGACTAAAAGGGTGAATACGGGAGTCAGTACAGTCATTGCAATGCCCCCGATCATTAGGCTATGCGCAATCATGAAGTTCTCCTTAGTGCGTTGACCCAGATGGATTAGATTGCCTATATTCTTGAAGTATTGTGCATAAAGTATGCGTTGTCAATCAAGGCGGTGTGTCTGGCATGCCATCTGCCAACGCACGGAAAAAGAACGCCGAACCCTGCATGGAGATCCAGAGTAAGGTGCCGCCGATGGCATTCCATACATTCCCATGCGGGAAAAAGATGCCGCTGATTACCGCAATTGCGGCTGGATGGGAAACTAGATCAATGTTTCGAGCCAGTTTCTGAATCGCATTTTTGTAATACATGATACGCTCCATTCCCACAGCCTATATGTGGGTTATGTCTTGAAGAACCCAAAAGTCGGCATGGAGACGCAACCGTCCCAGAAGGGAGTCGGTAAAACGCTCCCTTCTGGGGGTAAAGATAAAAGGCTAACACTTATCTCAAATATGTAGCAGGCAAGATAAAGTATTCCTGAAGAAAAATCGGCGTGGGCCGCCGTTGCCTTGAAAAAGGTATTTTGAGTAGCCGCAGAGGACTACTCAAAATACCCTATGCAAAAGCGTAGGGTATTTATGGTTTAAAATTACAAAAAGATGGCGGTACTTATCCAAAAGACCTGCCGCAAAAAGTGCATCAAACAATTCTTCCTGGACACGATATTTGGATTCGTCCATATCCATAAAATTGTTCATGAGCGTGAATTGAACAGCATGGCTGACAATATCTTCGATTTGTTCTGCAGACAAGGTAACTTTTTCGCTGTCTGCTAAGTTTAACTCATTATCAAAGGTGTTGATTTCGAGTTCTATTTCGTCTTGCATGGTTTTCTCCTGAAATAGAGAGGTGACATAAGCGCCATCCTCTGACGCTTATCTTTTTGGTTGCTCACAGTTTGGAAACATCCAGAATGTAGTCGGCCATTTCCCATAGTTCCGGGGTCTGACTGACAAAATACTCACGGGTGTAACCACCCAACTTGAGCACTTCCCGCTTCATGTGCATGAAACGGCGCTTGCGGTCGGGGTCCAAGGCGCCATCGGCTTCATCGGTAAAAAGTGTGGCGTATTGCTGACCGGATTCCTTGGCCAGGAACAGGGCAATGGCCCGGGTCATGGCTTCATTAATCCAGACGCGCTCGCCGCCCGACATTTTTTCAACGCTCTTGGATTCCTGCGTTTCCGCATCGAACACCGCAATATCAAAACCTTCGCGGTCTTCGCCCTTGGCATTGGTGGTTTGGGTCTGGATAGATACCGTAAAACGCGGTCCATAACAGGCCATCAACAAATCATTGGCATACGCCGACAGGGTTGGCCCTACATCGTCAATGGACAGCGCGATAATGCCATCATTGCCGAAGGCTTTGATGAACATTTCCCAGTGCCTCATTTCTTCTCCAATCCGGTTTACCTGGTCTTGGAGCGCGGATATGTCATTCGCTGCGGAAAGCAGGGATTGCGCTTGCGCCTTGGCATCAATCAAGCGGTTCTGGCTTTGCTGGATGGCCGTTTCTATCCTTTCCAGGGTATCACTTGCCAATTTGCAGGCGCTTTCTCTCTCTGCTTTTGACTGTATATCCGGCAGAACGATGGCGGACAATTCCGTGACAATCCGTTGGATTTCCGCATCCAGATTTGTCGTCTCTTCTGCAAATTCCTGGGGTAAGGCGGCGATTGCCGCTTGAAATGCGGTGGTTGCCTGGGCTTTGCGCGCGGTTTTTTCGGCCTGCTCGCGCTGTTTAGCCGCGAGCGTTTCTGACCATTGCGCCAACTGTTTTTCAGCCTGTTCCAGCAGTGATGCTTCCATCACTAAAGGATGGATACTGGCCAGGGCCGATTGTATGGCCTTTAACCGGTTTTTGCAGGCGACCAGCTCCGGATCCTCGGCGGAGGCCGCTGTTAAAGCGGCCCGTTTTTGGTCCAGTGCTTCTTTCGCCGCACGATATTTTTCCCGCAACGTCGATATCTGGATGGTGATGGGCTGAATTTTATCGCCCGCAGCGCGGGCATCCGCCAACAATTTACAGCGTTGCGCCAGGTCTGTACCCGAACAGGGGACTTCCTGAATCAAGGCCGATTGGCGTTCTGCATCGGCTTTTTCCCGCGACAGATTTTCGCCGTTGGCCTTGATGACACTGAGATCCTGAGCTTGTTGGGTGATGGTGTTTTGCAGGGCCTGAGCATGCGCAATTTGCGCGGATAAGGCCGACTCCCTTTTTTCAATCTCTTGCTGGGTATGCTCCATTTGCACGCGTAAAGCCTGTTCCTGCTGAACAGCGTCTTGAATGGACTTCGCCCGAGATTGTAAATCCTGGAGCTTTTGTATTTCCGCTTCAGCTGTCTCCATGGACTTTTGCAGAGAGAGGATATCCCGCTCCAGGCTGCTGGTTTCCCGTTGATGCTCGGATTCCAGTTGTTGTTGCTTTTGTACCTGTTGCGCCTGCAATTTACGCAGACGCTCTTCCAGGTGGGCTTTGCTTTGTTCCAGACTGGCTTTGCGGGCAATGACGCTTTCGCTTTGCTGGATTTGTGCCGTGATAGCCGCCAATTGCCGCTCCGCTTCGCGCAGCTGCGTATGGGCGGTCTGCTTTTCGGTCTGCAGTTGCGCAATGGTGTTTTCCATTTCGCTGACTTGATGCAGAGCGGCTTCGTGTTGGCGTTTGGCCATTTGGGCCATACCCAGTTTTTCCTGTTGCGTGGACAATTCTGCCTTGAGCAGGTTTTTGACCTGGGCCGCCTTTTTGCCGAGTTCCTTGATGGAATCCAGGCCGAGTAACTCCGCCATGAGTCCCTTGATTTCGGCATTACCATAACTGGAAATGGGTTTGCGATTTTGCGCGGAGAAAACGCTGGTGAAAAAGGTGTCCGGACTGCCGAGAATGCTTTCCAGCACTTTATCGTAGGTATCCGTTTTCCCATCGCTGACGAGGTTGCCGTTTGCGGCCGGTTCGCTATTGTCGTTTTCATCCAGCACAAAAAGATAGGCTTCTGTCTTGCGACGTTTGCCGTTCTGGAATTTGAATAAAGACCGATAGCGAATGCCAGCATGCTCCCAAAAGAGTTCCTTGCAGGCTTCCTCACTACTGAGTTGTTCATAAAAACTGAAGGCGTTAGGGCTGTAAGAGCCGCCGGCCCTGGAGGGCATGATGCGATACGGGTGTAAGTTGTCCATGATGGTGGACTTTCCAGACCCATTAGGCCCAACCAGTGCGACTAGCAGGCCCGCAGAAAGATCGGGCAGATCTAACGTGAGTTTGTCCCGTTTCCGGCCCGAGTAAATGCCGGCGAACCCTTCAAGAGTGAGTTTCAGCGGATTCATAATAAAAAACTCCTTGTGGGGTAATCAGTGGGTTGAAGGTGAAAAAGTACCTTGTAAGAAGCCGTTTTTATCGGGTGCCACCCGACTGCGCGAAGGCAGGTAAAGGGAGTTTTTGGGCGATACGCCGTGGGCATACCGTCTAAAAACTCCCCCAGGGCTTCAGCAAGGCAGCTGAAGCAGGGGAGTCGGGGAGAGGGCTTTATTTAGCCGTTATAAGGGGCAATGATCATAGAGGGCGAGGCCACAAAGCGATCATCGTCATCGTAGGAAAGTTTCAAGGGGTTAGAATTGGACATATCCAATCTACCCAGATGAAACACGCCATTGTTGCCATGTTTGCGGCAAAACCCGAGAAAGGCATAAACGGGCGCACTGGGGGTGAATGTCTGGTAAGGGCTGTGGGTTTCCACCTCAAACTCACTTTTGGATTCACCACGATCGTTGTTCATGGATAGACTCAAGATGTTGTCTTCGGCAACTTTCAAGGTGACCACGTTTTGCTTGTCACTACTAATGGATGTGGAGATATCCAGGCTTTCGGTCATGGCCTCATTATCCAGAATTGTGCAAAGCGGTACGGATTCGGCATTCAACATGCGATCCCAGGCAACCGGCTTGGGGTGAGCCACTTTTTGTGTATGAATGTTCCAGGTATTGCCTACATCCGAAAAGATGAGGTCATTCTCGGTGAAGTGTATCTGGATGCGTTCTACATCAAAATGCTTGAACGCTTTCAACAAGGATTGCGCCGTTTTGATAGGAACGACCGCCGCATCCTCATGCTTTCCACCGTCAGTTTTCAGCATATCCATCTTGATGGCGCTATGGCTGAAAATTTTTCCGTCAGTGGAATAGATGTGCAAATCGCCAAGATATGGGTGGAAATAGACCCCGAGAGATTCAGCGACGCCATTATTGCCGACAACGGCCAGGGCCAAGGCAGCTTGCAGTGTTGTGGCATCCACTTCGGTGCTCAACAAGGTGTCTCCAATCGGCGCGGCCAATGGGAAAGAATCTATCGAAATGGTGACCGCCTTCATGGAGGACCGGCCAGAACGTATTCTGGCTATCCGATCATCCACCTGGATGCTCACGGTGTCACTATTGGATGCCCCCAAAAAGCGCACACATTCATTTCTGGGCAGGCAAAAGCCTTTATCGCCCATCGTGTTTTCGGTGACGGGCAACGACATTCTGGCCTGTATCGGTCCAGACTGCACATGGACCATGATGTTCTCCGCCGTGTCAGGCGAGAGCGCCAGAAAATACTCAGGTTTAAAATCAAACCCATTTTCGCCAAGGATAGCGGCTATTTTTGCCACACTTAAAAAATCATCGTGATTGATCTTCATCATATCTCCTTAAAAAAGATCGAGCAGGTCAACTTCCTGCTGGGGTGTTTGTTTCTTTGCGTTCCGGGTTGCCACAGGATGGTCGGCTGGCTTGTCAGGGTGCGTTACAGCGTCCATTACATCGGGCGTTACCGGCGTTACATCAGGCGTTACATCAGGCGTTACATGCGTTACGCCTGGCGTTACCGGCATTACATCGGGCGTTACCGAAACCGGATTGTCTGTTACGGATACTGCAGGCCCGTTATCAGCGGATGTTGGGGGAACCGGTGGTTTCCCGTGCATCAGATCGCTCGCAATGGTCTCTGCATCGTCGTTGACCAATAAGGGCAATCGACCGACCAGAGGGGCAGCCTCGCAATGGGTGTTTTCACACCATTTGCGCAGTTTTTCTTCGAGCGTTTTGCTCTGGCTGATACCTTGTGCGCGGACCCGCACGACAGGAATGATGCGACCTTCAATCTTGACGGATTTGGCGCCGGCCTGTTCCACGATTTTTTGCAAACTCTCGCGGTCCACGGTATGACGCTGGTCTTCCGGAATGTTGTAGCGGATACGGACAAAAGCCCCCGGGTTTTCCCCGACCACTTTCTGTATCTCCGCAACGTCCGGTGCTGCTTCAAAATCGATATGCAAGAGTTGCTTTGCCGGAGTAGGCATCAGCATACAGGCGGCATTGCGATAATCGATCTCCCAAAACAGCCAGCCTTTGTCGCCTTCTTCACCAAAATGCAGACGACCAATGGAACCTGGGTAGGCAATGCGTTGTGTGCCATATTGCGGCAATGCGTTTTCCCAGACTTGGTGTTTGTGGATGTGACCGAGCATGTAAGCCTGTACTTTACTGGCAAACAGGCTTCCCGTTGTGAATTCATGGTCGAATCCAATCATTGGGACCCCATGCTCTGTGAGGCAACCATGCACCGTGCCGTGCGAAACCCCGATGGTCGGGATATGCTTTTCCCGGGCCACGGTGTTTATGGGTGCGAAGGCCGACAACAATTCGGCCAATACATCGCCCAGTGCAGCATGATCATCTGCCGCAATGGCGGAGACCATTTCTGCTTTGTTCACGGTCGGCAGGCAAGAAAACAAGGCCTTGGTATTTTTGGGTAAGGTTTCCTCGGTAAACACAAAATGGGGAGTTTCCCCAGAGAGAGAACTGACCCAGGCATTGTCTTCGGTAAGAGCGACCTGTTGAATATCGGTCGCCACAAAAATCGGGTATTTGCCGCCCACATACTGAAACACTTCGAGCGTACCCAATGGTTCATGGGAAAAGGTGCCCTGCAACATCAGTACCGGACAATGATTGGACAGGGTGTGAATGCGTTCCGAGAGTTTCTGCACGGACAAACTATGCAGATCGACCCGGTGGTCCGTGGAATCGCCGCTGATAACGGCCACTTCCACGTCCTCCTCTATGGCCGCTTCGACGGCTGCAGAGAAGCAACGATCCACCTCGTCCAGATATTCTGGACAATAGTGCAGGTCGGAGAATTGGGCGATCTTCATAGCCCGTCCTCCACCACGCAACCTTCCCTCCAAAAGTTGTTGAGATACAGTCTGAGGATAGGACCTCTGACATCTTCGACAATTTTGTAGCGGAGGGCCAAGCGGTCGCAGAGATTTTTAATCTCCGCTTCCGTCTTGCTGAGTTGCGCAGCCATGGGTGCGCCGTTTACTTGGCGGAGCAGGTTCTTTCGGTACTTTTTCCCCAAAAGAATAAACCGCCCCGCCAAGCGGGATGCATTGGCGTTATCCACGCGCAATGTCTCCGCCAGGGCAGTGGTGAGTTCTTGTTTGTTCATGATGGACTTTCTCCTGTTATAATGAAGCGAAAGTGACCACAGTAAGGAGTTTCAAATGTCTGCAAGAATGCAAGTTATCGAAAACCCCAGTACCGATAGTCCGGAAATCTCAGGGGCCAAATATTGGACGCAACAGCTAATACGCGTGATGAAAAATCCGGACGATAAAGCGGCTTACGAATACCTCAAGAGAGATTACGAAATGGGTAAATGCGGGCGCCCGAAGCCGAAGCTGGTGTATGCTTCGCCTGCTGACGCTGACGCTGGTCACTAAGATACAGGTCATACCGCGCATCCAATTCCGCATCAATTTTTTTCAAGAGTTTTTTTTGTGTCCCGCATGAGTTCTGCATCTACCGAAATGGGGTGACGCAAAAGCTCGCGTAACTGGTCCTTGATTGCCAGGAGTTCGCCGTTATTGGCGCTCTGGATTTTGGACATGACAAACTGATAGGTGCCTTTGCTTAACATGATGTCTCCTTTCATTGCAATGAAAAGGGATTAAATCCCCCATAGGGATTTGTCCCTATAGGGTGAATAAAAAGACTGTTTTTACCGGGTGCCGCCCGGGTGGTTTTCCACAAAAAATCTTTGCGCATACTTGCTTGCAGGTATCCGCACAAATTTTTTGGAAAAAGGCCCCCGAAGGGGCCGCAGTGGGTTATAGGAAGAATTAGGCGCTTTCGGTGTTCCGTTGCCTTTCTTCGAAAATGACATTATTGACCTCGGCAATATAGCCTTCCACATCGTCTGATTCCAAAGCCTGTTTCAGCTCATGAACCATGGCATTCAGATGCTTGAGCGTTTTGCCCCAATTTGTTCCAAATCGGGCATTGCCGTATTCCAGCAGATCGACAGGATTCAAGCCTACCTGTTTGCACAAGCGGGATGCTTGCTGGCGCAGGGGGGCAATGTCTTCTGTGTTTTCTGTGGGCTGTGCTGCTTCCGGCGCGGGCGCAGAAGCCGTTTGCTCGGGCTGGGGGTCAGAGGGTGCCGCTTCTGGTATAGGGGCGGCAGATTGTTGTTCCGCCGGTACCACGGACTCTGCTCTGGCCTGAGCCATATCCACTACATTACTGGATACGAAGTCTTCTGGCCGTAGAGCGGGTTGATGTTCCAGCGCAGCCGGGGCTTGCGCTACACCTTGCGGCAAGAATGCCGTTGATAATTTGCGGTGTTTTTCCGCAACAGCATCAGCCATGGCCAGCAAATGCGCCAACTCCGCTTTGCAATTGAGATGCGCGATAATTTGGGGGACCATTTCTGTATCCCCTTCATCGGTCATGTGCTTTACTTTTTCGCGCACCTTGGTCATCCAAAATATGGGTTGGCCTTTCCATCCCATCTGGACTTCCACGGGCACTTTGCCGCCACAAAGTGCGGCTGTGTATCTCAATGTGTTCTCAATGTCATCGACGGCATAGAAGCTCCCCGTAGGGATTTCTACCAATTCCGCTGTCATTTTTTCCCCAGGAATCATGACGTGGATTTTTGAGCGGACATTGCATTCCCGTTTTTGGTATTCCGGACAATGTTCCGGATCGCAGTGTCCACGCACCTTGTCTTTACGGCCGCCATAAATGCGTATGGCACGTCCGTTAACTTTCGGGACATCATCTTTGGTGATACAGAGGACGTCACCGTTCCCATTGATTTCGGAATGGTACTTGAGGCCTTTTGCCGTATAGCATTCCATTCGCGTCATCACCATCTGTGCGGGATCCGAATGGGGGAAAACAACCGGAAACTCGTAGAGCTTTTTTACCAGATCCCCTTCCCGTTGTTCGCCGTACAAATCGAGTATCCGTTTCGCCGTTTCCGGGTTCTTGAATTCCCCCGGCCAAACAGAAAAAAACGGTTCATTCTTGGGAACCAATGCGTGTTTAAATCCCGCCTTGGTCAGCGCGGAATCAATAGCCGGGTATCCAACGCCCGCCAAAATCCCGCGTTCCACAATTTGGTGCGCTTTGGGGTCTGTAATAGACCGCTTCAGGACCTTGGTCCCTGGGCGGATTCTACCGATAACTTTCAACATCATGCCCTCCATGTGCATAGGCACCCCGTCAATCCATCTGGGGTGCTCATACAAAAATTCAAATAAACAACAAGTTACCGCTCAAAATGGGATATCATCGTCAAATTCTGAGTAGTTTGTGTTTCCCGTGTTACCGCCGCCAAACGGATCTTCCGGCGGCTGACTACTCCGGTTATTGGATGGGGCGTTGTTCGCACGCTGCTGCTGAGGCTGGCGGTCATTGCCACTGTTGGCACCACCGTCATTGCGCGGCCCGACTAGCTGCAGGCGGTCACCGATAATTTCAGTGGTGTAGCGATCCTGACCTTCCTTGTCTGTCCACTTGCGGGTCTGCAGTTTGCCTTCCACAAAAGCCATGCTGCCCTTGCGCAGGTATTCGCCCGCGATTTCGGCGACACGTCCAAAGAGCACGACACGGTGCCATTCGGTACGTTCCTGTTTATTCCCTTCGCGGTCCTTGAAATTTTCCGAGGTGGCCACATTGAAATTGGCGATAGCCTTACCGTCCGGCATGTAGCGCATCTCCGGATCTTTCCCGAGATGGCCTAAGATTATGACTTTATTAACACCAGCCATGGAATACTCCTTTTTTTTGAGTGAGTTATTGAAAAAAGGCAAAGAGAAGCCGTTGGGTCTTTTTCAGAGTGAAAAAAACCGGATATGAGGTGCGCCCATATGAAACGGCTCTTGCGCGAGTAACAATCCCCGAGCCAGAAAAGGGGACTGTGTTTTGAGTTCGGGATGTCGCCCGTACCTATAAACAGGACCAGTCTAACGGGGGGAATAGAGGGGGATGCCATCATTAAGGGGCTTTTTTCGCGTTTTTTCAGATTGTTTAGAGACCGTCGCCGATGTCGTGAACGGGTTCCAGCCCCTGCTTTAGCGGTAAATCGTGTGTACATATTAAAAAAAACCGTATTTTGCCGGATTATGACGGCCTTTTAGAGGTGAAATGGCGGGATGATAACGAGGGTGTGAGGCTGTTACGCAAGGATTCGTACTTTGGGAAGACGCAAGCGCAATACGAAACCATTATTGGTTTTGAAAGACCAGGAACCGGTACAAACCGATACCGGGCTATTGGAACAATTTTACCAAACCACGCATGGGCGGGCAGATAGGCAGGTGGACAGCTCCATGCTTCGACCTAGCCTTGCTCATGTTGAGAGTGCTGGCCGTTGGGAAGTGGAAATTGATGAGGATGCGTATGCCGTTCGGGGTGTACGCATTTATTTGCCGAATGTTGCCACCCCATCACGCGCTTATTATCCATTTCCCGTCCATCTGGATACGGCGCATGGTCAACGGCTGGCGATGCGTTGGCTGAATCAGATGATGGATATGCATTACACCCTCAATAGCCTGGAACGTCTCTATCTCAAAAAAACATACGAGGATTTGTCCCAAGCCATCAGCAGTGCGCTGCAGCAATTTGTCGGTAGGTACCAAAATGCCATACTGGTTTTAAGTCAGGAACGGACCCAATTACTGGAACAAAGTGGCTTGAAGTCTTTGAATGGTCACGCCCAGAAAATCAGTTTTACCCATAGCATAGACTTCGTAGCGGCATTATCCGCGCCGCAAGACCGCTATCTTATTCGCGCTATTTCTATCATGGACCAACTGATTGCCCTTTATGACCGGGCCTATCTCATTGTGGATTTGCCGCAGGAACGCTATGTGCAGGGCACGGAGAATGCCTACCGGATGGTGGATAGCCTGATGGCGGAATGTTTGCACCAGGCCAGAACACAGAGCAAGCAGTGGTTAGCGGATGCGGATTCACGCTCGGGCGCGGGATCAATTTGATCCCGCAGCTGGCTGGCTTTTTCCCATGAACAGTTGTTCCAGTTCCGCGTAGGACTGTTCCATCCGGGACAGGGCGGCGTGTAAGGCCGTGGGGTCAACGTTTCTGGAAACCCCGGCTTTGGGGTCAATCAGGGGAACGAATCCTGCCTGTGTATCCGCCGCATTGTGTTGCGGCCATAATCGGTAATGCAGCAATAACAACAAATTGCCTATCCGTTCATGGAGGGCATAGGCGGATTCCTGATCGGCAGACAGGACACTATTGGCGGAATAGTCGATACCCAATGATTTCATCGTGTCCACGAGTTGTTTTTGGGCATCACGCACTACGCCAGAAAGGTGCCGCAAGACGATAAATTGATCTTCCAGTTGCATGACGGTCTGGAATTCGGCAGCGGAAGCCTCCTTAGCCAGTGACTTCTTGTAATGGCTGCTGTTTTTGGATTTACTGAGATGCTTGGCATTAAATCCTTTGCGGCCGTCCCGGGAGGACTTGTACCAGTAGCGGATTCGCCATTGTATCGTGACATAACCGCGTAGCTTGCGTACGGATATACTCAAATCGCTCCATTCCCGATTTTCATTATCCATGCGGATTTGATGGGATAGTTGTTTTTGAAAATCGTAAAATTCTCCGGCCAATCTTTTTGCTTCCGCCAGAATCTGGTCCTGGGCCTGCGCGTAAAACAGCATTTGCCGACGGAGTAGCGCCTCAATGTCTTTGAGGGATTCCGGAGAGAAATTTAGGGATATTGGCGGTGTCATGGTTATTTTCCCAAGAGAAAATCATTGGCGGTCACCACCGGAAGCCCATACAACCGCCCCCATATCCTGCGGGCTTTCGTCTGGATGGCGTTTTCTGCGGCCGTTTTTTCCCAGTCATGGTTCTCCGGGGCTAGTATCCATTTCGGTTGACGGGGAGCTTCTATAAAGTAGCTGGCGAGCGGCCACACCAGAAGTTCGCTGTAACAGACGGCCATGGCAAACGGTTGTTTTTGATGGCCGAGATAATCTGGCCCCAACCGCCACCAGAAGGCTTGAGCCGATCCGTTTACCCAAGGTTTCCACTCACTGAGCGGGCAGGGCTGCCGGGAAGGGAAAATGCCACGATGCAGGCCATAAGCGTTGAGCGCATCCGTATAACTCCAGCGCTTTCCTGACTGAGAAATGTCATAGAAGCCTACGAGAAGGGTATCCTGTCTCGCTTTGGCAATACGCTGAATACCGTTCAGAAGGCCAGCCGTATAGAAGTTGGGGAAATAATACCCGCCGATGCCTTCCGGCAGAATTACGATTTGGTGTTTCGGGATGGTCTTCAGGTATTGTTGTGCCCATTGCCGAATATGATTCTGCCGTTCCAGGTTTTTCAAAAAACCTAAATTAAAGGGGAGCGCTTTCCACGGCAGGGAGACGCCACGGATGTTGGCCGGTTGTGCAGGGGGCGTATAAGTCCCATTCAGGAGGATGGCGGTGACCATAATGGACAGGAGAAAACCCGCCAACAGTTTCGCAGTGTTGGGGTGCAATGGGTCTGACGGTGTGTGCTTGTTGGGGAGATAATGCATGGTTATCTGATACGCACGTCTGGATGCCGCAATATGGGCAGAAAATGCGCTGAGCAAAGACAGGGTGACCAGGCCAAGTATCAGCCCGGCCAGGCCGGTTCCCGGGAAATAGACACCCGCCAGAAATAAAGGGGAAAGCAGGGACCATGTGCTTAAGGGCGGCACGCTGGTGATGATCAGGGATGCGGCCATGCGTAGCCCCACGTACTGTGGCTTTTCCGGACCTATCCAGCCGATGAGCCACCAGGGTAGTGACAGCAGCAAGGCAATGGCCGGCCAGGCACAATCACCCAATAAGGGGGTAGCGTAAGGCCAAAAAGCCTGGACAACCCCCACTACCACCTCGCTTCCGCCCAGGAAGTACCCGAAAACAAAGGCGGCGCGGGCGATTTTCCCGGTCGCGTAGCCATAGCCTACGGCAAAAAGCAGCAAAAAGGGGAATAGGCCCAGGTTGCCCCAGGTGATAAAGCCCAGGACAGCGCCGATACCGCCGAAAGTGACCCATGAATAACGCCATCGGTCCTTTCGTTCAGGCGTCATACATTTGCGCTTCATACAGGAAGGGAGAAGGGCTGCCTTCACGGACAGCGGAAATAATGAGTTGACGTTTGGCGCGGGTCATGGCGACGTAAAAGAGACGACGTTCTTCTTCCAGTTCGCTGTCAATATGGGGTGCCACGCCTTCCTCGGCCCCAATAATCCAGACATTCGGCCATTCCAGGCCTTTGGATCCGTGCATGGTGGTCAGGAAGACGGTTTCTGGCCCGAGTTGGGGCGGTTCACTTTTCTTTTTGGCCAGCCCTTCCACAAACTGGATGCGCTGGGCCAACGTCCCACGCAAACGCTGGATAGCCGTTAAAGCAATGGTGCAGTTCTCGGCGACTGAAGGGATTAATTTTTGATTCCAGCGCTTGATACCTTCGATAAGCAGTATGGGGTCCTGAACGGATACGGTGCACCAGCCCTGTAAATTTTCCATGAAGTTTAAACCGCTGGAGAGGCGCGGAGATTTCTTTTGTTCGGTCTGATGCCACTGTTCTGCAAATCCGTCCAGTATGGGCTTCCAGTCACGCATGGGGACCGGTTCCAGTTGCTTGAGTAAGGCATCCGTCGTGTCTGCTTTCCAGCCACATAAAAACAGGGCGGACCGGCAACCAAAAAACATATCGCGGCGGTAGGCGGCCAAGCGGTTAGTGATAGCCGTGCTTTTGAGCAGGCTGCTGCTATTCTTTCCTCTGGGCATTGCCAGAGCACGGGCGCCATTGACGATGCCGGTGAGTAAGCTTAAGACTGCTCGGGGATGCTTGGTTTCCCAAAAGTCATCATCGGCATCTCTGAAATAGGGGATACCCTGTTGTTGGAGTTCCATTTCCATGACGTCCAGCAGGCGGTTGGTGCGGGCTAAAACAGCCCATCCCACAGGATCCTCGCGTCTCCGCGTTAAAAACCAGGCACTTTCTTCTTCGCGGTCGCGGGGGAACAAGCATTCGATATGGCCGCCTTGCTCGGCAGCGGGGATAATCTGTTTTTCGGCGCGGTAACGATTATGCTGAATGAGCCTTGCAGCAGGGGTGAGGATTTCTGGCGCACAACGATAGTTACGCGACAGGTGCAGAATCTGGGCACGGACGTCTGAACGCAATTTCTCCATGCCCGTGTACCCCAAAGCATGCCGGAATGCGTAAATGCTTTGGTCGTCATCACCGACCATGGTGAGTTCTGCACCGGTCAATTCGTGGTGCAGCATGATCCAGGTATATTGCGCCAGATCCACATCCTGAAATTCATCCCCTAACATCCAGCGCATGGAAAGTGGTGGAATGGACCCGTCCTGCATGCCATCCACAGCTTTGGAGATGAGATCTGCGAAGTCCATGCGTTTATCGTTCTGAAGCAAGTCCTGGTACGCATGAAAGGTTTTATAGCCGGGGCCATCATAATCCCGATGGGATAAATCGCTCTTGGCCTTGTCGATAATTTTGTCCATATCTTCGAAGCTGAGCTCTTCTTCTGTTTTGGACATTGCATGTGATATGAGCCGGATGCGGTCACCTTTATTGAGCAACTTAATGTCCATGCCCACACTGCGTAACTGGTGCATGGCCAGGGAATGAAAGGTCCCTGTCCGGATCCGTTTTTCGTGTCCTGGGGACATTTTGAGAATGCGGCGTTTGAGTTCCTCCGCACTATCATGGGTAAAGGTCACCGCAACGAGGTCGCCGTGATCGGATTGGAGCAGGGAGGCGGCCCGATGCGCCAGTACCAGGGTTTTCCCTGAACCCGCACCGGCCAGCAGGAGCACATGCCCCTTTTGCTGAACCGCCAGCTGTTGTTCTGGATTCAGACGCATCAGGACTTCGCTTCTGTGTCGGCCTGTTCCGTGTCGGAGGACGTTGTATTTGTCCCCTCAGTGGCGGTGCCAGACTGTTTTTCTTTTTCCGCTTTTCGCATCTGTGCGGTTTTACCCGTGCGTAACAGGATACCCGTTTCAAAGGCGTAACGAATATTGTAGCGATACAGGGTCAACATGCGTCTACGCACTTCGAGTTCCAGTTTGGACGCTTCCTCGTCCGCATAGATCTCATACAGGGCGGCAGCGGAGATGTAGCCCAGCGTTTTATCCACCTTGTGCAGGATATTGAGGTAATGCTGGTCCATGCGGGAGGTTACCAGCGCTTCTTCGTCCAAAGGCTCGCTGAAATCGGTCGAGAGATGTTCGGCATCTACGCCTTCAGCCTCAAGCCGCTCGGAGACTTTCTGGATAATGCCATCGAAAGTTTCCTCCGCTTCCGTGTAGAGGCCTTTCCAGAGTCGGATGATCTCGTCAAAGCCTTCCTGCACGACGGCCTTATCGGCGCCGGCCCGTCCACTGACCATCCCGGGGTAAATGCGTTCGAGGAAGTAGTTGGCATTGGAAGCTTTTTCATAGGCCCGGAAATACATTTCCTGTGAAAGCCGGGTACTGAGGTGGATGGTGCGGCGAATGCCGGCACGACTGTTGGTTTTCTTGTCTGCCGGCATAGGCAACAAGAGGAACCGCGAATCCGGAGGGCGCTTGGCCCGGCGCGAAGGGGTTGCACCCTGCAAAGGGGTTGTACCCCGCGAAGGGCTGCCGCCTGCAGGGTTTGCTTTATTGCGCGGATTGTCCGCTGAAGTTTCCTTGTCGCTTTGGCTGGATGGGGCGGGTGCAGACGTTGCTGTGGATGTGGTGTCACCCGTTTCGCTCTGTGTGGATTCCGTTTGTTCCTGCACGTTTTCGAGGGGGGTATCGGTAGAAAATTCACCTTCGGTTTTCAAAGCAGTGGTCATCATGAAGCTCCTTATCAAAGTGACGATGCCAGTGTATCGGGTGAAAAACGGGAGAATGTTTTCATAAAGTGGCTTTTTTCTTGTTTTTTGCTTTATGGTTGGTTGATTGCGGTATGGCTCAGTGTGGTCATATACCGCATCTAATTGATCGTTGTTAGCGGAAATAGGCCAGCAAAAACCATGGTAACAAGTTGGATTTTTGTCCTTGGGTATGGGCAATATCAGATTTATTGTATTGTGTTGCCGAAGATCTTGTTGGACTTTTGGGGCCTTTAGCAGCGCACTTGGTTGGGTTGGTTTCTCAACTATTGCACCGGGAGTGATCGTTTTAGCTGCTTGCTCGGGAGTATTGTCGGGCGGATCTTGTTCATATGGTGTGTTTGTTTTTATTGGTTTATTTTCGCTAGACGTGGAGTGTCGCGCCTAGCGATTTTGATATCAATATCACCTTTATTGGTTGTTGTTTTCTTTGAAAGGATCCTTGCCAAGTCTGTGGACCAATTCTTTTTCAAGCTCTTTATTTGTTGGTACGCTTTTTCCTTCTTTCTTCATCTCTGCATTTGTTGGTATTTTGACAGGTTCAATGCATGGCTTATTTGTAAATATCAGATCTACATTACTGGTAACTGTTGAACCTGTTTTTTTGCCATTAAGTTTTTTGACTGTATTTTCTATTTTAATGAAATGTAGAATCGGTCCGTCTTTTTTGACTTTATAGATTTTCTCCACATAATTGGTGAAACCTTTTATGTGGTTATTGTTTGACTTATAATAAGATATGGCTCTATCTACCATGGCATAAGGTACACATATATATTTAACATAGAATCCGGCTACGCCGTTTTCTATTAAATTTATTGCGCAATTATTCTGTAAATATTTATTACTGTTGGCGCCACCAAATTCTAACCTTAGAAATTCATCAGGGTTTTTGATACAAACATTCATTGGTTTTTTTGATTTTATAACTACGCCGTTTGTATTAAAAGTTCCGTGACCAAGCCATTCTCCCTGGCTGACTGAGATTTTCAGTTTTGGTATTTTTTTAAGGTTTACCATATTGTATGTTACTGATGCGGATGACAATAGAGGCGCTGTTGATATTGTGCACCCGATCATAATTGCAGCTACGATTGGTTTCATAATAAGCTCCTTGGTTTCAGTCTAAAGCAATTGGTAGAGGCCTGTTTGGCATCAATCTTTTTCTATCTTCTAATGATTTTTTAAAGTTGTAATCACCTACAGCGAATGGTGGGTAATCCATCAAAATCCAGAAACTCTTTATTTTTTTTCTTGTGTAGTCGTATAAAATAGAAGGTGTTTTTACCATTAATATGTCATCTAGCATTTCCGGGTCCTCTTCTTTTGAAGTTATCACAAATGCGCCTGATTTTGTCATCTGTTTACCTATAATTGTTTTGCCTCTGTATATCCTATATAGTATCTCTATGCTTGCTAGATAGGTAATATCATCGGACATAGAATATAGTATTGTGCTCATGTTTATATCTACCCTTGAATTTATTTCAGGGTCTACTTTATAGGTGCCAGATGATTGGATATCAGTCTCAAGGATGAATGGCATGCTGATATTTATCAATGTCTCTCCTGTATTCTAGCATTGCTCTTTTGAAGTTTTTCCTTGCCCAAGTTAGTCCATCTAAAGGTTTGTTTATTGTTATTGCGCCATAAGCTGCGTTTGTTATATCTTCATCACCAAAAGCCCTTTTGAATCCACAAATATACTGAAAAAGAAGGCCGTGATTCGTTGATGCCTTTGCTGTGATCGTTAGTGGGAAAATTAGATCAGATCTATTTTCTAGCGTCTCTGAAAAAGATTTAATTATGTCGAATATGTTATTGTTTTTTGAAGATGTTATAAAACCTATATGGGCAAAATTTGATTTCGGTCGATACCCCTCTGGCAACATCGGTTTTGGGAAATAATATTTTGAATATGGAACCAATACGAACGATCCTATGAATCTTTGATCATCCATAAATATATAGCCATATTCCTTTAACAGCAGATAAAATGACGGAACGTTGATCGGTTCACCTAAAAGATTTCCCCTATCATTAATTATAAAATCCATACGTTCCGCGTCATTACCAACTTTTACGCAGTCTATCATTTGTAAAACTGCCACGGTGGATCGTACACGCAGCCGCTTGGAGTGCAGGTATATCTGGCTGGCAAGCTTACGCCACCAGAGTACCCTATTGAATTTGTGGCTCCTCCATATTCTGCAAATTCAAAATCGTTTACTGTGGGTGTATCATAAGGCTCATCCGTTTCTTCAACAAATTCTGTTGGGCCAACTTCAGGAGGAGTGCCAACCCATGAGCTGTTAGGAAGCTGATAAGATACTGGTAATCCATCTTGAGCTACAGGTCCAGAGCCTGAAGTTATATCAGCCCCAGCCCAATAATCTGTCCAGCCATCACCGCTTGGTGTTGTGTAATAGTATGTTGTATCCATCTCCATCGCGCATGCTAAGCCAAAATTATAGTAGCCGGCATTGCCGCCGTATGCGCATATAAAATTATCCGGGTTGCCGTTTATTTGCACAGGCTCTATGTTTGCGGATTCATAAAATGAATATGCGTTCCAACAGCCGTCTTTACTTGTGCATCCAGCAGGTACATACGTTGATGGTCCGTTTACAATATCTATGTTCGGAGAGACACAGACATTAATTGGCCCGTATGCACTATTGATTTCGGTGGTTGTATTACTATTTCCAGATGAATCGGTAATCGGCGCCATATACACGTAATCACTGGATGGCAATGGAGATCCAGACTGCCAGTTGATGAGGTCGCCGGCATCAGGTGCAATTGGGAATACTACATCCGATTCAAGCTGTGAATCGTTGTCACCGCTTGGAACTGAAGCAGATTCTGTGTAGTTCTCTGACGGAGAGATGGTATTGGCTTGAACCTGTCCAGCATCAGCGTAGCTACCGCTTGGCTGCACAATATATTCATTCTCTACTTCCGTCAGAAGATATCCGTATTGCCCAGTATTTTTGAACGTACTTGGGCTGCCGCAAGATTTTTCAAGAACACGGCTATTCACAGAAATGGCAGTCAACGGCTGACCAGCGCTATTCCGGGATACCTTCACCTGTTCACCATACATCACCACCGCCAGGCTGGCATTGTATTGGTTCATCAGTGCTTTAATCTGGTTTTGCATCAGACTTTCCACACCGGGGTCATAATTGATTTTCTCAACGCCGTTGGTCACGGTTTCCGTGCCATCATAGGCCCCATTATCCTGTATGGTGTGCCACACGTTGCCATCGATGGAGACCGGTGCCGACTGAATGGTATCCCCTTCTTCCGTGATCTGGTCGAGTTCCCAGCGGGTCTCCCCGGCATACGGTACGGTCCACCCGGCGGGCAAGTAAGCGGCATCCTTGCTTTGCTGATAAATGGCATACAGCAAATACAGTGTATCGTTATTCACGTTGGTGCCCAAAAACTGATAACTGCCATTGGGCTGAACCTGTACCGTTGCGTAAACCTGCGCCTTTGAAGGGCTGCCACCGGATGGATTGGCAATCTGTACATTCTGAATATAGGTGAACATCCCCAATTGCACTTCGGTACCACTGGATTTCATGGATCCAACGATGGCATCCGCTATCTGTTGTTCGTAATTTTTCAGGTATCCGGAAACGGCGTTTTCCGCATCCTGGTTGCTGGAATAAATGGTTGAGCCCAGAGATGCATTAACGGGAACCACCGCCAGAGAACTGGAATCAATATTGGATTCTAGACCGCTTTGCTGCTCGGAACTGCTCTCATTCGTGAGTGGACCGATACTGGCGACGGTGGTTTGTGATTTGCCGGTAACTGTTTCTGTTGCCATGAGCGCTTGCACACCCGTTGTGGTGACCAGTCCGGCAGCGCTGGCATTCGCGGAAAACAGGCAAGTTCCGCTCATGGCTGCCGCAATCGCCATGTAGAGAGCGCGTTTGCGGATGCGGGATAATACCGGCTTGTTTGTTGTAGCTTCGCGGGCAACCATGTGAACCCTCCTGTTAGGGCGCGAAATTGATGATAGACCTATCATGCAAGGGTCAAGGGAGGATGTGTGTAAAATTAACCCGCTTTTTTTCGGTTTTTTCAACTTTCAGGCTAAATGCAGTTCCGTAATCATGACCGGCATAATGGTCAACGCCATAATTCCCAGAATCATGAGGGAGGAAGCGATGGTGACAATAATGTGCGATACGGTGACCACTTTGTCGGCCATTTCCTCCACGCGCAGGGCCAGGAGATTGTTCATCATGGTGAGAGCTTCTGTTTGCGCCACCAAACCAGGGGCTTCCATGGCCGATGCGGCGTCTTTGCCGATATAGCTGGGGAAACCTGACTGACGAATGGCTTCTGGGTATTTCATGCCGCGCTTCATCATGACCCCCAGTGCTTCGAAAGCGCGTTTGGAATCTTCACGGGAAGCGGATTTGGCGAGCATGTCCGGGATAACCTGGGGTTGGATGCTGGTATCAATCAACAAGCGAAAGCCGCCCCATAAGGCTGCGTTATCCACCATTTCTGAAAATTGCCGGAGCGTGCTGATATGGTCCAGCCATTTTTTGAAAGTACGGGACTGCAGGAAAAAAGCCAGACCGATGAAAACGGCGAAATACAGGATACTGTCAAAGATATCTGATAAATGATAAAACACCTGCGCATATCCGGGGATTTTTCCGCCTTCCTCGGTCAGGTCGTTAAAAACCCGTTGGAAGATAGGTACAGCAAATACCATGGTTGCCCAGATAGCGATGATACCGACAATGGCCATAAATACCGGTTCCAGTAACATCCCTTTGACTTTCTTTTGAATACTGGCGCTACGGCGGTAATCATTGGCGATGTTTTCCAGACCCACAGAGGTCTTGGCCCCTGTTTCCAGGGCCTTGATGATGTTG
>JABEBX010020518.1_pt1 | contig 23579 bp, 15 predicted proteins | sample 7245971 | NCBI WGS metagenome assembly JABEBX01 (sample SAMN14506365, study PRJNA622280) | hot springs metagenome | biome: hot spring [ENVO:00000051]|acidic hot spring [ENVO:00002120]; feature: spring [ENVO:00000027]|sediment [ENVO:00002007]; material: sediment environment [ENVO:01001048]... | reverse complement strand
TCAGATCGGCGGCCTGTCTCATGCGCGGATCGCCGTTGCCCTCCGGACCGGGCGTGTGGTCGATGGCGCTCGCAAAGCGATGGCCCATCTCCTGATCCATCTCGCTGTAGATGTCGGTCTGCACGGCCAACATATCGGCAGGCGTAAGCCGGTCGCGTCCGTCGAGCAACTTCTCAATGCGTTCAATGCGGTAGGGATCGGCCCAGTCGTCAGTGAGCGGATAAGGCGTTTTGTCGGTGGTGACGCGAGAGTTGGCCGTAGCCAGAAAACCAGATGGTGGATCGAAGGCATTCGGCATCTGGTCGAAGGGGATATAGCCGCGCCATTCGTGCCCCGTATCGTTGACCGGTACGTCGATCAGGCCGGCCGGCCGCAATGGCACCCTGCCAATCGCATGATACGCAATGTGCCCCTGATCGTCGGCGTAAGCAAGGTTTTGCGTGGGCCAGCACCATTGCGCCAGAGCCGCTGAAAACTCCTGCCAGCTCGACGCCGTATTCATCTCGTAAAGCGGCAGAGCATTGAGCGCGGGATCGTAAAGTGTCCACTTGAGAGCCAGCGGCGGATCGCCCTGCGCAAGGAGTGGATTCAACAGGGGTCCGTGCTCGGTGGACTCAACGTTGACGACCACATCGCGGCCTCCGCGCACATGAATCACCTCGCGATCGACGGCGAGCGGGCGCCATTCAGCGTTCAGCCCCTGGTAATTTCCCTTGCCGTCGAGTTTCTCCGTGTAGAGATCGTCGACATCCGCGTAGAGCGCGGTGTAGCCCCAGGCCACGTGATCGTTGTGGCCGGCCACGACGAGCGGCAGGCCGGGCAGTGTGACGCCGGCGGCGTGAAAGCCCGGTGCGCGCAGATCAGCCATGTACCATGTGTCGGGCACGCGCAGCGTCAGATGCATGTCGTTCGCGAGCAGCGGTTTGCCGCTGGCGGTGTGCGCGCCGGCAACGACCCAGTTGTTCGAGCCGAAGGCGCAGTCCTCGCAGCCGCTCTGTCCTTTGAGGGCAAGCATCTCGGCTGGATCCTCCGGCGCCATTGCCGCGAACGGGGAGAGCGTGGATGCAGGCGCCAGGCGGGCTTCGGCGTTATCGTCGTCGTCATCGTCGCCGTTGTTTTGCGGAGGCTTCCGCAGCGGCCGCGCGCCTCCGTCAACCTTGATACCTGTGGGCGGAAGGTCGCGCCAGGAGCCGACTGGGTAAAGATCCGCGATCAGTTTGGGATCGTTGAGCCTTGCCTCGACGCGGGCGCGGGTGAGCTTGGTTGTGACGCGCAGGTCGAGCGTCTCGACCATCATCAACCCCACGCTCAGCGAGTCCACGCCGGTCCACGGCTCGGGACGGTAGCCGAGCAGCCGGAACTCCGGCGGAAGTGTGTTGCTCTTCTCGCATTGAGCGATGTAGAGGTTCACGCCGCGGGCGTAGTCATCGAGAATGGCGCGGTCGACAACCGACATGCGGTTGTAAATGCGCTGCGCCGTGCGGAGAATCCGGAGCACGCGCTGCGTCTTGTCGTTTCTGACCATACCCGGCCCCAGAATCTCGGCCAGGCTGCCGTTGGCGGCGCGACGGGAGACGTCCATCTGCCATAGGCGGTCCTGCGCCGTAACGTAGCCCTGTGCAACGAACAGATCGGCTTGTGTGGTGGCTTCAATGTGAGGCACGCCGTGCGCGTCGCGTCGCACCATGACGGGCGCGGAAAGCCCGGCCAGCCGCACGTTGCCGTCAAGCTGGGGCAATGCGGCCTTCGCCACGGCGCGCAGATACAGAACCCCCACCGTAGCGGCAAAAAGGAGAAGCAGCATCAAACCGCCTGCAACGAAGAGCAGAATTCGCCTCCAGCGCCGCTTGAGCAGACGCGCTTTCTCAACCTGAAGCGCATACCCGGCAGTTGGTGGCGATTTGAACATAAACCAGAATCAGAATACGACGGAAGTGCAGCGAAGGATCGACACATTGCAGCATAAGATGATGCAGCCGTTCAGGAGAATCTCGCCGATGCAGTTTGCGCCCGGGTGTTCAGGCGGCCATAGACGAGAATCACCGTCAGCAGCAGCAGAACCGCGCCCAGAACCAACGCGCTGCCTTCCGGACCGACGCTGCCGCCGCTCCAGAAGGGATTGCCCGCGGGATGGCTCGTCAGGTAGCTGCCGTGCGGCGAGAGCCCGCTGTCCGCCGTGCCGTAGAAAAAGGTCTCCGCCCAGTCCCAGCCGGAGTGGCAGCCGATGGCCCACCAGGCCGAGCCGGTGACGCGCACGCTCACGCAAAAGACAAAACCGATGAAGGCCGCGGCAAAGATACCGACGCTGCTTTCGCCCGCGTTCGAGATGTGTAGCGCGCCGAACAGGGTGGACGTGACCCACGCCGCCTGCCAGAATGCGCCGCCCGCGGCAGACTTTTGGTGGAGTGCGAGGCAGGGAAAGAAGCCCAGCAGAGCCGCCGCGTAGACGCCCGTCGAGGCGCTTCCCCGAACGAAGACGGCAAGGACGCCGCAAATCGCGGCGATCGTGCCGAACGCCCACCAAAAGTTGATGCCGCGGGTGAGGGTGAATTGCAGGTAGCAGCGAAACACTCCCTCCTCGAAGCAGCCCGTCATGAGAAAGACACAGCCCCACAACAAGCCAAACCGGAAGACGGCTACACCGGAAAGTGCGGTGGGACCGAAGTGCAGCCAGCCGCCCGCAGCCAGTCCGCCGACCAGCGCGGAAAGCGCAAGAAAACCGGCCGCGAGACCGGCGAGAAAATGTCGACGTCTCTGCAGGCCTGCGAGGTAGTACGCCGAAATCCGACGCCCTTCGATGAGGCCCACGAAAGCGGCCGCAATGATGAGCGCGAGCAGGCTTGCGACCTCATTGAAGAACGCCGATCCGGGCGCCAGTTCCGCGGTTCTGCCGATCAGGTGAAAGTGGAACATCGCCGCCATGATGACGGACACGAGCGGCATAAACAGCAGCAGAAACACCAGGATCGACCAGCCTGCGCGCAGCCCCTCAGGGCCGATGAAGATCCAGAACAAGCCACGATCAGGCATCCTGATGGGAATGGGATCTGCGAGCGGCGGAACAACTTTCGCGCCGTTCCCGACGGGCGTGGCCGCGGGCAGGGATTGATTCTCCGGCTCCATGAAGCCTCTTTCACACGAGTGATTGCAGATGCCGCGTCTTGTCTGAGACGCCTGCATTGCGGAAGGAAGAGCCGGCGACGGCTCGCCCGCCACACATGCAGCTTAAACCCTGAAAGCGGCGATTCGGTTGCCTGGCGGGCCGTCTTCGCACGCGAACCTGGAAGCGGACAGCAAAGCAAACCACCTTATCGATAGCGCCGCGTGAGTTTGATGACCATCGAAAAGACGCCGGACTCGTCGCGGGCCACCACCAGCGAAACGTGGCGGTTGATGGCCACCTCAGCTTGCAGCAACTGTTGGCTCGCCGTGTCCACATCGGTGGCGAAGGTGAGAGTGACGATGCGGCCAAGCTGTTCGTTGGCGGTGATGCGTGTGGTCGAGTTGCCGAACGCGCCAAGGTAGTTGGGATCGATCTTGACCGAGCCCGCGCCGAAGAGCCTCTGCACGCGGCTGCTGACGGTAGCGTTGAGCGCACCGCCAAGAATCGCGTCCGTGGGATTCGTCAGCGCCTGTTCCTGCTGCTGTTGCGTATAGAGGCGCTGCTGGCTGGCGGTATGGCCGAGCGCCAGCAGTGAGACGACATCAGCCTCGGGCAGCGGAGGATCGCTGCGATACGTCACGTCGAGCTTTTGCGGCGATCCGTGCAGGCCGAGCGCGATGTCGTAGTCCTGAACGTGCGCCGTGGCGCTCAGGTCGATGATGGGTTCGATCCGCACCGGATTGGTAAAGCTCACGTCGCCGCGCTCCAGGTCGTAGCGGGTTCCGGCGATCAGGGCGCTGCCCTCGGTGAGGGAGACGCGACCCAGCAGCGACGGCGTCGCCAAGGTGCCGCGCAGGCGCAGATCCACGTTGCCGGCCAGCTTGGCGAAGGCGTTCTGAAAGCTCAACTGCGGCGACGAGATAATGTGAACGTCGAGGCGCAGATGGTTCGACGGCGCCTCCGGCGGAGCGATGGTTTGTACGGAATTGCCAGCCTGGGCTGCGAGGGCCGCGAGATCGAGATCGGGGCTGACCGAGAAGCGCGTGATGAGAACATCGCCGCTCAGGAGCAGGCTGTTCTGGGGGCCTCGCAGGTGGAGGGTGGCATCAGCAAGGGAGCTGACGCCCTCGGGATAGCGGATGTGCACCTCGTTGCCGGTTACCGACAGGTCGGCAAAGATGCCGTTCTGGTAAGCGAGAAAACCGCCCACACTCAACAGACCGCCGCCGCTCATCGCCGTCAGGCTGCGCACCTCGAGCCGGTTCTGGTTGAACTCGAGCGTCCCATGCAGTTGGCTGAGGCCGTTGGGCAGATCTTCGAGCGAGAGAGCGCCGTTTTCAAAATCGATGCGCCCCTGCAGGCTGGGATGCTGAAGCGGCCCTCGCGCTTCCACTTGAAAAGTCGTCGAGCCGCTGGCGGTCAGATCAGGATCGATGGACTCGGCGAGCTTCAGGTTGATCGCGCCGTTAGCGGCAAGATCGAGTTGCCGGTCGCCCTCGATCGAGAGATCTCCCGCGAGGTGCAGGTTGGTGTTTTCGCCGGTCACATGCAGCGGATCGAGATGAATGCGGCCGCTGGAAAGCGTGGCGTGCAGTCCGCCCTGGCCCTTCAGTTGAACACCGGAGACGATGAAGGCCAGTTGGTGGAGCTGCGCCTCGCCCTGCAATCGGCGCGGATGCGCGAGGGGTCCGTCGACCGAGATGGTTCCATCCAGCGCCGACTCGCCCTGGAATGCGCTCACGTGCGCCATGCGGAGAATTGCGCCCAGATTGAAGCGCGAGAATGTGAGCTGGGCGTGCGTTTGCCGGTCGCCGCGCAGTTCGGTGCGGCCTTCAAGTTTCAGAGGCGCCTGCTCCAGTTGAGTCGTGGCGGTGTATTGGAGCAGCGGCCCCGCGGAGTGCGCAGCGGCCCGCAGCGCGCCGAAGCGCTGCCCATCGAAGCTGAGGGCGGTGACCGTTGCCTGACCGTCAAGATGCGGACTGCTCAACGTGCCTGAGCCGTTAAGGGCGGCAGCGAGCCTGCCCGCGGCATCGATTCCGCGGCCGCGGATGGGGCCGAGGCGCGCGATGTCGATGTTTGCGGCGCGCGCCACAACCTGGAATCGTTCAGTCTTGAAGTCGTAGCTGCCTGACGCGGAGAGATTGCCGCCCGCCTCGCTGAGCGCGGCCGATGCCAGCTTGAGCTGCTGACCGTCAAACGATCCCCGTGCGCGAAGTCCCGTAAAAGGCTCGTCGTAGAGCTCGCCTTTCTCGATTTGCACCGTGCCGGAGGCAGCCGGCTCATGCAGAGGCCCATCGGCTGCAATGTGCGCGTTCACCGCCCCCCTAAGTGGAGACCGCGCCCCGCCTGCCGAGGCAAGGAACGGCTCAACTTCCGCCACGTCGAGATTGGCCGCGTCGAAACGCGCGTGAAGCATGGAGTCACCGTCGAATCCCGGCGCGCGGTCTGATGAAGCATCGAGCGTGCCGCTGAAGGCGATGCGCGTGCTGCCGCGCTGGAGTTCTGCGCGTTGAACCGCAATCTGCGTTGGCGAATACCGGCCCGCTACGGACACGGAATCGAAACGCAACAACTGCGGCGCGCCGGCATGCACCGCGCTCGAAGGCAACTCCACCGCAAGCTGCGTCGCCTGGAATGCGCCCGCAATCTGCGGGCGGACAAGCGATCCGGTCCAGGTTCCGTGAAAACCGGCCTGGCCGGCGAGCGAGACAGGCAGGGCTCCTGCGCCCGTCCTGCCGTTGCGCTTCAGGCCGAGGCTGCGCAGCGCGCCATCGAACTCAGCCAGGTTGCGCGAATGGAAATCGATCGAGAGCGAGGAAGGGCGAACGATGGGATAGGCGCCCAGCGAACCGCGCGCTACGAGGTCGCTTCCATAGGTGTGTAATTCAAGTTGGCGCAACTCGACCGCGCCGTCCCCTTGCGAGTATGTGGCGTCGATTGCGCCTCTTGCCGGTGTCTCCCCGGCGGGGGTTTGCCGCGAAGGGCTGAATGCAAGCTGTGCATTGACCAGAAGGGTGCTGCCGTCGCCGTGCGTCCAGGAGGCGGATGCCGGCCCACTCAGACGCGCATCCAGTCCCAGACGCCGGTATCGCGGTGGGCTCACGATGTCGAGCACCGAATCGAGAGCAACATCCTTGAAACTAACGGTGACTTTGCCGTTGACGGGAATGACCCAGTCCGGGACTTTAGCAACGATATCTCGATTGGTCGAGGGCGGCTGCACTGCGATCTTTTGCGGGTGCGCGGAGGGGTCGAGCGGCAGCCAGGGCGAGATTTCGAGCGCGCCGTCGATCTGTCCTCCCTGCTTCAAACGGGCAGAAATTTGCGTAACAAGCAACTGTTTTTGATCGGCGTGGACATGCGTCGAAAAGGTGACATCCTGCGCGTTCAGCCCACTGCCGATATAGGAGCAGTCGTCAACATGGACATTGCCGTCGATTTGGAAGATGGACTGCCTTCCCGATGCGATGAGATCGAGGTGCGCCAGCCCTTTCGGCACATCTGGATAGCCTGTGATGGGATCGAGCAGTTGCAGATCCAGGTCGCCCAGCAGGCGCGCGCTCCAGTGCGGGTGCGTGAAGTCTTCGACGTCGCCTGCAACATTCAGAACGTGTTCCTGGCCGCCGCGTCTCTCCGCGGCGATCCGCAGGGAGCGCAAAAGCACACGCGTACGTTCGAGGTCGAGCGTGGCCTCGACCGTCCCATGCACGGCGAGGCTTTTGCGTGGAAGGTCGCGGGCCAGGTTCAGATCGGCGACGCCAGCCTCGATGCGATAGGATGCCGGCTTGTTCCAGTGTCCGGGAACGTAGCGCATCGCCAGCGAAAGATCGTTGGCCGCAAAGTCGAGCGGCAGGTAGCGATCCTGGTAATCGAACTCGGCGGCGCGAACGTCGTAGTGGATGCGTCCCTGCTCAACTGCAATGCGGCTGGCGTGCAGCGCAAACAATGTGTCGATCGACGGCTTCGATGAGGTCTTCCGCCGGCGCGGTTGCGGAAGATTTGTCGATCCGTTGGGATAGACGATGACGTGGAGGTTGGGCCGGTCGATCTCCAGAGTGCGCAGGCGAACCGTGGGGCTGATGAGATTGCGCAGGCTGAGAACCACGCGCAGATGCTCGATGGTTGCCAGCGGCGCTTCGCCCGAGTTTTCGAGGCCGTGAATCGTTACGCCGCCGGCCTCGGCCTCCATGTGAAGCAGTCGCCAGTGAAAGGATGCAATCTCCACACGGCCGCCGGTGAACTCTTCGAGTGATGCAATCAGGTGTTTGCGCACCAGGTTTTGAAAGGTGACGGAGCTGGCGGCGAAATAGACCCCGGCGGACAAAAGCACCAGGAGGACAATCATTCCTGTTATCGCGAGGGGAAGATGAAGCAGGAAGAAGCGGCGCAGACGGCTGCGCGCGCCGCGCCGCGAAGGCTGCGGTTCCTGCGTCTCTTTCGGGGCGCGGGGCGTATTGTCGATCTCGCTCACCGGCCGCCTCCTTTCATGCTGCTGGGGCTTGCCGCAGGTTGCGGCGCCGGTTGGGAGGAAGACATGGAAGCGGGAGCGGGATTCGAGGCCGGCGGCGCGGCAAGCGCGGGGTCAAGCACCTCGACATCGCCCTCCTGGCGCAGATTGGCGAGCCAGTTGTCGAACAGCACATTGACCTGCTGCTCGAGCAGAATCTCGCGAATGCGCGGTTCTACCTGGCTGAGCGGGGGAACGGTTTCGCCCTGCGTGTACTGCGGCAGCAGAGTGTCATGATAGTAGCTCTCGATCTGCTGTTCTGAGATCTGAATGCCCTGCCGGAAGCGCTGCTCGATGAAGCGCAAAATCTCCATGCGATTGCGGAGATAGGCCTCGACGCGCTGTTCGCTCAGACCCTGCGCGGCGAGAAATGCTCTCCAGCCGGCGTCGGAGGCGCATCTCTGGCGCACGCAGACCGGGGCTGCCCTGCGGATCTCATCGAGCCGCGCCTCAACCTCCTGTGGCGTAGGCTCAATGGCCGGAATGTCGTCCTGACGAATCTGTTGTTCGATCAGCGCCCGGCTGATGAGGTGTTGCAGCGCCTGCTGCTCGGTCAGTGGAGCTGATCCGTGGTTGCTGGGATCGAGAACAGAGAGACGAATTTCGTCATTGAGATCGCTGGCCAGGATGACGGTTTTGTTCACAACGGCGACGGCGCGGTCAAGAACGACGGACGACGCGGCAGAAGCCGGCTGTTGCGCCCGCAGAGCCGCGGATCCAGCCACCGTAAGTACGGCCGCAAGGAGCCATAGATGCGCGCCTGGCGGCATCTTCCAGCGAATTGCGGCGCGATTCCTCATCAGAAGGCCTGCCCCAGACTGAAGAAAAAGTTAATATGCGGCGCCTGGCCGAGGTACGGTCCTGTTGCGAAACCTGGAATCGTACTTCCTGCCGCCGTGGGAATCGAGTAGTTGATGTTCACAGGGAAGATCGGTGGATTCAGGTTATAGCTGAAATCGAAGCGAATGGGGCCGATGGGCGTGTGATAGCGCAAGCCGGCGCCCAGTGCGTGCGAGAAATCGTTGTAGCTGCACGGACCCTGCTGCCCGGTTGATGTGATGGGGCCGGTATTGGTGGGATCGTAACCAACAGGATAATCACTCGGGTTGGTTGCGACCACATCCCTGCACGTCTGGCTGTGGGGTTGGCGCATGCGCAGGGCGCTTGCCCACGCGTCGCCCGCGTTCGTAAAGACGTTGCCCATGTCGTGAAAGAGCACGAAACTCACCGTATTGCCAAACCAGGGCAGTGTAGGCGGCGGCAAGCGCAGCTCCGTGCTGTTGATGAGCGCCCCCGCGCCTCCGATCTGGTAGCCGGTCTCGGGATCGCGCGGGCCAGCGGCATTCTGCGCGAAGCCGCGCAGCGAAACGGGACCGCCGGCAAAGAGTCTCTCCGGCAGTGGGATTAGCTCGCTGGAGCCGTTGCCGAAGGCGCGAATCTGCCCGTAGCGCGTATTGCGCGCCAGCACAAGACGATCCTTGTCGAAGCTGTAATAGCTGGAGTTCGAGGTATCAATGCGGTTGAATTCGGCCTGCGCGCCGAAGAGCCTGTCGGAGAGAAACTCCTGAAAACTGGTGTAGGTGCCGCGGTGCGCATCCAGCGGCACGTCGCGCGTGTCGCGTATCCATGTAAAAGCCGGCCCTCCCACGCGCGTAGCGGTCGATAGCTCAGAGAGCGCGCCGGGATAAACCTGCAAAGTGGCGGCAGCCACTTTTACTCTGCGGAAGTCAATCTCGTAGATGTAGGTGTTGGCGCGGGAGAGCCACGAGCCGGGACGGTTAAAGCTCTCGGTCAGACGAAATGCGCCTTCCAGGCGCGACGCCACATAGGTCGAGACATCCTGGCTGTTGGCGTAGCCGCCGGAAAATGTGAGACCGAAGTTGGGATCGCCCTGGATATGCGGCACCTGGTACTGAATTCCGATGCTCTGCTCCAGCAGACCGTAGGAGGCAAGCAGCGAGAGCGATTGCTCACGGCCAAACAGCGCGTTGCGCGTGATCTCGATCAGCACCCGCGGGCTGACGCCGGTCTTGCCGCTCGGACTGCACGGCACACCAGCGGCAAAGGCGCCCGCGCAGTTATTCTGCGGCTGGCCGGTCTGCGCCTCGAAACCAAAACCGGGTGTCAGCGTCCAGCGGCGCGCTTCGATCGCCTGAATCAGCACATTTTTTTCCGGCGCGTCACCGGCTGGATTGACGACCGCCGTGTTCACTTCATTGAAAAGCCCGAAGTCGTAGAGATTGCGCTGCGTCGCCAAGAGCGCGTCCTGGTTGAGAGGGTCGCCGGTGTGAATGGCGATGGCCCTTGCCACTGTCTGCGGGCGCGTCGTCTCGAGACCCGTCAGGAGTACGTCGCGCACAAAAGTCTGTTGCCCCTCGTCGATCTGGAAAACCACGTCCACTTTATGGGGATCGGCAGCCTCGGGACGCTGGGTCACGTTAACGGCGACTTGGCTGAATCCACGCTTCAAGTACTCAGACACCAATGCGTCGTGGTCGCCGGCCAGGTTGCGAGGCGAAAGCATCTGGCCGGGCGCGGTGTTGATGAGCGCGGTCAGCGTCTCCGCCGTGATGTGATGGTTCCCCTTGATCCGCAACGTGCCGACGCGAATCTGCGGGCCCTCCACAATACGGTAGATAACCTTGAGCGAGGCGGTACGGTTGCGGGCCGACCGGGAAGACGCTGCCTCCGCCTTTCGACCGCCGGCAGTCTCTGCCGTACTGGTCTCGGAGCGCACCTTGACCTGCGCAAAACCGTTGTTGCGATACACGTTTTCGAGCGCGCTCACATCAGCAGCAACCAGCGCCTGACTGTAAAGACCGTGACGGTCAAGCATGTCAGCCGCATGAACACTCAGCAGTTCCAGAAGCGTAGCCGTGGAGAAATAGTGATTTCCTGTTAGGGAAACCTGCTCGACGCGCCGCCGGGGGCCCAGTTGCACGGTATACAGAATTGTGACTTCACGATCGCCGGCAGCCCGCAGCCGGTGATCGACGCGCGCATCGAAGTAGCCCAGGCTTTGAAAGTAGTTGCGCAGCCTGCGATTGCCCTCGTTGAGCAAATCCTCGTCGACGCTGCCCTCTTGATAGATGGGGATGAGCCGCTTGACGCGTTCCGGGTCGATGTTGGCGCCATGAACTTCGACGTGTACCACAGGCCCGCGATGCGCGGTAAAACGATAATTGACAGCCTTGGTCGCATGATCGTAGACAGCCGATTCCAGCTTCACATCGGCTTCAAGACGGTCCCTTTGCTGGTAGAAGCGCGACACGCGATCAAGTGCGTGATTGACCGTATCGCGATTCACGTGTGCGATCTTCCAAAGATGGGCATGAAGGCGGAATTCGTCCGCGGTCATGCCCGAATCACCGGTGACCGTCACCTTGCCCACCCGCGCGCGCGATCCCGAGACCACGCGGAACGAGATGTCGGCAAGCTGATGCGGGCGGGGGGTAATGGTCTGCGAGATTGTCGATTCGTAATAGCCGTTCTGCTCAAGGGTGGCTCGCATCTGAGCGACGGCCCGTGTCATCTTCTCCGGAGTCAGCCGGGTTCCGGCCTCAAGTTGGCTGGCGCGCTGAAGCTGCATGTTCATGGTGGCGCCAGTGGCGCCGCCCACGCCCACGATGCCGATGAAGGTCCGTGGAGCGCCGGCAAAGGTCAGTGCAACGCCCCCATCCTGGCGCGTGGCGCGCGCCTCGATGGTTTCGTAGAGACCGGTGGCATAGAGCTGGCGCAAGCTGTTCTTCAGGTCGTCCTCTGTGAGCGGTGCTCCAACGGCCTGGGGCAGGTGGTCGGAGAGCGGACGAAGCCGGTCCGCGGGAATGCCTTCAAAAGAAATGCTCCGGACAGGCAAACCCTCCCACTGGAGAATGGGGTTGCTCAATGGCTCAAATCGATTTGCCGGCCCGGAAGGCGCTGCGCCCGGTTGGTCACTGGAAATGGTCGAAGATTGCGCAGAGACAGGGGCGGCTTCAAATCCCTGGCACCATCCGCGCTGCATCGCGGCGCCGGCCGGCAACAAGCAGCAGATGAAGGCGGTTGCCGCGCGCGCCAGGCGCCGCGCCGCAGCCTCCGGTTTCAATGGGGCGGGACAAAATCCATATCGGGGAGCCGCAGCACCGCATTTTTCTTCCGGCTTTGTCCGCAAGACCATACCTCAAATCGTGCCGGGCAACACAAGATCAAAATCACAGCCAATGTGGCGCACCACACGAAGTTCGAAAGCCTCGGCTGCTCTTCAATCTTCCGTGGGTCTGCCGATGCCAGATGCTATCCCTTATACTAGCGAGGAAGGATGCAGCGGCAAAACCCGGAGAGCAGTTCCAAACACGGATTCCGCCCAAGCATCCGAATCGTAATGGCGCCAAGCACGGTTCTCAACAGCTCGGGAACCGGTTCCGTTTTGAGGCGCAGGATCCATGGCGGGAGCTGCGCGCATGTTCATTCCGGGCGGCCCGGATCGCCCGCATCCGGCAACGCGCTTCAGCAGCCGGAAGCGTCGATGGTTGCATGGCCCGCTTACCGGAGTCGCGCCACGATAAGAGACCGAGTTTCGGCTTCAACGATCTTCGCCCTTGTCTTTTTGCATCGAAACCATTAGCGAGTACCTCCAGGGAAACAGATGGTTGACGCTCCTAGTTCGACACAAGCGGCCCGCCGGTCCCGATCCGGTGGCGGACGAACAGCCCAGACTGCCCAGTCAAGTGAGCCAAACGGCGGCTCGGAACCCGTCGCGGCTGCTGCAAAGCCCCTCTCTGCCGATGCCGAGATTCTGGCGCGCGCCCAGGCAGGCGACCACCAGGCCTTCGCTCAGCTCTATGCGATGCACAAGCGGCGCATCTACTCCCTCTGCCTGCGCATGGTGGGCAATGTGGCTGAAGCTGAGGATTTGACGCAGGAGGCGTTCCTTCAGCTGCACCGCAAAATCTCCACCTTCCGCGGCGACTCGGCTTTTTCCACCTGGCTGCACCGGCTGGCCGTCAACGTCGTCCTGATGCAACTGCGCAAAAAGGGTCTCTCGCTGATCTCGCTCGACGAAGCCATGGAACCTAATCCGGAGGAGGGCCCGACCCGCGGTTTTGGATCCCCTGATCTCGCACTCACGGGCGCCATCGATCGTCTGGCCCTCGGGCGCGCCATCGCCGACCTACCCGCCGGCTACCGGCTCATCTTCATCCTTCACGACGTGGAGGGTTTTGAGCATAATGAGATTGCATCCATGCTTGATTGCTCCATTGGCAACAGCAAGTCCCAACTCCACAAGGCGCGTCTAAGATTACGGGACGCCCTGCGGGCACAGAACCGCCAGGAGGCGCGGCCATGAACCACGACCCCCGCAATATCACCTGCGTCGAGTTCCAGGCTCAACTGCCAGAACTGATTGGCTCGGGCCAGGATGCAGCCACGCATCCGCACCTTCGAACCTGCGAGCGCTGCCGCACTTTGTTGAATGAACTCGAAACCATCGCCGAAGCGGCACGCCAATTGTTTCCCAGCGTGGAACCGCCGGACGAAGTGTGGGAGAACATCGAGTCCGCCATCAAACAGGAAGACCAATCAGCCCCGCACGCCGGCTAAGCCCCGTTGTGCGAGGTCTCCGGTTTCGCATCACCGCGATTCGCATCACCGCGACCGGATCTTCCTGCTGAAAAACCACTGCCTCGGCGCGAACCTCTCACCTTTCCGGATTTTCTGCCGATAGATCGGTGGGATGGCTGCATGGAAGCGAAACGGGCCGGATTGCCTCCGTTCTCCAAATACCTGTCACTCCGCCAATGCCACTTGCCAATCTCCTCATAACATCCAGTCAGCATCAGCAGGAACCCCGGAGGATTGGACAAAGGCAGAAGATCACCTTCCACCGGAAAGAGATGCCGAAAGGACCAAACTTGCAACTTTTCCCTTTCTGCATTATCTAATGATAGAAAAGTTGATACTGGGGGACTCAATGTCAAATCATCCAGCCGCACCCTCCAACGAGCCCGCACCAAAGAACGCACCCGGACTGCGTACGATTCCGGTGCTGCCAGTTCGCGACACGGTGCTTTTTCCTCATGCAGTTCTGCCCTTGACGGTGGGACGGGAGAGTTCTATCCAACTGATTGAATCGTTGGGTGATGAGCGGACGATTGTGGTGGCAACGCAGTTGGACGCACGCGTCGATACGCCCAAGCCCGCTGACCTGCAAGGCGTCGGGACGATGGCCACGGTGCACAAGGTTGTGCGCATGCCCAACCAGAGCCGCTTTGTCTTCACCGAAGGCGTGAGCCGGGTGAAGCTGGTGCGGTTTGTCCAGACAGAGCCCTTTCTGGTGGCAGAGATCGAGACCTTGGAAGACGTGGAGCCTGCCACATCGCCGGAGTTCGAAGCCCTGGTGCGCAACGTGGTCGAACAGTTCCAGCGGATTGTCTCTGAGTCCCCCACGCTCTCAGACGAGCTGCAGACCATCGCCGCGAATATCGAGGAGCCTACTCGCCTGATCGATTTTGTCGCCTCCTCTTTGCCCTTCCTGACCACCGACGACAAGCAGCACCTGCTGGAGACTCCGGGGGTTGTGGAGCGGCTGGAGCAGTTGAACAAACTGCTGGCCAAGGAGATCGAGGTGCAGCAGTTGCGCGCCAAAATCCAGACAGAAGTCCAGGATCAGGTGCATCAGTCGCAGCGCGACTATTACCTGCGCGAGCAACTGAAAGCCATCCAGAAGGAGTTGGGAGAGCAGGACGAGGGTCAGCGCGACATCGAAGAGCTGCGCCAGAAGATCGAAGCCGCGGGAATGCCCGATGAAGTGAAAAAGGAGGCCATGAAGGAGTTGGCGCGGCTGCAGCGCATGTCGCCCATGGCCGCCGATTACGGCCTCACGCGGAACTACATTGAGTGGCTGGCGATATTGCCCTGGAACAAGAGCTCGGGCTCGAAGATCGACATCAACAAGGCCCGGGAGATTCTCGACGAGGACCACTACGAGCTCAAGAAAGTAAAGGACCGCATTCTCGACTACCTGAGCGTGCTGGAGCTGAAGCCCAACATGAAAGGTCCAATCCTTTGCTTTGTAGGTGCTCCGGGGGTGGGCAAAACCAGCCTGGGACGCTCCATTGCGCGCGCGCTGGGCCGCAAGTTCCAGCGCATCTCGCTGGGCGGCATGCACGACGAGGCTGAAATTCGCGGCCATCGCCGGACCTACATCGGCGCCCTGCCCGGTCAGATCATCCAGAGCATTCGCCGCGCTGAAACCAACGATCCGGTGATCATGCTCGACGAGGTCGACAAGCTGGGCCGCGACTTTCGCGGCGATCCCGCCTCGGCGCTGCTGGAGGCGCTCGATCCCGAGCAGAATAATACCTTCCGCGATAACTACCTCGACGTGCCCTTCGACCTCTCGAAGGCGCTCTTCATCTGCACGGCAAACATGCTGGATACGGTGCCGGCTCCCCTGCAGGACAGAATGGAGATCATCCCGCTTGAGGGCTACAGCGAAGAAGAAAAGGTGCACATCGCCAACCGCTATCTGATTCCCCGCCAGATTCAGGAAAACGGCATTACGGCGGAGCAGATCGAGATTCCCGAGGACGCGGTGCGCCATATCATTCGCCACTACACGCGCGAGGCCGGCGTTCGCAAGCTGGAACAGACCATCGGAACAGTCTGCCGCAAGGAAGCACGGCGCGTGGTTGAAGGGAAGACGGAGAAACTCACTGTCACGCGCGAGACGCTCAAAGAATTCCTGGGTGGAATCAAGGTTCGCGTTGAGACAGAAGCCGCCGAGCGCGTCAAGCGCCCCGGCGTAGCCGTAGGCCTGGCGTGGACGCCGGCCGGCGGCGACATTCTCTTCATCGAAGCCAACAAGATGAAGGGTAAGGGCGGATTCACGATGACCGGGCAAATCGGCGAGGTGATGCAGGAGTCCATGCAGGCCGCGCTCACCTGGGTTCGCTCGAACGCAACCCGGCTCGGCCTGGCCGAGGATTTCACCAAGGAGATGGACCTGCACATTCACGTCCCTGCCGGCGCCATCCCCAAGGACGGCCCATCGGCCGGCGTCACCATGGCGACCGTGCTGGTTTCGCTTCTGACCGATACGCCGGTGCGCCCGTTGACGGCCATGACCGGCGAGATCACGCTCAGCGGAAACGTGCTGCCGGTGGGCGGCATCAAGGAGAAGTTTCTGGCCGCCCGCCGCGCCGGCGTCGATACCGTCATCCTGCCCGCGGAAAATCGCCTGAACGTCGAGGAAGATCTGACGCCGGAGATGATCGCCGGCGTCTCTATCCACTACGCCAGCCAGATTGAAGACGTGCTGGCCGTGGCTCTGCCAAAGCTGGCCATGCAGACGCAACCCGCTGCAACAGAACTCCCGATGGGGGCGGCAGCATAAGTGCTGCTGCTCGTCGACAAAAGGCCGGCCAACCCGCCGGCCCTCCTCGATCGATCCTCCATCCGCTTCTCGATCGATCCGCAAGAGAAACTACTGACAGGCTCTCCGCGAGCTGCCGGAAAGGGCCTGCTGCGCAATCTCCGGATCTTTGCCTGTCGCGTCTAATCCATAGACGGTATTCTTTTTGAGTGATGCGTGTACACGTCCTTGCATTCGGGGTGTTGAAGGATTGGATCGGCTCGCAGGCCGTGAGCGTGGAGTTGGCCGAAGGCGCCTCGGTAGCTGCGCTGCTGGAGCGCCTGCGCGCGACGGCGCCTGCCTGCCCCGCAGCCGGAATCCTCGGCAGCATCGCCGTCAGCGTCAACGCCGAGTACGCCCAGGCCTCGCGCATCCTGCGGGATGGCGACGAGGTCGGCCTGCTGCCGCCGGTCTCCGGCGGCTGTGCCGCGCGTATGGCGAATCCTTCGGATGAGAGCCGTGGTGATGCGAACGTCACTGTCGTGCTGACCCGCGAACGCATCGACGCCGGGAAGCTCATCTCCGCGGCCAAGTGCGGCGAGGATGGCGCCGTGGTGGTCTTTGACGGCATTGTGCGCAACCATTCGCGCGGCCGCCGCACCCTCGGCCTCGACTACGAGGCCTACGAAGAGATGGCGCTCCGCCAGATGCGCGAGCTGGCCGCCAAGGCGCGCGAACGCTTCGGCGCAAGGCGGGTAACCCTGGCGCACCGGCTGGGCCGCCTGGAGATCGGTGAGACCAGCGTCCTGATCGTGGTCGCCTCCGCGCATCGCAGCGCAGCCTTTGAAGCCTGCCGCTGGCTCATCGATACGCTCAAGCAAACGGTGCCCATATGGAAAAAAGAGACCTTTGCCGATGGTGCGGTTTGGGCGCCGGGCGAACCGTTTCCGACGCAGGTCGTTCTGAAATCTACCGAGGCGCCGCATGAAGGCTAGTGCGGTCACAACGCACAGGACCCCATCCCTTCAGCCTCGTCCGCCTGCAGGATGGGCAACGTTCTTCCGCGGTTTCCCTCCCTTTCGTCGAGAAGCTGGCAATGGGATTGGTCGCGCGGTACTTTTTCCATCTGTATGCCTTGCGCTGCTCATTCTCGCGTCCGTTACACTCGCCGCGCAGGAGCCGGCTGCCACCTTTCAGGTTCACGTCAGGCTTGTCAACGTCTTTGTCAACGTGACCGACAAGAACGGCGCCATTGTGGGCGGGCTCAGCAAGAACGATTTCGCGGTCTACGAGGACGGGCGCCCGCAGGAGATCGCCGTCTTCGAGCGGCAATCGGAGCTGCCATTGAATCTGATCCTGGCCATTGACACCTCGGGGAGCGTGCGCAAGGACATGAATGCGGAGGCCGCTGCAGCCCGTCGCTTTGCGCGCGACATTCTGCGCCCGCAGGACCAGATGAGCGTGATCCAGTTCGCCACCACCGTGCGCGAACTCACGCCCTTCACCAACAAGCTCTCAGCGATCAATCGCGGTTTAGGCGAGTTGCGCGGCGACTGGGCCACCGCGCTCTACGACGCCATCTGCCAGGGCTCAAAGAAGCTCGGGAGCAAAGAAGGGCGCAAGGTGCTGGTAGTGATCTCCGACGGCGACGATACGGCGGAGGACTCCACCTACGCCCAGGCTCTCGAAGCGGCCTTGCGCAACGAGGTCATGATTTACTCGCTGATCGACGTGCCCATTGAGGCCAGCGCCGGACGCGACCTTGCGGGCGAACATGCGCTGATTACGCTCGCGGAGCAGACCGGCGGCCGGTACTTTTACGTCGAAGACGGCGGCCTCAATAAAGCCTTTGCCAGAGTAAGCGATGATCTGCGCACGCAATATCTACTCGGCTATTATCCAAAAAATCAAGAGCCCGGGACGGCCTTTCACCGCCTGACCGTAACCATCCCGCGGGCAGCGCCGGGCGAGTTCAACGTGAGCCACAAGACTGGCTACTACTCCGACTCTCCGCTCAAACAGTAACGCGATCGGGCTCTGGTAGACGCTCGAACCTTTGTCATCTTGCGCCGTACAGACCATCACGCTTCTCCGCGCTTTGCGTCCCTGCAGCCACCTCAGCCATTCCCTGCATCTAAAATGGCTGTATGACTTCTCCACTCTCATCGCGCTCGCGCCGCCGCTCCAAGATGCCTCCGCCTGGTGAAACCGGCCAGGAATCGCTCTATCTGCGTTCGCTGAGCGATCGCCAGGTGATTGTGAACATCAAGCTGCGCGACGGCGAGACGGTGCGCGGCTGGATTGAGTACTTTGACGACTCGATGCTGCGCCTGACCCGCGAGAATCAGCCGAACCTCTTCATCTACAAGCACCAGATTCGCACGATTGGCGAGGTGGGCCGACGGCGCACGCCACGTTACGAGACTGTGGAGACGCCTGCGCCGGCCGAGGCAGGGTCGAGCGAGGTGACCAGGTGAGCGGCATGGAGGCGGCGACTCGCGACTTAGTTTTTGTGCCCAAAGCAGCGGAGATTGCCCGCGAAGCAGGCGCGCGATTGCGTGAGTTCTTCCTGGAAGGTGTCGAAACCGAGTACAAGGGTGACGTCGATCTGGTGACGGTGGCCGACCGCACCGTAGAGAAGCTGATTCGCAGCCGGCTCGGCGTGGTCTTTCCCGAACACGGCATCTACGGCGAAGAAGGAACGCGCGAGCGTCTCGAGAGCGAGTATCGCTGGTATGTGGACCCGCTGGACGGCACGACGAATTTCGCGCACGGGTTTCCGCAGTTCTGCGTCTCGATGGGGCTGGAGCATCGCCCTGAAGGGACAAGGCCGGACGGCGATGGAACGCTGGTGGCGGGCGTGATTTACGACCCCACGCGCGACGAACTCTTCACGGCAGAGCGCGGACGCGGAGCGCAGGTGAACGGCAAGCCCGCGAAGGTCTCGCGCGTGGCCACACTGTCAGAAGCATTGCTGGCCACGGGGTTTCCCAGCCGCAAGCGCCACTCAAGTCCCAACGTCCACTTCTACCATGAGTTCACGCTGCGCTCGCACGGTGTGCGGCGAGCCGGCTCGGCTGCGCTCGATCTGGCCTATGTAGCCTGCGGACGCATGGACGGCTTCTGGGAGTTCAACCTGAATCCCTGGGATACGGCAGCGGGAATCTTGCTGGTGGAAGAGGCGGGCGGCTGCGTAACGGATTTCGCCGGCGAGCCTTACCGGCTGGCAAGCGACGAGATTCTGGCTTCAAACGGACTGTTCCACTCGGATCTGCTCAGCTTCTTTCGAGATATGTTTGCCGGGCGCAATCTTGCGCCGATCCCCACGCCCGAGGAGTTTGCGCAAGCGCGGAGAAATAGAGCGCACGAAGTAGCCCGCAGGGAGTCGTAAGCAGCCAATAGAGATCGTTCGCCTTTTATACCTCTGCATCCCGTTCCCTCACTGCCGGGATTCCTATTCCCTGCCTTTCTCATCCGGCGGGGCTATATGCTACTATCAGCCACGTGTAGTTCTATGCGGCGCGCGCCAGCGAGGCCGCCCAAGTTTAGCGGAGAGAGTAGAAATGGCATACGTTATTGCAGAACCCTGTATCGGCACCAAGGACACCGCCTGCGTGGACGCCTGTCCCGTCGATTGCATCCACCCCAAGAAGGACGAAGCCGGCTACGGCGACTCCGATCAGCTCTTCATCGACCCGGTCGAGTGCATCGACTGCGGTGCCTGCGCACCAGTCTGCCCGGTGTCGGCCATCTTCCCGCAGGACGACCTGCCGGAGAAGTGGGCCCACTTTGCCGAGAAGAACGCCAAGCACTACGGCCGCTAAACACAGCGTCCGATTTACAGACACCTGAAGTGTGGCGCATCGCGCGTCCGGCCTTATGCGGGACGCGCGTTTGTGTTTTTATGCGACGAAGATCGACTGTTGCCCGCGCTGAACCCCGCCCGTTCCGGTGCGATGATGGAAATGCATGCCTGTGCTCTCATCGGAAGCCGCGGTTCTGCGCACCTGGCCGGTGCATGAAGCGGACCTGATCGTCAGCTTCTTCACGCGTGAGTACGGCCGCATGCGCGGCGTGGCCAAGTCGGCGCTCAAGAGCCGCAAGCGCTTTGGCGGCGCGCTGGAACCCATGACGCTGGCGCGGGCCTGGTTTACCGAGCGGCCACGCCAGGAGCTGGTCCGGCTCGACCAGCTCGAAATCATCCGTTCGCCGCTTTCATCTCCCATCGACCACGCGCGCATGACAGTGCTTAGCTTTTACGCCGAGGTGCTTGACCAGGCATTGCCCGAGCGCGACCCGCAGGACACCATCTTCCGGTTATTGACCTCGGTGCTGGAAGAAACCCGGGCCGTCGATCCGGAAGCCTGCGGATCCAAAGCTGCGCAGCCATGGATGGCGCTCACCTACTTCTCACTCTGGATGACACGCCTGATGGGACTGCTACCCGACATAAGCCGCTGCATCGTCTGCGGCGAGGCGCTGCAGGCGGCAGAGGTTTCGTTTTCGAGCTTTACCGACGGACTTTTCTGCATCCTGCACGCAAACGCCTCGGCAGCCCCACTCTCTGCCGACTCCTGGCAACTGGCGCAGCGGATGTTGCGCGCTCCCGCTGCGACTTTTGCCGCGGAACCGTGGCCACGCAAACGCGGACAGGACTTGAGGCGCTTCACGCTGCAAACGCTCGAACGGCATCTCGAACGGAAGCTAAGGAGCGCGGAGGCCATTGCGCGACTGGGCGGATGAGCCTTGCACTAGTGATCGTGCCCATGAAAGAGATCGTCTTCGTCGTGGCAGCTGCAATTGGTGCACTCCAGACAGCACACCAGCAGCACCGCCACGCCCACAGTGACCAGCACGGCAAAAACAATTTCGTTCGCCGTTAGCCAATTTGCCAAGTGCTGCATCTTCGATCACCTTCCAAAACCGTCGCGCCCTTTGTGGAGGTCTACCTTCCTCAACACATCGGCCACTTCCACTATTATTAGACGTTCTTCTCTCCGCTGCGATTATCTCACACGGTGAATTCGGCCCCTGGCGATCGAGATTCCCCTTTTGAGTTGCACGAAAGAGAATATAAGGCGAAAATGATGGCAGATGGCCTTTGCTTCCAATTCGGACATCGCGCCCGCTCCCGATGAGTGGCCTGAAGAGGTTGCGAACCTGAGTCCCAATGCAGATGGCGCCCGCCCCGAGCCGGAAGCCTCTTTCGTCGCGGATTCCGCTCAGGATTCGTCGCTCAACTGGCTCTTTGTCGATCTGAACTCCTACTTTGCCTCGTGCGAGCAGCAAGCGCGCCCGGAGCTGCGCGGCCGTCCTGTGGGTGTGGTGCCCATGTTGGCCGACAGCACCTGCTGCATCGCCGCCAGCTACGAGGCCAAAGCCTTCGGCGTCAAGACAGGAACCATCGTGGCCGACGCCAGACGCATGTGTCCCGAGATCGTTCTGGTCGAAGCGCGGCACGAGCTCTATACCGAGTTCCACCACCGGATTGTGGAAGCCGTGGAGAGCTGCGTTCCCGTAACGGCCGTCTGCTCAATCGACGAGATGGCCTGCCGCCTCATCGGCCGCGAACGACACTTACGTGCGGCTCTCGACCTTGGCATCGAGGTGAAACGAAGGATCCGTGAGCGCGTGGGGACGATCATGCGCAGCTCCGTGGGCCTGGCGACAAATCGCTTCCTCGCCAAGGTTGCGAGCGACATGGAAAAGCCCGACGGCCTGGTAGCCCTGCCGCTCGACATCCTGCCCGTGGCGCTGCGGCAGCTCACGCTGCGCGACCTGCCCGGCATCGGCGCGCGCACGGAGAAGCGGCTGAACGAGAAGGGCATTCGCACCATGGACGACCTGCTCGCGCTCGACTGCGAACAGGCGGGCGAGGTCTGGGAATCGGTGTGGGGCCGGCGGCTTTGGCACTGGCTGCGCGGCGAAGACTTCGAGATGGCCGAGATCGAACACCAGAAGTCGATCAGCCACTCGCATGTGCTGGCGCCGGAGATGCGCACTCCCGATGCAGCCTGGGCCGTGGCCCACAAGTTGCTCCACAAGGCCGCCATGCGCCTCCGCGCGCAGTCGCTGTGGGCCAGCAACATCGGACTGGCCATCGGCTTCGCCGTGCCGCGCAGTCAGAACACTCCCGTTTCGCGCTTCGGCGTGCCGGCACGCGGCTGGCGCAGTGAGATCAAGCTCCACGAGTGCCAGGACAATCAGACGCTGATCGCCGCGCTGCGCCGGCTGTGGGATTCGCAGCCCAGGGGCGCGCCATACCAGCACCCCTACTTTATTGGCGTGCAACTCAACAACCTCATTCCCGACCGGCTGCACACGCTGGCGCTCTTCGACGGCCTCGAAGAGGAGCAGAGCCGCACCCGCCTCAATGCCATCATGGACAAGATCAACGACAAGTACGGCATGAGCACGCTGGCCCCCGCCGCCATGCTCGCGGCATACAAAGCCGCGCCCACACGCATCGCGTTTCACAGCATTCCGGATTTGTTCTGAGGACTGGGAACAAGAAGCGGGAAGACGGCGGCTCGCAGGCCTTGCAGCGCTGCTCTCCAGACCAGCACCGATCTTGCCGTGAAGAACCGGTAATGGCGCAAGGCTGTTTACGGCTTCCGCGTCATCAGGTCTTCAAATAGTTTCTGAAAGCGCGGCAGATTGAGGTCGAGTTGCGCGTGGACGAGGCGGACACCGGTTTGTGGTTTCATGTTTTCCGGCCAGGTAAGGGTGTCGCCGTAGCTGGGCCCGTGACTCAGATCCACGTCCATGTAAACATCCTCCTCTTTCGTAATGATCGAGGGATCGAGCCAGGCGCAGGCTGCAAGTTCGTCCCACATGTAGTAGCGATGCTGGCTCCAGGCTGCAATGTAGCGCGCCGCCGGCGACTGCGACTTCGAGATTGCGTCCAACATGGCCGCGGTGAATGGCGCCTTGATGGAGACATCGACGGTGGTGACCTCGATGCGCGGCCACGCGGCGTGGAGTACGATGTGCGCGGCCTCGGGATCAAACCAGAGATTGAACTCGTGGCGCGGGTCGGTGGCAAACTCGGGATCGGAGGTTTGCGGATTCAGGCTGCCGCCCATGAAGACAATCCCCTTGGTAAGCGCGGCGAAACCGGGATCGAGCGCGATGGCGAGGGCGATGTTGGTGAGCGGCCCGGCGGCGTAGATCGTCACCTGGTGCGGATGCGCGCGGACCTGGCGGATCAGAAAGTGCGCCGCGTCTTCGGCGATGGGTTTGATGGTCGGCATGCCTTCGGGCATCGGCGGAATCTCGTAGGGGCCGTGCGACTCGAGTTGCGCCGGCGGCTGGCCGGTTCCCATCGGCGAAAGGATGCCGGCGCCGCGGCCCCACGCGCCCAGCCAGATTACCTTACCGTAGAGCGCCGAGGCGAGGCGCGTCTCCTGCTGCGTGCGGACAAGCGGAAAAACCGCGCCGCGCGCCACAGGAACATCGGTGTGGCCAGTCAGCTCCAGCATGCGCAGGGTATGCAGCGTCTCCTCGTCGCACCACGCATCGCCGGTGACCATGGTGATGCCGAGAACCTGGACATCGGGCGCCTGGAGCAGAGCCAGAATCGCCATCTGGTCCGAACCGCCGGGACCGAAACCGTCTTGATCAACCAAAACCAGGCG
>JABEBX010019829.1_pt1 | contig 23655 bp, 22 predicted proteins | sample 7245971 | NCBI WGS metagenome assembly JABEBX01 (sample SAMN14506365, study PRJNA622280) | hot springs metagenome | biome: hot spring [ENVO:00000051]|acidic hot spring [ENVO:00002120]; feature: spring [ENVO:00000027]|sediment [ENVO:00002007]; material: sediment environment [ENVO:01001048]... | reverse complement strand
CCATCAAGGCTTTTATCAACATGCTCAACTTGAGCACCTTGCCCCCCGAACTTGAGCATCTTGAGCACCTTGAAATTCACAAAATAAAAAAAACGCTGCGTCATGGGCCTGTGACACCCTCTGTCCGCAAATTACCCGATTAGGGATCGTGAAAGAATTAAATCCCATTTTATGGCGCAGAAGTTTTAACCGTCGGTGTTTTAGCTATGTTTAGCGGGGCCGCCAGGCGGCCAGCGTTCCCCTCGCCAGAGGGTCTGTAAGGAGCGAGCAACGAAGTCGGCAGCCAAGGGTTAGGGGGGATCGACGGTTTTGCCGACGGTTAATCTGTGGTATCTGTGCGCGTCTGTGGATAAACCGGTTTTGTTGCGGAACAGCCTCGCCGGCGGCCAAAACTTCTGCGCCATAAAAGGCGAATTTATTCTTTCACGATCCCTAATCACTTCTTGCCGCCGCCGGTGAGCACGCGCAGGGCGATGCGGATCGGGTCGTAGTATTTATCCACCACGCGCTCTTTGAGGGGAATAATCGCGTTATCGGTGATGTGAATTTCTTCCGGACAGACTTCCGTGCAGCATTTGGTGATATTGCATAACCCCACGCCGGCCTCGTTTTTCAATAAGGCGGTGCGATCCAGCGAATCCAGCGGGTGCATTTCCAGACTGGCAATGCGCACCATAAACCGCGGACCGAAAAATTTGTCTTCCAGATCATGCTCACGGAGCACATGGCAGACATTCTGGCACAAAAAGCATTCGATGCACTTGCGGAATTCCTGCGATCGATCAACATCTTCCTGCTGCATCCGCCACACGGTGTCCGATTTGGGTGTAAAGGGTGGAATTTTCTTATTTACCGTGTAATTCCAGGAAACGTCCGTCACCAGATCGCGGATAATCGGAAACGCTTTCATCGGTTGCACGGTAATAGTTTGGCCTTCATCAAAATCATCCAGACGGGTTTTGCACATCAACCGGGGCTTGCCGTTGACTTCCGCGCTGCACGAACCGCATTTGGCGGCTTTGCAGTTCCAGCGGCACGCCAGATCGTGCGCATGGGTGCGCTGAATCTGATGGATGGCATCGAGCACCACCATCCCGTCCTGCACGTCCACCGTGTAGTCCACGAGTTGACCACCGGTTTTGTCGCCGCGCCAAACTTTGAACGTTCGCGTGTTCATTTCTTTTCCTTGGCTTTCTTTTCTTCAACCAGCGCCATCACACCAGCCGATTTAATTACGGGGCATGGCTCAGCATGCATCGCATCGCCGCGCTTTTCCGACACAATGTTATGTTCACCCCAATAATCATCATATTTGGGATAATCCAGGCGGCTGTGGGCGCCACGGCTTTCTTTCCGCAGCAGCGCTGCGCGGGTGACCGCTTCAGCGCAAACCAGCATATTGCCAAGGTCTTTGCACAAATGCCAGCCGGGGTTAAACATCCGTTGGCCTTCATTGATGCCCACATTAACGACGCGATGTTTAAATTCTTCCAGTTTGGCGACGGCTGCGGTCAAATCCTTTTCCGCACGGAAAATGCCCACCAGTTTTTCCATCATGGTTTGCAATTCAATGTGCAGTTTATAGGGGTCTTCCGCGTTGGGGCGGCCAAAAAAACCGGTCATTTCAGCAGCGGCATTTTCAATATCCGCCTCGGCGATATGCCCCGGCGCTGTATTTTTGGCATATTCCGCGGCGGCCGCACCGGCCCTGCGGCCAAAGACTATCAGATCGGAAAGCGAATTGCCGCCCAGGCGGTTGGCTCCGTGCATTCCGCCGGAACATTCTCCGGCGGCATACAGCCCCGGCACACGCGTGGCTGTAGTTTCCGCATCCACCTTGATGCCACCCATGGCGTAGTGGGCGGTGGGACCAACTTCCATCGGACCGGTTGTGATGTCCACATCCGCCAGTTCCTTGAACTGATGATACATGCTGGGAAGTTTCTTCTTCACATATTCCGCCCCGCGATGGGAAATATCCAGAAAGCATCCGCCATGCGGTGAGCCGCGGCCTTCTTTTACTTCCGTGTAAATGGAACGGGCCACCACATCGCGGGTGGAAAGTTCCATGCGTTTGGGGTCATATTTTTCCATGAAGCGTTCATTTTTATTGTTACGCAGTAAGCCGCCCTCGCCGCGCACGGCTTCGGTTACCAGCAATCCCTGCACGCCCGGTGGCCAGACCATACCGGTTGGGTGAAATTGGACAAATTCCATGTCCAACAACTGCGCTCCGGCGTTGTAACCCAAAGCGATACCATCGCCCGTGCTTTCCCATGAGTTGGAGGTAATACGGTACATTTTGCAGATGCCGCCACTGGCCAAAATAACGGCCTTGGCCTTGAACACCACAAAGCGCCCCGTTTCCCGCCAGTATCCGAAGGCTCCGCACACGCGGTCGCCATCTTTCAGCAGCCGGGTGATGGTGCATTCCATATAAACATCAATACCCTGGTGGATGCCTTTGTCCTGCAGGGTGCGGATCATTTCCAGTCCGGTGCGGTCTCCGACGTGCGCCAAGCGTCTGTTGGTATGTCCGCCAAAGGCGCGCTGAATAATTTTGCCATCGGAAGTACGGTCAAAAACCGCCCCCCATTTTTCCAATTCATTGACACGATCCGGGGATTCCTTGGCATGTAACTCGGCCATGCGCCAATTATTGAGATACTTGCCGCCGAAAACGGTGTCCTGGAAATGCGTTTGCCAGTTGTCCTGGGAATCCAGATTTCCCAGCGCCGCCGCCACGCCGCCTTCGGCCATGACAGTGTGCGCCTTGCCCAAAAGGGATTTGCAGACCAGCGCGGTTTTCATGCCCATGGCGGAGCATTCAATGGCGGCCCGCAAACCGGCGCCGCCGGCGCCTATGACAATGACATCATGTTCATGTGTTTCGTATTTATTTTCGTAATCTTTAATGGAAAATCCTCACATCATGCCAAATACCCATGGCGCAGAGCCGGATATATAAATCGGTAAACCCAACTGAAAACAGGCTGACCCACGCCCATTCCATGTGCTTCAAATTCAGAATTGTTACACCGCCCCACAATTTGTAACGGGTGCGGGCGGTGGCGGAGCAACTGAAACAATCCAGTTTGCCGCCCACTATATGCCGCAATGAATTGCAGCCTAAGCTGAATCCGGACAGCGCGATGACGTTAAACAGCATGATCAGTGTGCCGAGACCTATGCCGAAATGCAGGTGTCCGCCGGTGCCGAAGAAAAACGCCCGGATCGCGTCATACCAGAGGAATCCCAGCACAATCATGCCCAGAAACCAGAAGTAGCGGTGCAGGTTCTGGAGAATAAAGGGAAATGCGGTTTCGCCCTTGTATTTCCGGCCTGCGGGTTCACCGACGGCACAGGCCGCAGGTGAAAGAAAAAATGCGCGATAATATGATTTGCGATAATAGTAACAGGTGGCCCGGAAGCCCAGTGGTATCCAGAGAACCAGGAAAGCATAGGAGAATGGAAAATGAAGCCCAAACAGGATCTGGACATCCGGAGAATAAAACGGCGACAGATAATAAGCGCCATGGATTTTATCGAGATAATCCGCACCCTGCCAGGCCGCCCAGGTGGAATACACGCCGAAAGCGGTAAGCCCGAGGAAAACACTAAGCGGGCCAATCCACCAGGCGTCAGGCCGGGACGTTACGCCCAAGCCTTTGTGTTCCATAACTGAAGAAGGTGATTCCGGCATAACGTCCCTTTGTACATGTCTTAATAATCGCGGCACGCTGCGAACTGAAAATAAAGCCCCTCAAACAAGAGGCCCTCAATTCAGTTTTCGGCAGTTGGCTGATTGTAGGAACCGGTGAAAGATCTGTCAATTCATGAGGCAAAGATATGTCATGGGACTAAGATACCGGGACGATTTGACGGTGTTGGGCAGAGCTGTGTAACATTAATCATGCGGCCCTTTTTTAGGAGTTCTTCATGAGAAAGGTTTGCTCAGCACTAGGCGCGGTCGTCGTCGGTTTGTTCATTTGCACATCAGCCATGGCTGGTGGGGCGGTGTTTCCGCATGCGGTCGGTAGCAAATGGCGTTACCAGGTCAGCAATGGAACAACTATGACCACCGCCGTTATCGCTTCGAGCGCAAAATCATTTACAGTTCATTATGCGGGAGCGGCGAACTTGTTTTTGCACTGGCACAGGACAACTGCGGGATGGACTTCGCCAAATTACGGAGCTACCGGTGCAGTGGCCAAGCTCAATGAAGGGTTCAAGATGAAAACCACCGGCCATGGCGGAGTTATTATCCCGGCTAATTCACGCTGGAAGACAGGCTACCGCTGGTCCTATTGGTACACCACGCGGACTTCAGGCAGCACAGGTCCCGTTTCTTTCACCCAGACTGGCAAAATGACCGTATACTGCAAAATTGTCGGTCAAAAAACAATCTCCGTTCCTGCGGGTACTTATCACTGCTATAAAGTTCGGGAGAACATATCCTATGTCGGTGCGACCACAGTGATGGGGAAGACCCATCGGATGCGGACACACACAACCGAGGCCATCTACTATGCTCGCGGTGTGGGGATGATTGAAACAGCGTCCCATGGTATTACCACAAAACTGGTTAAATACACACCCTGAAAAGAGTTGCTATCAAATTTCACACGGCGTGGCAATTTTTCCGTACCACCCCCGAAATTGTCGAAAAATGAGGCTGATTAGCCGCATTGCGAAGACGTTTTCAACGGTCAAAGCGGGTGGGGGACACCCGCGCTCCCAAGACTTCCCGAAAAAATTGCCACGCCCCCCCTCCCTCCCGGCGCACCGGAATACCGAGGACTTGCAAAGTTACGGATTATCTTATATGATTGTTTTCCAACAAACATACTTTAAGGATAAATGGCATGAAAAACGATGATTTTAGTAATAAAGAGACATTGGAAACACCGGCCACACCGATTCAAACCCTTGCGGATATGGGCCGGCTCATCCGCCAACATCGGCTAAAAATGGAATTGACCCTGGATCAGCTTGCCGCCGCCACGGAGATCAGTAAACCCTATCTTTCCAACATTGAAAATGCCCGGCTGGTGGGGCCGCCAGCGGGAGATAAACTGGCCCTGATAGAGAAAGCATTGGGCATTTCTCATGGAGAATTAGCCCGCCATGCGGATTGGCTGCGCACCCCGGCATCTATCCGCCAACTCATGGCGGAAAATTCCGCTCCATCACTGCCACGGCATAACAGCGGCACAGTTGACCTGGATGAGTTAATGCGCGGCGGGGCATATCCTGCCGCACAATCCCGGCCATCATCTGTCCGAGAGGGCGAAGCTGAGGACTCGCCACGCTTTCCCGCGTTAATCAACATTCCGCTGATTAACCGCGTGGCCGCCGGGGCACCGGCAGAATTTACCGATCTTGATTATCCCGTTGGCATTGCCGATACGTACATCCCCGCGCCGGTTCAACCCGCCACGGCGGATCAACCTGGTGAAAACAGCGGCCCCGATGCCGGGATGTTTGCTTTGCGGGTGGAAGGGGATTCCATGTCGCCGCAATATCTGCGGGGGGATATTATCGTGCTTTCCACCACTGATACGCCCGCCGATGGAGATGATTGCCTGATCCGCCTGGATGAGCAGGGCAACTTCGCCACAACATTCAAACGCATTTATTTTGTCGATGCTCTGGGCAGGCCATCTGCGGACGCCAGCCATGTGCAGCTATGCCCCCTGAATCCCCGCCACGCCCAACGTGTGGTGGCACGGGAACAAATCACCAGCCTCTATCCTGCCGTATGGAAAATTACCCCCACCCCGCGCGGCACACCCGCGAATCAAACCGCGACACCCGCCGCCGACAGCCAGAAGAGGCGGAAGTCCAATGGCCTTACACGTTCGCACAGGCATAGAGATGCCCGGCAGCCGGAGATTGCTGCCCTGACCAAATCTACGAACGCAACGGACGCAAGAACTGCTGTATCCGGCAGCCACATTCAATCCGCCACACAAGGCTTCCAGATTGAAGCGGATTGAAAAAGTCCCTACGCCATTTCCGCCAGATACCGCACAATCTGATCCGGGTGCATGTTGGTTACATCAAGGGCCACATCCGCGGCGGAAGCGTATAGTGGCGCGCGGATTTGCAACAGACGCATAATTTCCTCCAGCCCGCCGGCGCTGGTGAGATTGGGGCGGTTGGCCGATGTCTGCGTATCCGCCTTGATGCGATCCCACAATACCTCAGCCGGTGCCTGCAGCCAGACTATCCGACCATTGGCCTGCAGTTTTTCAATATTCGATTTGCGCAGCACCGCGCCCCCGCCAGCCGCGATGACGGCATTATCATTTTCCGCCAGATCATCAATCACCGCCGATTCCAGATCTCTAAACAACGGCTCGCCGCCCTGTTCAAAAATCTCGCGGATGGTTTTGCAGGCCCTTTGCACAATGAGTTCATCGGTATCCACAAAGCCCAGGCCCATGCGGCCAGCCAACTGTCTGCCAATGGTGGTTTTTCCCACACCCCGATAACCAATCAGAATAATATTCATAAATCTATAACCGTTATGGACCGTTACATTTAGGGACCGTGCGGTACAAATTCCCGCATCATTGCCGTTTTTGCCACCAGATTCCGGCCCGCGGAAAGCGAATCAATCTGCCCCACCGCCATCGCCTGTACCATCACATTGCCTATGGCGGTGGCCTCCACTGGTCCGGCAAATACATGCAGGCCCGTGGCATCCGCGGCCATCTGATTGAGCAATTCATTCTGCGATCCGCCGCCAACAATATGCAGATGTGTAAATTTCCGCCCGGTGACCTCTTCCAGCATCGTGCAAACTTGCGCGTATGTGGCCGCCAATGATTCCAGAATCACACGCGTAAACTGCCCCGGCGATTCCGGCACGCGTTGCCCCATCCGGCGGCATTGCGCGGAAATTTTTTCCGGCATATCACCCGGAGCCAGCATCTGCGGATCCTCAAGGTCTATAAGAGCCGTATGCGCCAGCTCCTCCCGCGCCAGTTGCACCAGCGTGCGGTAGTCAAACTCCTTGCCCGCCTTCGCCCAAGATCGGCGGCACTCCTGCAGCAGCCAGAGGCCTGCGATATTTTTCAGCAGCCGGATTTTTCCGCCCACCCCGCCCTCATTGGTCAGGTTATATTTCATCGCATCGGCAGACAAGATCGGCTCGTCCATCTCCGCTCCCAGCAGGCTCCACGTACCGCTGGATAGAAAAAGCCAATGATCCGCGTGCGCCGGCACCGCCGCCACCGCACTGGCGGTATCATGCGCCCCCACCGCCAATACCGGCACGCCCATGGCCTGCGTGGCCGCCCCCGCTTCACCGGTCATACGCCCCAGCACTGTTCCGGGCAGGACCAGCTCCGGCAGCAATGCGGGTTGCAGGGGAATCTGCTGAAGAATACTTGGCGAATACTGCCGCCGCCGGGCGTCGAGCATTTGCGAGGTGCTGGCAATGGTGTATTCATTGGCAATGCGTCCACAAAGCCAGTACGCCAGCAAATCAGGAATATACAATACCTGCCGGGCGCGTTCCAACATGGCCGGGCGATTTTCCGCCAATGAACAGAGTTGAAACAGTGTATTGAGATTCATGGTTTGCACACCGGTGATGCCATAAGCTTTTTCACGCGGCATGCGGGAAAAGAATTTTGCGGGCATTCCATCGGTTCGGCTGTCGCGGTAATGCACCGGATTGGCAATGAGTTCCCCATTGTTATCCAGCAAGCCAAAATCCACCCCCCAAGTATCAACACCAATACCTGAAACGCTCTGTCCGTTTTCCGAAGTCTGGGCCATTGTCTTGGCAATTCCGGTTTGAATTTCACCCCACAACCGCAGAATATCCCAATGCAGAATCCGCCCCACCCGCACCGGCCCATTGGGGAACCGGTGCATTTCACTTAGCTCAATTCCCGCCTCATTAACTGTTCCCAGCATCACCCGACCGGACTCTGCTCCTAAATCCACCGCAATATAATGTTGATCCTGCATAAATAATCGTATCCGGAACCCAGCCAATCCAATTTCAACAAAATAATAACCCCAAGCCGCCAATCCAGCGAGCCGCCGCAATCACACCTTATCTCCTAATCCATTGATCCATCGCCTGTGCGGCCTGGGCATCCGTGCGTTGGATGGGGGGATGTTTCATCAGGGCGGCGGACACGTCTTCCAGGACGCCGCCGATATTACCGGCCTGCGCCAACGCCGCGCAGCGGACGGCATCCACCACAATGCCGGCGCTATTGGGGGAATCTTCCACGGATAATTTGAGATCCAGCTCCATCGGCAGGCCGCCAAAGCCGCGCACATTCATCCGGATATAACAGACCTTGTTGTCAGCCAGAAACGGAATGTAATCAGATGGGCCGATATGAATATGATCCTGATCCAATGCGTTTTTCAACTGACTGTTGACGGCCTGGGTCTTGCTTATTTTTTTGCTGCCCAGGCGGCCGCGTTCCAGCATATTAAGAAAATCGGTATTCCCGCCGACATTTAACTGGTAGCTGGTGTCAATGGTAAATCCTCTGCTTTCCGCCAGAGCCATCAACTGCCGATGGACGATCGTTGCGCCAAATTGCGACTTGATATCATCGCCGATCAATGGAATTTTGGCGGCGGCAAAGCGTTTGGCCCAGGTTGTATCGCTGGCAATAAACGCGGGGATGCAATTGACCATGGCCACATGCGCATCCAGGCAGGCCTGGGCGTAAAGTTCGGTGGCTTTTTGCGATCCCACCGGCACATAATTCACCAGCACCGTGGCACCGGTGTCACGGAGAATTTTGATCACATCCGCCAGTGTTGCGGTATCCGCATCGCTGCTGGGTGAAACGCGCCGGCTTTCATCAAAGTTTTGCAAATGACCCGCCACGCCATCGCCTATGGGGCCGGTGAAAACCCGCGCTCCCTGATCTTCCGGATCAGGGCAAAAAATACGGGCGTTATTCGGAGGGGCAAAAATGGCCTCGGCCAGCGGTTTGCCTATTTTCCGTTGATCCACATCAAATGCGCAGACCAATTGAATATCGCCAACCGATAAGCCTCCGATTTCCGGGTGCATCAGGCCGATGGTGGAACCGCTGCGGCGATACCATGTCAAGCCCTGAATCAGTGAACTGGCGCAGTTACCCACACCGATAATAGCCAGGCGTGGTGGATTAATAGACATAAAACTCCAATATTGCAACGGGGAAGCTTAGCGATCCACCGTATCAAGAATAATACAGGCATAAGTGGTGACAAGCACGGGGCTGAACTCCAGCCAGCGTGGAGACCATTTGTTTTTCCAGGAGCCATTGCGGCTCTGAAGTGCTTTTAATTTAGCCCGCATTTCCGCCCGCCAGTGATGCACAATACCGTTATCATCCGTAATGGTTTTAATATGCAGCGCATGCAGTGCCCGCGTGAACATCAGGTAATAATAAAACAGCCCCATGCGGCTGCCGCCGGTGCCGGGATTGGAACTCAAGGTCCAGTTGGCGCGAATCCATTTCACTGCCGCCTTGACGCGCGGATCATTTTTTGTGAGGCCCGCATACACCATACTTTTAAGCCCGGCATAAGTCATGGTGCCGTAGGCGGTCAGCGTGCTGCTGCTGCTCAAGTGATCGGTGTCACCAAATTGCGATTCTCCGCCATTGGCGGCGGTATAAATGAATCCGCCATTGCTTAAGCCTTTAGAAAACGGTTGCGGGTTGGTTTCACTATTTTCCTGGCAGCGCGTGACAAACACCAGCGCCCGCTGAATCGCCGGGCTGCTCGCGGGCATCCCGCTGTGCCGCAAAGCGGAAATAAAGAAGGAGGTGTTGGACAAATCGGGCCGGCCCGTGCCATAACCCACGCCGCCGTACCAGGAATTATCTTTGGTAATGAGTTTGCCTTTCGCATCCCGCATGGGCGCAACGCGCTGGATGGAAATAAGAAAATGCTGGGCGGCTTTAATTTGAGATTTGTATTGGTCGCCGGGCATCAGCGCCAGGGTTCTTAGCACAATACACGTATTGTAATTGGCATACGCCATGTGAAAGAACCCTCCATCAGACCGGCGATAAGATTCCACAAAGTGCATCGCCTTGGAGATCACTGGTGAATTGGCCGGATACCCCGCCCGAATCAGTGCCCGCACGACCATTGCGGTCACCGCGGGACCAACCTGCGGCAACCAACTGCCATTGGGGGCCTGATGAGCCAATAGATAATTCAGGCCCTTGCTTAACACCGGATCGGTTTTGTACAGCGGCTTTGCGGCCGCAAATAAGGGCGTTGCCACCCCCATGAAAAGCACACAGGAAAGTGCAACTGATAATCGCTTGAACATCATTGTCAGACTCCTGAAAAACCAGACGCTTGAGCGCCAATTATTTTACATCGCCTGCATCGCTTGGCATGTAAAACATCATTTTATAATAGTATACGTATCCCGTCCTGGAACGTCATAATTGAAGAAATGGATTGCTCCGCTTTTCATCGCCGATGGTTGTGGATGGGCCGTGGCCGGGCCGCACCGCGGTATTCTCCGGTAAAGCCATGACGCGCAGCAGCGAATTGTGCATATCGGCGGGGCTGGAATCGGGCAGGTCCGTGCGGCCAATGGCTCCGGCAAACAACAAATCTCCCGCCATCAGCAATGATTCAGCGGGGCAGTAAAGCACAACATGACCCGGCGAGTGTCCCGGCGTGAAGATGATCTGAAATTCAAGCGAGCCGATGCGGATGGTTTTTCCATCCTCCAGATAGCCATCGGCTTTTCGTGGTGGAATTTTATATGGCAACGGAAAAATCAGGCTGCCGGGCTTGATAAGTTTAGGCTCATCCAGTGCGTGAATAAGCACTTTAGCTTCCGGATATTGATCGGTTACGACTTGATGATCACTGAGGTGATCCCAGTGGCCATGGGTAAGCAGCAGGTATTTCACATTCCAGTTGTGGTGGCGGGCAACATTGAGCAAGGGGGCAACGGTATTTTGCGGGGCGTCAACAAGCGCGGCTACACCGGTGGTTTCATCCGCAATGAGATAAGCGTTGGTGGCGGCGAGGCCGCCGGTATTTGTATGAATTTTCATGTTGTTATCATAGCCTAGGCAAGTATGTTCGGCCACTGCTGGAGATCCGTCAGAGAGGCGTAATGAAGGATTGATTGGCCGTAACCTTAACCTTTATCCCGATATGAATGTGGAGCATTGGCCATGCTTCAACTATGATACATCAGCCGGACCACGATTGGTCTTTTGAGGAATGCTTGATGCCGCATAAATATCCAGTATTACATTTCCCATTTCGCCAGCGTGTTGGCCGCCTGCTGCAACAGCTTCGCCGGCGATTGCGGTTGGATCATTGGTTTCCGCATCTTCCGGTGGCGGCGGCGGCAGCGATGCTGGGGTTATTAAATCTGCTTGACGGCATTACCCGCGTGGCACCGGGTTTTAAGGCTCTGACGCAACTTAAGCCGGTGCTGCATATCAGTCAAATTGCGGCCATGCGCGGGTTGGGAGGATTACCTGAGGCGGCGGCCGGGGCGGTGCTGCTGGTGATGTCATTCGGGCTAGCCTTTCGATCGCGTCTGGCGTGGGTTATCGCATTGCTTATTTCCGCGGCCACGCTGGCACTGGTTCTGCATCGCGCGAATCTGCAGTGGGGAGCATTAACGATACTCAATGGGGTTGTGCTGATTGCTTTAATTCTGTTTTATCGCCACTTTTCAAAATCCAGCCTGGCCGCCGGCACACTGTTCAGTTTGATGAGCGTGATATTGCTGCTGGGCTACGCGGTGTTTGGATCATTTGTGCTGGGGCAGGGATTTAATCCGCCGATTACCAATCTGGTTGGCGCACTGTATTTTTCCGTCGTTACGCTTTCAACGGTTGGTTACGGGGATATTGTGCCGATACACAATGATGCCCGCTTCTTTGTTATCTCCATGATTATTCTGGGTATTACGGTTTTTGCCACTTCTATTTCCGCGGTTATTGTGCCACTGGTTAATGGGCGGATGCAACGCCTGCTTTCAGGAGAAAAAAGACGTATGAAACAGAATCATTATATTGTCATTGGCGATAATCCTCTGGCGCACAACACATACCGGGAACTTAAATCGCGGCATCTGGATGTGATGGTGATCGTGTCTAAGGAGCCGGAGAAGTTCTGGATGGATGCGGCGGATTTTATCATTGGTGACGCATCGGATATTGAAATATTGCGTAAGGCCGGCGGTGAAAAAGCGCTGGCGATTCTGGCCTTGCGGGTCGATGACAGCGAAAACGCATTTATTGTCATGGCGGCCAAAGAATTAGCCGGAAACGCGCGTACGGTGGCGGCGATAAAAAGCAGCAAAAATCTCCAGCGGCTCCAGCGGGTGGGGCCGGATTTAATAATTGCCCCGGATATTCTTGGCGGCGAGTTGCTGGCCATGGCTATCAGCGGTGAAGAATTAAGCGGCGATCATATTCTCAAGAACCTATTTATTTCCAAGTCCGGAACCGTGCCGCCGGCGGCGGTAAAAAAGAGCATATAACGGGCGTGGCAATTTTTTCGCAACCTATAGTAGAAGCGGTTTCCCGCCGCTTTAAAACGCGGCGGGACGCCGCGTCTACCATCCTCTTTCAAATAAAGTTGCCAAAAAATATGGCCACGCCCCATATAAACCACCTCATCTTGAAGAATACCTTCACTTGACAATCAGTGCTTATAATATGTGAATTTATTCTTTCACGATCCTTAAATTTGCAGCATTGACGGCTATTCTGATCCTGGTGCGATCTGAATTGGGTGGATTCCGAATTTAGGATTTTGCCCCATAAAAATAGCCGGGTTGTTATGGAATATATTTATCGCCTCCTGTTCGCTGTGGCCACGCTGCCGAAACTCAAAAGCACACTCCTGAAGAGTAAACGGACTGCTGGGACCCCAATCCGCCGAGGAGTTTACAAGCAAACGTTCCGGGCCATATATCTCCAGCAAATCGACGGCACGGCGCGGGCTCATTTTGGTTTGCGGATATAGCGTCAACCCCGCCCAATAACCGGCATCCAGCACAGACTTGATTGTGTGCTCCTCCACGTGGTCAATCCAAACACGCCGGGGATCCGCTTTCAATTCGCGCAGCATGTCCAATGTAAGCATGGTACCCTTAAGTTTGTCGCCCAAATGGGGTGTGTGGATCAACACCATTTGTCGATGCTCGATCGCCAATTGCATTTGTTCGCGAAAAATAAGCAATTCATTACGCGTATTCTTGTTGAGACCAATTTCTCCAATACCCAGCACGGTAGGTTTATCGAAAAATGACGACATGGTGGCGATGACTTCACGAGATAATGCGGTATTTTCCGACTCCTTGGGATTCATGGCAATCCAGCAGTAATGCTGAATGCCGTATTGGGCGGCACGGGTCGGCTCAAATTCGCTGATTTGCCGGAAGTAGTCCACAAAACTCCCCGCATGGTGATGATCAAAGCCGGCCCAAAAAGAGGGTTCCGCTACGGCCACCACGCCCGCCTGACTCATGCGTTGATAATCCTCGGTGGTTCGGGAAATGCCATGATAATGCGGTTGAATGTAATACATGAAAACCTCCAACAGAAAGCGGGGGATTGAAGCGTATGGTTAGCGCACCGGTTCTGACATCATGAGCAGTATACGCTCGGCACGATCGGGCTGTTTGGCTGGATGGGCCAGTATCTCAATGGCTTGATGGAGCCGCGCCAATCGTGGGTCGACTACAGGTCTATTGTCCACTTCCTCAGGAGAACGGTCATAACGATCCAGCGTCGCGGCAATTTCGAGCAACATGCAGCGACAGTCCAGATAATACCGATCCATAAAACTATTTTTATTCATTGTGGTATACCTCATCATTGACAGCAGTTACGTTTTCGACGTCGGCATCAGACCACATTGGGGCACCGATGTTGCCTGGCGTTGCGATTCCCGCAGATCGGTCGGTGGATGCCGCTGGGCGACGATCAAGCTGTTGCGTTCACATCCGAGGTGTCCGGCGATGACGGGACATTTGGCCATCAATAGAAAGAACAAATTAGGCCGCATCTCCGCACTAAGCGTTTCGTAATTGCCCTGCCCCTTAGCCAACACGACATCAGCTAGCGCAAAATGTCGCCGCATTTCCGCTGTGCAGTCCGGCAGCCATGTCCCCGGCACATCGGAACCATTATCCATGACCTCCACCAGGCCATCCAACCCGGCGGCGGTGGCATCCGCACGCGTGGCATCATTTAGTACCGCCCGACCGCGCACCACTACGGTGATGCGCGGCGGACCGAGTTGTTCGATCAGCAAGCGGTCAAGAACAATCTCTCCTGCATTGTCGGCGATGTAAAGAATTGTTTTTGCGGTATTTATTGCGGAGCGCAAGGATTCCATTGCGCCCACCAAAGGAGACTCCATGATATTGATCAGTGCCTGGCGAAAATTTTGGCTATCAAGTCCACTGTATGCTCCCATATCAATGGCATTACCGGCAATGGCCAATCGCACGGCTTCGGCGAAGGGGTCCGGTGATGCGGCTATCTTTTGCCGCAACTCCGGCAGTAATTCCAGAACCCCACGATTAAAGCCAGACTTGGATGCCTCATAAGGATCCGTATTTTCAGTCAACTCCCGCACCAGACGGTGAATTCGTTGTCCCATCATCGGCGGCGTCATCGCCATATCCATGTCGCTGACCCATCGACAGACACGCCGCAGCACCATCTTCTGAACGGTTTCATCGGCACCAGCATGGCGCGCCGCCTCCAAGGCTTGCCGGATAAAGCAGGGAATACAGTCCAAGTGGGTTTTCATTTTCAAAAACTCGTTATCATTGGCGCGACAGTAAATCCGCCACCCGCCGACCGGTCCGGGGTAAGGGACCGTGAAACAATAACTTCGCACTTTCTACACTGGTTCTTTTGACCGCCGGCTTCGTTGAAGATGGACATAATCAATTCTTCCTTCTGGACTGCACACGGCACAGTTGGCGTGATATTGATGGCGCATTTTATCCATGGGAATGGTTGCATGTATGCGTATGTTCAGTGCCATGATTACAACTATTCTTGCCGGCATCCAAGCGGCCCTGCAGCCATGCCGTGACGGTGTTCTCCACCGTATCCACCGGTGCGCCAGCCACAACCTCAATACCGTCGGCAGTGAACAAATCCAAAGCGCGGCGGCCCATGCCGCCTGTAATTACCACATTGGCGCCTTGAGCCTTGAGCCAGGCAGGAAAATTTCCAGGCTCGTGCGGCGGTGCGGGAATCATTTTAGTTGAAACAATGATTTTACTGATGACATCCACTTCAACCATGGCCACTTCATGACAATGGCCAAAATGCGGAAATAGTTGCCCGTCCGCTGCGGGAATTGCAATTTTCATAAATAACTCCTGAAAAATACTGCTTAATATTTTAGTAACCGTTCACGGCCTTTCGGCCTGTCAGACTCACCATGAGCTTGACCATAAAATAAAGTTTACCTCCCTCCAGAAGAAAGGCAAATAAAATTTCATAAAAAATGAGAACAGTATGATTTCAGCATTCCACGCGATCCATCCGATAAAAGAATTTGGATTGGATTGGTCAAAGCGGCATGAATGTATGCCTGAACAAGTCTATCAATCCCGATGAATATCGGGACTGAACTGGAATTGCAGAACACAAGATTGGAATCGCCTTGTCCCAAAATGACACAATTGGTGAAGCGCGGCGTTGGACTTGCGAAAGAAGGATAGAAACGATTCAGGAGTGACTCGAAATTGAAGTATCAACGACTTTCGATTTATCTATTCATGGGAATGGTCTTATTGCTTATGCTGCGGCCTGCGGACGTGTCCGGCGACACCGGCACCGCAGGCACATGGTCGTTCAATACACTTACGGTACATGAGCATAGTCAAGCACTGCTGAACCTTCGTTATCTCAATGAGAAAGTCGCAGGCGAACATGGGTTTATCCGTGTGTCCAAAAGCAGTTATGGTTTTGTCCGCGGTAACGGCCATCCAATTCGGTTCTGGGCGGTTACCAGCTATGCCGGTGATCTACATGGTTATAATGCCACAGAAAACGCCGCTCGTTTTCTGGCCCGATACGGTGTGAATATGGTGCGATTTCACGGCATTCTTGCCCCCACCGCGCTCGACTCGCGCATAACGGATGTTAATGTCACCGCCCTGCATCAGGTCTGGAAACTTGTAGCCGCAATGAAGCAGCAAGGTATCTATACCACTATCTCGCCTTATTGGGCGGTGCCGGTACACATTCGCAAATCCTGGCATGTACCCGGCAATCCCACATCCGCGATGTCGTTGCTGTTCTGGGATGCTACCATGCAAAAAGGATACAAGGCCTGGCTGCGGGCGCTGCTGACGCGGACAAATCCATATACCGGCATATCCCTGGCCCATGACCCGGCGGTGGCGATAATTTCATTGCAAAATGAAGATTCAATGCTGTTTTGGAACATGCAGCGCATCATCAGCATACCCAGCAAAGAAAACATCCAACGTCTGGAAATAGAAACGCTTTACGCCCGCTGGCTTATCAAAAAATATGGATCATTGAAAAACGCCCTGTCTGCATGGCATGGCGTAAAAGCGCCCGGTGATGATTTCACCCATGGAATCGCCGGTATGTTTATTAACTGGTTTTGGACGCAGCATCAAACCGGTGGAATGGCGTTACGTTTGGCGGACCAACTTCATTTTTTTGCCCGGGTGATGTACCACTTTAATGCGAAAATGACCGCTTACATTCACATTACTCTTGGCGCGCCACAACTTATAAATGCGGGCAACTGGAAAACTGTCGATCCGCTTTTGCTTAATGATGTTGAACGCTGGACTTATACCGCCGGCAATGTGCTTGCGGTCAACCGCTACACCACAGGCATCGATATTGGTAAAAATGCCGGATGGGCGATCATGCCGGGCGATTTATATACCAATTATTCATGTTTATTACATCCCGAATCCATACCGGTAAATCTTAAACAGGTCATCGGGTATCCGATGGTAGTTACCGAAGGCCAATGGGTGGCACCGGATAAATATCAGGCGGAAGGCCCTTTTCTTGTGGCGGCATACAGTTCACTTAATGGCGTGGCCGGATTTTATTGGTTTGAGATTCACGATGCATGGCAACAACCATTCTCTCCTTCAAACAATCCCTACTGGCATCCCATGGTCAAATGGCCGATCGGCACGCCGGAACAGTTCGGACAATTTCCGGCGGCGGCCTTGATGTATCGTGGAAACTATATAAAGCGCGGAGCGCCAGCGGTTATTGAGCACCTCAGCTTCCAGAATATGTGGCTCCGACGTGTGCCGATCATCGCGGAGAATTCCGGTTATGATCCAAATCGGGACCGTGGAAATATAGCCCTTCAATCCAATATCAACTCAAAGGTAAATCCTCTGGCCTTTCTTGTCGGGCCGGTCCTGACCAGCTATAGCAAAACCCCAAAACCAGATTATGTAACGGATCTGTCCCGGTATATTCAACCAACACATGCTACGATTATAAGCGACACCGGCCAGATACACTTGAATTATCGCAGCGGTATCTGCAAACTCAATACGCCGAAAGCTCAAGGTGTAGTCGGTTTTTTATCACGGAGTAGCGAGCAGCCATTCCATTTTGCCAATACCAGTATCACATGTCACAATCAATATGCATCCATTCTTATCGTATCAATGGACGATTTGCCGTTGAACCGCAGCCGCCGTATTTTACTGCAAGTTGGTACCATAGTCCGACCTACAAACTGGAAAAGCCAAGCCGCCACTTTCACCGTTCATAACCAATTAATATCCGGCCGCAAGGTGATTTCTACCGGCACAAACCCTTGGCAGGTCACAGATATTCACGCGACTGTGACCATTGATAATCCCAACATTCACACCGCAACGCTGCTGAATCCGTCTGGATACGCCATGGCTTCCGTACCCGTCCGACACCAAACCGATACAACAATCATCCGATTGCCGCCAAATACGTTATACATTGTGCTGCACTGAAACCGTTGGAATGATGCATTCAACCCGTCGAAGTTCTCCGTAGCACAACACGGCATTCGGCGGAAGACGATTCTTCCCGATGCCCCTGCAGACATCTTATTTCAATGCGATCCTTCACCGCTTCAATCCCAGGTCGGTCAATACAAGCACATCTATTCCCACCGAACCCAAGGTGGACGGTTCGGGAACAGATGGAGCGGCAGGATGCCCACATTGAGCGTTTCGTTGAACCGGAACCAACACCAGAAACCTCATCAGAACCCGTATCAGAAAAGGCGGCGCAGAAAGCGGCGCAGGATGGGGCTGTACAGGGCCGTAACGGCCGGAATGGCAGTTTGCCCGATGACAGGAAAAGCCATGATTTACTTGGCCTTACTGATTCATACATGAATGTACATGAGTGCCTATTGCCCGGGACAGGATTCGAACCTGCAAGAGCTTGCGCCCACCAGCACCTCAAGCTGGCGCGTCTGCCAATTTCGCCACCCGGGCGAGATTGCAGCATATTGCCATAAAATGGGTAGAATCTCAAGTCACAGAACCTCAAGTCACGGATGTAACTTCTAACTTCTGCGCCATTGTGGTGAAATCCTCAACGTCATGTCAAACGCACGGTTCCCGGTTCGACCGGGGTTTCCGGTTTGGATTTGGTCATACCGATTCCTCCTCATGGCAGGGAAACTGGCAAAGCGATAGAATTGCGGCTTGAATGTGCCGCGGAAGACTGGGCCATGCGGTGGCAATCCGGGCAATATCCGATGAAACTGTGCCGGAATTCGTGCCGCACGATTTGGAAACACGCGGTTTTTCTGGCCTTTTACCGGTGGGTTCGACTCCCACCGGCATTTTTTGCCACAGGCAAAAATTGAACAGGTGTTTTAGAGCAGGAGATCAGAAGAGCTACATAACGATGGAACAAAAGAATTGCCGCCGCACGCGGGAATATCCCACTTGCGGTACTTCTGTTCACCAGCTCCCCTGCTCACGTATTGTAGCCGAAGGCCAAAATAGAATAGCCATGAGCGTTTGTCCGTAAAAATATGAAAAAACATTCCCCAATTTCTGATCAGGCGGTTTACCTTGCCGCACGCAGTGCGGCGATGATGCTGGGCTTTTTTCCTATTAACGCCAATCTGCGGACCGCCCGCGGCTTTGGCTCGCTTTTATGGGCATTGGATAAAAAACACCGGCTTCGGGCGCTGGAAAATCTGCGGGCGAGCTTTCCGGAATTTCCGGAGGATGAACTTGCACGCATCGGGCGGCAGTCCATTGAGCATTTCTGCGAACTGGTGATGGATGTGATATTTTCCACACGAATTATCCATGTGGAAACATGGCATCGCTACGTGCATTTTCAAAAATTCAAAGAGGCCATGCAGATTATCCTCCGCGGGCAGGGAGCCATCATGGTTACCGGCCACTATGGCAATTGGGAAATCCTGGGCTATACCATGGCCACGCTGGGTTTCCGCAGCTATGGCGTTGCGCGACCCATTGATAACCCGCATATTGATGCGTGGCTGCTGGGCGTAAGGGAAAAACGCGGGCAGATTATTCTCTCCAAGAGGGGCGTAACGGAAACGGCTCAGGACATTTTGAAAAATAATGGTGTGTTGGGATTTATTGCCGATCAGGATGCCGGGCCAAAAGGCATGTTTGTGCCGTTCTTTGGCCGTTTGGCCAGCACGTATAAGAGCATCGGCCTGCTGGCCATGCAGCAAAAAGTGCCGGTGGTCATTGGTTATGCCCGGCGGCGCGGAGATTTATTTGATTTTGACATTGGCGTAACGGACATTATTTACCCCGCTGATTGGCAGGATCAGCCGGAACCTTTGCATTACATCACCGCTCGCTATACCCGCGGAATTGAAACATTTGTGCGGGAAGACCCCTCGCAATATTTATGGATTCACCGCCGCTGGAAACACCGCCCCCGCCATGAACTGAAGGCCGCCACAACAACATCGCTCCCGGCGGTGTAAAAGCCCTTACTTCTTTTTCTTCTGCTCGGCACGCGCTTTGGCATCGGCCATCCAGCCAAAAATAGTCATCGGCGCGCCAAACAAAAACAAGACAATGCCCCAATATAAATTAATGTTCACCTTTTCAGTGATATTGGGAATATTGTGCGGAGAAATTACACCGTAAGCGGTCATGATGATGCCCACGAGCACAAAAAATATGCCAATTGGTAATCTCAAGTCGATCATAATATAGTCTCCTGTGCGGCCCGTGGCCACGATGATATTTTCCAGTTTTACCAGAACAGCAGGTTAATAATCAGGGTTAAAATCAAAGCCAACACGCCAAGGACAATGGGCTTTTTCCACCATGGCAGCGTATGATCCTGCTCGGGCTTGGGGGTAAGCTGATACACCAGACCGACCAGCTCTTCGTCCTTTTTCTTCTTGGTAAAAAGACTGACAATAATGGTGGCACCGGCACCGGCCAGGAATGCCCATACCGCGCCCCAGAATGCGCCGGTGGTGTTGTTATTGTAATGGTGCCACAGCGGCAGCCCCGGATATGATCTGAATATCCATAACGTTACGGATGTCGCGGTGCCCACCAGCAATCCCCACAGGCCGCCCGCCGGCGTGGTGAACGTGGCAAACATGCCCAGTAGGAACACGGCAATCAACGGCGCATTGACCACGCCAAAAATGGTCTGCGTATAACCCATAATGCCGGACTGCCCACGCACCACATACGCAAAACCCACACTGATGGCCACACCCACAAACGTCATCACGCGGCCCACCCACAGATAATGCTTATCCGGAGCATTCGGGCGGATAAATACCGCATAAAGATCGTACGTAAACACCGTATTAAATGCTGTAACATTACCAGCCATACCGGACATAAACGACGCCATGAGCGCCGTCAGGCCCAGCCCCAGTAAGCCGGCGGGATAATATTTCGCCATCATCAGCGGCATGACATTATTAAATGACTCGGTGGCCGGAATGATGTGGCCATTGATAATCGCATTACCCGGATACAGATGGGGCAGCAATGGCAACGCCAGCAGGCCGGGCAGAATGACGATAAACGGAAATAACATTTTCGGAAATGCCGCCAGCAACGGCGTGCGCTGGGCGGAATTCATATCTTTGGCGGCCAAGGCCCGCTGCACCACCAGGAAGTTGGTACACCAGTAGGAAAATGAAAGTACAAAACCCAACCCCAGCACAATGCCCGGCCAGGTGATGTGCATGGGATTATTTTGCGTCAGGGTATTATGGAAAGTGTGCATCCACTGGCCGGCGGCCATCTGGTGCGAGGCCGATGCCGGTTGCGTTGCGGCCGTGGCCATCTGATCGGGCGTAAGGAATGGAAGCTGATGCGTGGCGATCCATTTTTTGAAATGCCCCCATCCATGATTGGCAATCAACGCGATAATCGTCATAGGAGCGATGCCCAGGACGATCAAGAAAAATTGGAGCACTTCGTTGTAAATGCTGGCCGTCAAACCTCCCAGGAATGTGTAAACCAGCACCACCGCCGCGGATGCCCAGACACTGGGAGTGAAATGCCATCCCAGAAAATCCTGCATCACCACCGCAAGAGCATACATGCTGATGCCGGAAATAGCCGGCGTAAAGACCGCAAAAGTAAAAGCGTTGATGAAGCGGGCACCCTCGTTGTAGCGCTTCTTGAGAAATTCCGGCACGCTGCGGACTTTGCTGCCATAAAAGAATGGCATCATGGCAATGCCCATAAACACCATGGCGGGAATGGCCCCGATCCAATAGTAATTCGCGGTCATCATGCCATATTCATACCCCTGCTGGGACATGCCCATGACTTCCAGCGCCCCAAGATTGGCCGAGATAAACGCCAAACCCGTGATCCACGCGGGAATACTTCTTCCCGACAGAAAAAAGTCCTCGCTGGTATGATTACCGCGGCCGGTGATAACACCAATGCCGACTACAAACAGCAGATAGACCACGAGAATGGCCACATCAATCGGATGCAGATGAATAATCGCACCGCCCGATTGCGGTAGCGCCGTTGATACAGCGGCTAATAGCGTGTTGATAACCACTCGTTTCTCCAAGCCACAGATGTTGAAATACGGCACCGGCCTTTCCGCAAGCCAGTGATCGTACGGGATCCGCACGATTGTTTCCGGCAAGTATGTTATCACCCCGCACGCTTACGTCAATTGCGATTTTGCGCAACAATCAAACAGAAAAACAGGCTCACTGCAGCGTCTCTGCCACGGAACCACGCATTGATCCGTATTGGCTTGAAGAAAAGGCATTGCGGCGGCAGCATCTCGCACACCAGGCCGATGAACACCACTTGAAAATGCGGCAAAAATAACTAGAATACTTTTTTCCGAGCACCAGTAGCTCAGTTGGTAGAGCAGCTGACTCTTAATCAGCGGGTCCAAGGTTCGAATCCTTGCTGGTGCAGTTTTTCCGTTTCTCTATGGGACCGTGAAGCTTGCCGCTAAAACGCGAAATCCACGATGTTGCCGCCGGAGACATATTCGATTAGATTCGGGAGACGATGAAAGCACCTGATCAAATCTCGCCCGCACCCGCCGGTGAACCTGCGCCGCGTAATTTAACCGGCAATGCGCCGACCCATGAGGCTCCATTGCTGCCGCCGCTGGCGGTGGTAAAAACGCCTTATTTTCATCTGCTGGGTTATAGCGTGGCCGGTGAAGAGACGGTGATTCAGGCGCCGGAACTCAATGTGGTTTTTGACATTGGAAAATGCCCGCGACCGGTGCTCACCAGCGATTTCTGCCTGCTGACCCATGGCCACATGGATCATAGCGCGGGTTTGGCCTATTACCTTTCCCAGAGATTTTTCCAGGGTATGACCCCCGGTACGGTAATATGCCCGGCGGCCATTGCGGACGCGGTTTCCGGCGTTATCCGTTCATGGACCGCCTTGGAAGGCAAAGCCATTGAACACCGCGTGATCGGCCTGAAAACTGGAGAAGAGTATGAATTGCGGAAGGGCTTGATTGTCCGGACATTTGCCACGCGGCACACGGTACCGTGCGCGGGCTTTCTGCTCCTGGACCGGAGGGAAAAACTCAAACCGGAATTGGCTCAACAGAATTTGCCCGGACATATTCTGCGGGATATGAAAGCCCGCGGGGAGAAAATCACCTATACGCTGGACGTGCCCCTGATTGCGTACACCGGTGATACCAGCATGGGTGAAACACTGCTGCAGGATGGCGTGCGCGATGCGCGGGTACTGGTGACGGAATGTACCTTTTTTGAACAGGGCCACCGGAAGCGGGCCGCGGTGGGACAGCACCTGCATGTCAATGAATTTGTTGAAGTGCTGCCCCGGCTTGAAAATGAACTGGTGCTGATTTCCCACCTGTCGCGCCGCACTTATCTGCGGTGGGCGCAAAAGACATTGCAGAAAGCGATGGAAGGATTAACCATCAAGCCTAAAGTTGAATTTTTCATGGATCACGCGCAGAAATTGCAGGTGCGCCCCAGCAAAGCCGCGGCATTTACCCCCGTGGAACCTCCCTCCACAACCGACACCGAGGATGCGTGATAATCGGGTGTGCCCGTTTTTATCGGGAAGCCAAAACAGCGCATGATTATGGGGAATATGAGAGAATGGAGGCCGTCCGGCGGGATTGGCCGGTGATTTTTAAG
>JABEBX010022480.1_pt1 | contig 23694 bp, 24 predicted proteins | sample 7245971 | NCBI WGS metagenome assembly JABEBX01 (sample SAMN14506365, study PRJNA622280) | hot springs metagenome | biome: hot spring [ENVO:00000051]|acidic hot spring [ENVO:00002120]; feature: spring [ENVO:00000027]|sediment [ENVO:00002007]; material: sediment environment [ENVO:01001048]... | reverse complement strand
AATTGCCCTCATTGCTGGTGCGCTAAGCGTTGGGCTGGGCTTTGGTCTGCAAAATATAGCAAATAATATGGTATCTGGCATTATAATTATATTTGAACAGCTAATTAAACCAGGCGATATTGTAAATATACCAGAAAATAACATAACTGGCATAGTTGTGGAAACAAAATTAAGATCCACAATAATCAAAGCTTACGATAATACAGATATTATTGTGCCTAACTCTTACTTTATTAATTCAAAAGTTATTAACTCTACATACTCATCTGGCTCAATAAAATTAAAAATTTCATTTATTGTAGATGTTAGCTGTGATATTGAAAAGGTAAAAAGCATTGTCATTGATGAATTAAACAAACAAGAATACATACTAAAAAATGACACATATGTGCCAAAATGCGTTTTATTGAAACAAAGCATATATGGGTTAGAATTTGAGGCGTGGGCTTGGATAGAAAAAAGCGACCTAAAAGCGCCTGTGTGGCTTCAAGAGTTGTATTTTGTAAAAATTATTGAAGCTCTAAAACAAAATGGTGTGCAACTTGCAAACATTAAACGTATTTTGGAGGTAAAATGATTTTCTTAATTAAATGGGTAATAAACTCTATTGCTTTGGGCATTAGCGTAATGATTGTCAAAGGATTGCATGTTGAAAGCGTGTTTTCGCTAATTGCTGCAAGTTTGGTTATAGGTTTGTTAAACGCTTTTATAAGGCCTTTTTTAATACTTTTAACACTGCCTATAAACATACTAACGCTTGGTTTGTTTACTTTGATTATTAACGCAATGCTGTTTTACCTTGCATCTTATATTGTAAAGGGATTTGTTGTAGAAAGCTTTTTTAGCGCACTTGCAGGCTCAATTATAATGAGTATAATTGGTTTGATATTGAATGCTTTTGTGGATTAGGGGGTAGAAAATTGTTTATTTCAACAAAAGAAGATATTCTAAATGCTAAAGTCACAGATGTATACTTTGATAGAGCCGTTTACGCATTAAAGGTAAAAGGTTTAGATAAAAGGGTAAAAGCGGAAGTTAGCGTTAAAAAATTGCCCAAAAACTACAAATGGGGCGTATTTGTAGGGCTTGAAGAGGTTTTGGAATTACTTGTCTCAAAAAACATAAATGTTCGCTCAATCAAAGAAGGTAGCATTTTTAGGGAAAACGAGCCTGTACTAGAAATTGAAGGCCTATATAGCGAATTTGCAAAATACGAAACTGCCATTTTAGGATTTTTGTGTCAAGAATCAGGTGTTGCCACAAAAGCCGCAAGGCTTAGAAAATTGGTTAAAGACAAACTACTTTTATCGTTTGGCGCAAGACGCATGCATCCAGCTATCGCAGTTGCAATTGAGCGCGCTGCGTATATTGGTGGTTGCGATGGCGTTTCTACTGTTCAAGCAGCAAATATATTAGACATAGCGCCAAGTGGCACTATACCGCATTCATTTGTACTGCTTGCTGGCGACACAGTTGAAGCCGCAAAATACTTCGATGAAACAATGGATAGCGATGTGCCAAGAATCATTCTCATTGATACATTTGGCGATGAAAAATTTGAAACATTAAGGGTTTTTGAGGCTTTAGGCAAAAAACTCACAGGTGTGCGCCTAGATACACCAAGCTCAAGAAGGGGAAATCTAAGGGCTATTATAGAAGAAATACGCTGGGAGCTTAACCTAAGGGGCACAAATGATGTTAAAATATTTGCAAGCGGCGGCCTTGACGAAGAAAGCATTGAATCACTAGTTGATGTAGTAGATGGCTTTGGCGTTGGCACAAGCATATCAAGTGCTGCTACCATTGATTTTTCTATGGATATAGTAGAAATTGAAGGAAAACCCATAGCAAAAAAGGGCAAAAACTCAGGTTCAAAAAGCTTATTTAGATGTAAAAAGTGCTTTAGTGACAAGGTTTTGCCCTATAGCTATAAGCCGCAAAATTGCTCTTGTGGGGGCACTATGGAAGACATACTTGAGTATGTTATACAAAATGGAAAAACCATTGATTTGCCAAATGTTAAAAGTATAAGGGACCATGCGCAATCTAGCTTGAGATTTGTCGATTTATGAACATCATTGACACACACGCCCATTTACAATCAAAGGAATTTGACAATAATATTGAATTGGTTTTATCTAGGTTAGGTATTGTAGAAAAAGTATTTCTTGCAACATCAAATGAACAAGATATTGAAAAAGCTGCCCATTACTGCGAAACTCACGCAAACCTTTATTATTTTGCAGGCATCCACCCGCACGAGGCAAGTCAATACAATACTCATACTATGGATACTATTTTACATCATTTGAAAAACCCAAAATGTATTGGCATTGGCGAGATAGGGCTTGATTATTATTATGAATACTCTAGTAGAAACATCCAAAAAGAGGTATTTTCAACACTGTTAGATGTGGCTATAGAGCATAAATGTTTTGTTAGTATACACATAAGGGACGCTATAAAAGATGCAATAGATATATTGGGTTCAAAAAAAGGACTCAAAGCCATTATTCACTGTTTTAGCGGTGATTTAGATTTGCTAAATTTTAGCTTAAACAGAAATTTCTTTTTGGGCGTAGGCGGTATAGTAACATTTAAAAATTCTCTAATCAGACAAAATGTATCTCAAATACCACTTAGCAACATAGTTTTAGAAACTGACTCTCCTTATTTAGCACCAACTTTTTGGAACATATATTTGAAACGCTACTTGATGCAATTAAAAATTATATTAAACTTATAGGCTCTAAGTTTGAAGAAATAAAATCCATACTCGATAAGCTATATGATGGCATATTGATTATCGATGCTGCCACATATAAGATAATTGCTGCGAATAAAGCTATGGAAAATATTTTAAAAACAGAAAATCTTACTGAAACAAACGTGTTTGAATTGCTCAATGAAGATAAAAAAGCTTATTATAAAGAGTTGTTTTTAAAGTTTATAAATCAGCAAAAAGGTATAACAGAACCTCTGGAGTTTAAAACGTCAAATAAAAACACCGTGTATTTAGAAGCAAGCGTAAGTTTACTAAACAGCCAAACAATGATTGCTGTATTTAGAGATATAACGAAGCGTCTTGAAAGCCAAAAACTACTCATACGTATAAATCGCCTCTATGAAGTATTATCAAGAATCAATAATATAATGGTACGCGTTCAATCAATCGATGATTTATTCAAAAGCGTATGCGAAATCTTAACTACATTTGGCCACTTTAAACTGGCATGGATAGGTTGCGTAGATGAAAAAACAAAAATGGTTAAACCAAAAGCTTATGCTGGAGATAAAAAATACCTAAAAAATATTGTTGTGTCAATTAGAGAAGATTTACCAGAAGGACAAGGGCCATCAGGAACAGCTATTAGAGAAAATAAAATAGTCGTATGTAACAATATTTTAACAAGTCCGCAAATGAGTCCGTGGAGAGAGCGCGCAAAAGCGTCTGGTTTTCATTCATCCATTACAGTTCCCATCAGCTTGTTTGAAACAAACTCTGTTAGTAAAGTCCTAAAGGTTTATTCTGACGAGATTGATTCTTTTGATAAAGAAGAAATCAAGCTGTTTGAAGAGATTGCAAGCGATATTTCATATGCTATAAATTTTTTAGAAAAAAAACAACAAGTCTCGTATCTGTCTTCATTTGATGTACTAACAAACCTGCCAAACCGCCTTTCTTTTGTATACACTATAGATGCACTAATAAAAACCAAGAGGCATTTTGCAGTTCTCATTTGCGATATAAATAATTTCACAGCACTAAACAATAAGTACGGCTACATTAAAGCAGACGTTGTTTTGAAAACGATTGCAAAAATACTATTATCATTGTCAAATATCCACTATGTGGCACGCACAGGCAATGATGAATTTGGCATTATACTTGATTTCACAGATGAGGCAAAAATAACAAGATTTGCAATAGATGTAAATGAGTATATACAAAAAACCAATTTTGATATAGATTTTGCCATCAATCTTACATTTGGCGCATCTTTTTGGCCACAAAATGCTCATAATAGCCAAACGCTTATTGCAAACACTGAAATCGCCCTATTGCAAGCAAAAAAGCTAAAGCGTTTTATAAATTTCTATTCAGAAGAAGCAAACAAACAAATTCAACAAACAATTTCTTACCAAAATAAAATTAAAGCTGCCATTAAAAAAGGCGAATTTGTATTGTTTTACCAACCCAAATTGTCACTTAATGACTTTTGTATAAGATCGTGCGAAGCGCTTCTTAGATGGCAAACAAACGATAACCCGTAAGTGGCATAAAAATTGATATGGTTTTTATTCAAAAAATGTTTGAAGGCAAAAATTTAGAAATTTTAAAAACAATTATTGATTTAGCCAAAGTATTAAATCTAAAAACAACAGCAGAAGGCATAGAAACAAAACAACAGCTCGATGCCATTGTAAAATTAGGTTGCGATGAGGCTCAAGGTTTCTTAATAGGCCGCCCACAACCGCCAGAAAACATTGAGCATCTTTTTAAAGAAGAATTCCATCATTTATTTTCTTAATCTTTTTATATAATGCTTCAATTACCAACAACCAAACTTAAAGCAAATTTAAGAAAGAACCATTTAAAAAAATAGCAATACAGCAAATTTTACCAAAAAAAATTGTAATTTCATTTTATTCTTGACTTTTTTCAAAAAGCGTTATATAAAAAAATATATAATGATTAATGGAGGTTTTTATGGATAAAAAAGTCTCGCGCAGGCAACTTTTAACAAAAGCAGCTTTTTTAAGCGTTGGTGCAGTTATTGGTAAATTTGGTAGTAGCTTGGCTGATAATAATAATGAAACCACATCTTCACAAAAAAGCCATCCTGTAAACATATGGCCATGGCCATATGTAGAGCTTGACCCAGCTGAAACAGCTGAGATTGCCTATCAAGAATGGTATAGGCTTTGGTGTGGTGGAACGGTTATTTATAGTATTTTTAGTCAACTAGCAAAGAAAGTTGGTGAGCCGTACAAATCTTTTCCAGTAGATCCATTTGCCATCTTTGAAGGTGGTTTGGCTGGATGGGGGACGCTATGCGGTTCGCTAAATGGCGCAAGCGTCGTAGCAAGCTGTATTATTGGTCCTATGACGCAAGAAGGCTGTGAAGATGGTCACATCATAGCCTCAAATATGTTAGATTGGTACTCTCATGCTAATATGCCAATATATGTGCCAAAAAAACCAAAGGCAAATAAAACAAGCATTGTTCACACAATTAGCGATTCACCGCTTTGCCATGTATCTGTAGGCAGATGGATGCAAGCTTCAGGCTATGCAATTAATAGCCCCGAGCGCAAAGATAGGTGTGCAAGGGTTGCAGCTAGTGTTGCATATAAGCTTGTCGAAGAGCTCAACAAGTGGAAACAAGGCAAATACAGCGAAGATATTGCATGGCTTGCTCCAAAGAAAGCGAAAATTACTGCTCAGTTTAACTGTGCTTCTTGTCATGGCGCGCATATACCAAAACCTCCAATGAGCGGAAAAAAGCTATAGGGGGTTATTAAAAAATGGATAGAAGAGATTTCTTAAAAGGTGTTGTGGGCCCTGTAGCATTTTTATCATTTTTGCCTCTGCCCATAGTCTTTAATAAAAAAAACGAATGGAATACTTTTAATCCAATAGATGAAAGACCAAAAAAAGAGCATAATTATGCAATGGTAATAGTACAAGATAGGTGTATAGGCTGCAAAGCTTGCGAGGTCGCTTGCAAAACCACGTGGCATATCCCATCTAACCCACAAGACTACCGAACAAAAGTTTTATATATTGGAAAATCACAAAGCGATAATTATAAGGTTAGCTGGCTACCAATTTTATGCAACCAATGTGACAACCCACCATGCGTTTGGGTGTGTCCAACGGGAGCAAGCTACAAAAGAAAACAAGATGGTATAGTGCTAGTAGATTTTGATAAATGCATTGGCTGCAAAGCCTGCATGGAAGCCTGTCCATACGATGCAAGGTACTACAATGAAGAATTAAGCTCTGTGGACAAATGCACCTTTTGCCTTCCTCGATTAGAAAAAGGCCTAAAACCAGCTTGTGTAGAAGCTTGCCCTATGCAATGTAGAAATTTTGGCGATTTAAACGATATAAATTCTGAGGTTTCAATTTTACTCAAAGAAGCACACTCTTATAAATTGCTAAAACAAGAAGATGGCACGCTGCCAAATGTTTACTATGTTCAAAACCTGTAATTAGAGGGTGTTAATACCCTCTTTTAATAAAAATTTGACTTTGTATTTTAGTTGTGGTATTAAATATTTGATTTGAAAAGGAGGTAGATGTGGCAAACCATAAATCGGCACTTAAAAGAGTTAGACAAAACAAAAAAAGATATTTGAGAAACAAATCTTATAGGACTAGACTAAAAAATGTTGTAAAAGAAACGAGAATTGCTATAAGCAACGCAAATGCTGAGGAATTATCCGCTCAATTAAAAAATGCTCAAAAGGTTATTTATAAGATAAAAAGCAAAGGTATTATTCATAAAAACAAAGCAGCTAGGTTAGTTTCTCGTCTGACAAAAGCGGCTAATAAAAAGTTAAAAGAAGCTAGCGCTTCTTGAGAAATTGTTTTAGCTCTAAAAAGCTAAGTGTATTTATAACATCTTTTTTCTCAACCCAGCCTCTTTGGGCTGTGAGAACGCCATATATCATATAATCTAAGTTATTTTTTGTGTGCGTGTCTGTGTTTATGCACAGTTTAGCACCTGCTTGTTTTGCAATTCTGCAATACTCATCATTTAAATCCAATCGCAAATAAAAGGAATTAACTTCCAAAGCTGTATTGTATTTAGCAGCTTTTTCAACAATAGCGTAGATGTCTAATTCATATGGTTGCCTTTGGCCAATCAATCTGCCTGTTGGATGACCAATTATATTCACATATGGATTTTCTATTGCGCTAATCATTCTCATTGTATTTGTATCTTTTGAGTTATTAAAACCTTGATGAATTGAGGCAATCACAATATCTAAATCTTTTAATACATTATCATCAAAATCAAGCTCGCCATTTTGTTTAATATCTACTTCACTTCCAGCAAGTATGTTTATTTGTCCTTTATACTTTGCTTTGAGCTTATCTATTTGATTTAGCTGTTCATACAAGCGCTCTACGCTTAAGCCTGAAGCAACATAAGAAGACTGTGAGTGGTCTGTTATTGCAATGTATTCATACTTACGATTTATTGCTTCTTGCACAATTTCTTCAAGACTCATTAAACCATCTGAGTAATGCGAGTGCACATGTAAATCGCCTCTAATATCGCTAAGTTCCACAACATCTGGCAAACTATGTGAAAAACACGCTTCAATTTCACCTTTATTTTCCCTCAGTGTCGGTTTTATATAGCAAAGCCCTAGTGTAGAATAGATATCTTCTTCGCTTTTTACTTCAACCATCTCATTATTGGCAAATAGACCGTACTCATTAAGCTTGTACCCTTTTTTAATTGCAATATCGCGCAATTTGACATTATGCTCTTTTGAGCCAGTAAAATACTGCAGTGCTGCTGGAAAGGATTTTTCATCTATTAATCTAAAGTCTACCTGAATGTTGTTTGATAGCAACAAACTCACCTTTGTTTCACCAGCTGCAATTAATTGTCTATGTGCTATGTTGGTTAATGATTGTGATACATTTTTAAAATCTTGCGTACAAATTAGTATATCAATATCTCCAACAGTTTCTTTTCCCCTTCTTAAAGACCCTGCTATCTCCACTTTAATAACATTGTCAATCTTGTATACTAAATCAACTAAGTTTTTTGCAATAGGCAATGCAACACCAATAGAAATGCGCGATTGGCCCTGTTCATACAGCTCAATACCTTCTCTGATTTTTTTTATACTTTTTTCAAGTAGCGATATGTCTTTTAGCTCATCATTTTCAAATACAAGTTTTTTAACATCCTCAAGCGTCCTTACGCGGTAACGCTCAAACATCTTGTATAGCGTTCTTGGACCTAACCCGCGTATATCTTTTAATTTAAATAGCGTATATGGTATTTTTTCTAAAAGCTCATCAAGGAACGCAACTTTTTTAGTTTGGATGTATTCTTTGATTTTCTGCTCTAAATCTTTGCCAATACCTTCAATTTTTTTTGGTTTTGGCATAGCATAGATATCGATAATGCTTTCATTTAAATCTCTAATGGACTGGACTGCATTTCTATATGCTCGAATTTTAAATGCATTCTCATTTAAAAATTCTAACGCATCTGCTATCGTTTCAAAAATTGAAGCAATTTTTTCATTCTCATCACAACTCATTGGTTAATTTCAAATACTGTTAATCTATAAATATCGTCTTCGCCTACAATGAATCTTGTAAAAAATGGCGCTGGTGTAGCAATTAGGCATACCATATAGTCATTTTGTCTGTCAAAGTTAACAACACGTCCAGATACACTGCTAGAGCTCCAAACCTGTTGCAATTTATTATTATCAAGCTTGTACATAAATATGCCGTATGCATTGTAATGGCTGCCGGCAACGGCAATAGCATTGCTTCTGTAGCTTTGCTGGACTATTACATAGTATTGTTCGACTGATTTGTAAAATTTTAAACCATTTTTGATATACACTTTACCAGCTTCTTTATTTTCGAAATAACCCATATTTGGGTTAAATTGATGCGAGTATCTTTGAATAGGCTCTGCGCTTTGACCTACATAATAGCCAGTTAAATAATTTTTCTTTGAGTTAAGATCATATATTGCAATCTGGCCTTCAGCTGTAGTATAAACTAATTTATCTCCGATTTGTTCAAACTCATAAAAAGAAGCGAACTTTATTGGCAAATTCAACTCTTTTAACACGACTCCATTTAGACTCATTGTATAAATTGGACCATAAAACTTTGAGCCAATAGACATATTTTGAGCAATTAGTTGAGGTTTAGAGTACACATCAAAAAACCTTATGCAATAGCCAATCGAATCTGCTACAACACGAATAGAGGAATTTTCAATTGTAACTATAGAAGATGATAGTTGGCCATAGGCATTGAAATTTGATACAGCAAGGTAGGTTTTACCATCAATTGTAGCACTATCAATGTTAAAGATATTATATCCAACATTTGCACTTGCAACTTTATTTAGAGAGTACCCATCAAACCTATACAATTCTAGTTGGCCTTTGTTTGCAACTATGATGTAATCATTTGCTATAGCTAGGGCTTTAGCTGAATAGCCAACATTTGCATAATTTACAAGCCTCATTGTAGCGCTTGATGCTCCAACATTAGAATATCTACTATATAAACCAAACTTAGCTAAAAAGCTTTCCCATAAAGTCAATCTGGGTTCTATGTTTAAAGCTGTTGGAACAACATTTTCTGGTGGTATATTTTCAGTTTTTGCGGTCTTTATCTTTTCTACCTCTTGCTGCGAAAGCTGTGCATTTGTAGTATAAATCAAATCGCCACTATAGCCGTTGTAAATATTGTACGATAATTGATTGTTATTTTTTAAATATACGGGTATGACAAAATCACAATTTACATCGCTACATAATGCTTCTATGTCTTTGGGTGTTGTAATTTGTGTTAATTTTTCTTTTGTCATTGCAATCTGAATTGTATCTGCATCAATTACCTCAAATTTTTTTGTTGCATCAAGAGCATTTTTTATACTATCAAACAATATTGGGTTTCTTGTAATAATAGCTACTCTATAGAGACTTTTGCCTATGACCCACTCATCATTATCGCTAACTTTGGCTTTTGAATAAGTATAACCGTTTGGTATCAAAGGCAAACCTAAAAAGTATTTTTGAATCTTTTGCGTACCTCGAATAATTTTAGCTACGCTTTTATTAGCCTCTACAGATACTACTTGAGCATAGGCTCTGCCACTTTTTAATTCGACGGTCTTTTGTGTAGTAGGGTCAATAAATTTACCCAGATTTTTGTAGATAAATACAAGCTCTCCTTTCATAATGCCAACATTTGCGCCCTTATCCAACACCACAGTGTCATTTTCAACACTTAAAACTTTTCCTTTTTCTGTGACCAATTTAGAAGATAACTCTTTTGCAAAATCTTCGCCTACATCAGCATGTGCAAAATTTGCAAATAGTAAAATAGCAAAGCACACAAGTAAAAATTTTTTCATAAAACGCTCTCTAATTGCTCAATTCTTTTTCTTGAGACTTCTCTTATTGAAATAGCCTCTTGAAGTTCTTGTTTACTTTTATCAATAAGTTCTTTTGGGGCTTTGGAAACAAACTCTTGATTGTGCAACCTTTTATTTAAAAAATCGATAGATACTTGAGCTTTTTCTACAACTTTCTTTAATCTCACGATCTCGCCTTCAACATCAACATTTTCTGCTTCTAAAAACACATCGCCATACTTAGTTGGCTGTATAAAACTTTTTGGCACATCTTTATCAATTATAGATAAATCACTGGCATTTGCAAGCAGTAAAATGTATTTTTTGTATTTTTGAGCAATATCGTGAGTTTCTTGATTTAGCGGCTTAAAGTATAAATGCAGTTTTTTGTTTGTAGGTATTGAATTATCGCTTCTTAACACCCTCATTGATTTAATAAGCTCTATCATGCACTCAAACTCACCTTCAATTTCAATATTTTCGCCTTCAGGCTTTGGAAAACTTGCTATCATAATAGATAGTGCTGACTTTAAAGGCAGTTTTTGCCATAAAAATTCGCTTACAAAAGGCGCAAATGGGTGTAATAGTCTAAGTATTTGTTCAAACACTTCAAGCAGCGTTTGTTTTACTTCATCGCTAAACTCGTCTTTATTGATATGAGCTTTGCTCATTTCTATGTAATAATCACAAAATTCATGCCATACGAATTGGTATAAGCTTTCTGCGGCTTCGTTGAATTTATACTCATCCAAGCTTTGCACCAATTGGCTAATTGCTTTAGAAAGCCTAGATTTAACCCATACACTTGCACTTGAGTGCGCCTTTATTTGCTCGTTTGGCGAAAAATCTTTTGTGTTCATTTCAATAAACCTATAAGCATTCCAGATTTTGTTCATAAAACGCCTGTAGGATTCTATTTGCTCATAGGATAGCTTAATATCTCTGCCTTGCGCTGCAAGTATAGCAAGCGTAAACCTCAAAGAATCAGCACCGTATTTGTCAATGACTTCTAATGGGTCTATGACATTGCCTTTTGTCTTGCTCATTTTTTGGCCAAATTTATCCCTCACAAGCGCATGAATATAAACATCCCTAAATGGCACATCGTTCATAAAAAACATGCCCATCATTATCATCCTTGCAACCCAGAAGAAAATGATATCAAAACCTGTAACAAGCAAATCAGTTGGGTAAAATTTCTTTAAATCTTGTGTATCATCTGGCCACCCCAATGTAGAAAATGGCCACAAAGCAGATGAAAACCACGTATCCAACACATCGGTTTCTTGTACAAGCTCGCTGGAACATTTGGGGCATGTTTTAAGGGGTTGTTCACTTACAAACACCTCATTGCATTGTTTGCACACATAGGCTGGTATCCTATGTCCCCACCAAATCTGTCTTGATATACACCAATCTCTAATATTGTCCATCCATTCAAAATATGTTTTTTCCCAATGTTTTGGTATAAATTTAATTCTGCCATTTATTACAACTTCTTTAGCCCTTTTTGCCAATTCTTTGGTTTTTATAAACCATTGTTTTGAAATATACGGTTCAATTACCGTATTGCAACGATAACAATGACCTACTGAGTGTACATAATCTTCTATTTTATAAATCAAATTTGCTGCTTTTAGTTTTTCTATGGTGAGCTTTCTTGATTCAAACCTATCAATACCTTCTAAATCAAGCGCATCATGCGTCATTTTGCCTGTATCATCGATTGCAATGACAATATCCAAATTGTGCCTTTTGCCTACTTCAAAATCGTTGCTATCGTGAGCTGGCGTAATTTTTACAACCCCACTACCAAAACTCATATCTACATACTCATCTTCTATAATGGGAATTAACTTATTGACAAGAGGCAATATAGCGTTTTTGCCTACAAGATGCTTGTATCTATCATCATGTGGGTTTACTGCAACAGCCGTATCGCCAAACAATGTCTCTGGCCTTGTGGTAGCAACTACCAAAAACTCGTTGGAGTTTTCCAAAAAATACTTCAAATAATAAAGTTTCGAGTGTTCTTCTTTGTATTCTACTTCCAAATCAGATAAAGCGGTATGACAGCTTGGGCACCAGTTAATAATGTACTCGCCTTTGTAAATGTACCCAGCGTTGTATAATTCAACAAAAGCTTTTTTGACGGCTTTTGATAATCCTTCATCCATTGTAAAGCGCAATCGTGAAAAATCACAGCTTGCACCTAAGCGTTTTATTTGGTCAATGATTCTATTGCCATAAGTATTTTTCCACTCCCACACTTTCTCAATAAATGCTTCTTTGCCAATATCTTCTTTTTTAATGCCTTTTTTTGCCAAATCACGCTCAACCATTGTTTGTGTGGCAATACCTGCATGGTCTGTACCAGGAAGCCACAACACACTAAAGCCTTGCATACGCTTATAGCGTGCATAAATATCTTGCAATGTTTGATTTAAAGCATGTCCAATATGCAAAGCACCTGTCACATTAGGCGGCGGTATTACCATGCAAAAAGGTTTGCCATGCATGTTTATTTCTGGTTTAAAAAAGCCGCTTTCTTCCCAGAATTTGTAAATATCTTTTTCAAAACTGCTATTGTAGCTATCCATAGTTTAAGAAACTCTCCTTTTGTAAAATATTTTTTTTGTTAATGTTTGTAGTGTTTCATTTATATCGTCTTGTTTTTTGTACTTACAGCATGCAAACCAAAAAGAAGGATTAAGGCTTTTATTAGAATCTTTGAAGTTTTTGTCCAATTCTAAAATATAGTTTGGCAACGCATCCAAGTCAAAATTTTTAATTATAACAATAAAAGAATCTCCGCCTATTCTAAAAAATTCGCTATTTAGCTCTCCAAATGTATCCATTATTAGCAAAGAAAAGCTTTTTATTAATGCATCACCAATGTTGCGTGAATACTCGATATTTATCGTTTTCATGTCGCGCAAATCAAACAATACAACCACGACATCTTCATTAAGATTGTGTGTAAATTTGGGTAAGTAATATTTAGAGTAAAAATGCGTTTCATAGTCTATATAAAATACCATATTGCGCATATTTTCAATGTGTTCGCTATCAAGTCTCATTTCATGTGTTGTTTTTGCAGATTCTTTTAAAACCTCGATGGATTTATGTAAAATGTTCATATCAAGTTTTGATTTAAACTCAGATGTCATTAGAGCTATAGCTTGGCTGCAACTAAGCGCTTTGCGGTATGGCCTATCTGTAGTTAGTGCATCAAATATATCTGCAATTGTTAAAATCCTTGTTTCAATTGATATCTCATCGCTTTTTAATCCTCTTGGGTACCCAGAGCCATCCAAAAATTCATGATGAGACGCTATAATATTAACAATATCTTCAAAGCCTTCAATATGAGCAAGTATAAATTCAGAAAACTCTGGGTGCTTTTTTATAAAAGCGTATTCTTGTTCAGATAATTTAGATGGCTTAAGCAATATTGCATCTGGTATGCCCACTTTGCCAATATCATGCAATAGTGCCGCCTTTTTGATAATATCCACATTGGGCAAACCTAAATTTAAAGCTATATTTTTAGAGTAATGCGCCACGCGTTGCATATGGCCTTTTGTGTAAAAATCTCTGATTTCAGCCAAGTTTGATAAAACTTTAAGTGTATTGTTTAATAACTTGTTTGTATTATTTAGTGCCTGCTTTGTTTTTTCTGCTGAAAAAACATAATCGATTCTTAGTTTTACAATATTTAAAAAGCTCTCTAAATACTCTAAATCACCAATACTTTCAGATTTTCCAACAAAACATAATGCTATTTTGGTGTTTTCAAAACATGTAAATTGTTTTGTTATAATACTATCAGCATTCAGCTCACTAAGCATCTTAAAAAATAAATGCCCTTCATTAATGCCATTAATGCTAACCACAAAACTTTCATCTGTTTTACCGAGCAAGTTTTGACATTCAATCAATAAACTAAAATCAAACTTTTTTAAAGCATTGTCAACAAAAATAGGCACAAGTTTCTTTTCTTCTTTAACAAAAAAAGCAAAACATTTTGTATTAAAAATCCTCTGTGTTATAAATGAAGTTAGTCTTGCAATATCTTCAATACTTGTACATGTGTATATCCTTTTTGAAAATTCATTTAAATAAAGTAGCTTTCTCTTCATTGCATATTTCTTCCAATATCAAATGCCAATAAATTTATATCTACAATCTTTGGATTGAGTAAATCGCCAATGGCTCTTTTAAAGTACTTTTCATCTAAATCTAGCAATTTTGAAAAATAGCCAAGCATTATCGTATTAACAGCGTTTTTTAATATATTGTTTTTGAAAGCTATATCGTTAAAATCTAAAACAATCTTTTCAAATGTGTACGATTCAAGCGTTTTCGATACAAATTGACTATCAATATGTGCATTTACAATGGGCACAAGTCTATCATTAATTAAAGCTTTAGATGAAGCGTTTAGGTAATCAACATTGCGCAGTGCTTCTAACTTTTCTGTAGCAAACATAAAATCCACTGTGCCTTTTTCGGGCAAAAAAGAATACACCTTTTTACCAAACACGATAAAAGCATTAACCGCTCCACCCCTTTGACTCATACCGTGAATTTCGTTTTTTTTCACATCAAAGTTAGCCCTCATGAACGCTTGTGCACAAATGTTGCTTGCTGTTACTATACCATCGCCACCAACACCGCAAAAGATTATGCTTTTCATTTACCACCTCTAACAATAGCCTCAGTTGGACATACATTTGCACAAACTGCACACCCTGTGCACATATCTTCGATAATATAGGCTATACCATCTTGATAGCCAATTGCTGGGCAACCAATACGCAAGCAACGCTTACAATCCACGCATTTATCAGCTATTACAAAATACGGTATATCCTTAATTTTTTTTGGTGCAAGCACGCACGGTCTTGTAGCAATTATAACGCTCAATTGTGGCGTATTTATCTCTTGTTCAATGATACGCTTGGTTGTTTCATAGTCATATTGATCTACCCTAAAAACCCTTTCAATCCCTATAGAGCGCACTAATCTTTCTAAATCTATAGAATTTGTTTTTTCACCTTTGATATTAAATCCGCTTACACCATCTGGTTGACCGCCTGTCATTGCCGTTATTGAATTGTCAAGTATAATTACAGTATATGCCGCATTATTTACATATGCATCAATTAAAGGTTGCAAACCTGTGTGTAAAAACGTTGAATCGCCTATTACTGAAACTATTTTGTGGTTATCCAAAGCCTTTGCTAGTCCATAGCCCATTGAAACGCTTGCACCCATACAAACAGTAGTATGTATGCTAGACAATGGTTGTAAAGCTGCAAGCGTATAGCAACCAATGTCTCCGCTTACATAAACCCTCAACGAATGCAATATGTCAAATATGGGTCTATGCGGACAACCCGGACACAAAACAGGTGGCCTTGGAGGTAAATCTTTTGACACTTCAAAAAATGTCTTAGTAACTTTTTCTAAAATTTTTGCTTTCTCTAATCCTTGTCTTACTATATCTAAGTTAAATTCACCATCTTGTGGAAAGAATTTTTTGCCTTCTACATTAAAACCACAAATTTTCAATTGCTCTTCAATGTAGGGTTCAAGCTCTTCAATTACAATGACTTTCTTTAATTTTTTAACAAAATCAGCTGCAAGCCTATCTGGAAAAGGCCAACTCATACCAATTTTCAAAAACCACGCATCTGGCAATAGTTGTTTGGCATACAAATACGATACACCGCTTGTAATAATGCCAATATCAAGCGTTCCCTCTTCCACTCTATTTAGTGGCACTTCATTTGTAAATTTTTTTAATGCTTCGCATCTTTCAAGCAATTTCTTATGTCTTTGCATTGCATTTTTTGGTACAAGTACATACTTTGCAATATCTTTTGCAAGGAGCTTATTCTCAAACCCACCGAGTTTATGCATATCAAAGAAAACTACCTCAGATGTATGTGAAATACGCGTTGTAGAGCGCAAAATCACTGGTGTATCAAACTGTTCGCTAATTGTAAATGCATATTGCATAAAACCCAAAGCCTCTTTTGCATCAGACGGCTCAAGTATAGGCACCTGGGCAAATTTGGCAAAAATCCTCGTATCTTGCTCGTTTTGAGAAGAATGCATACCAGGATCATCTGCCACTACAACCACAAATCCACCATTAACGCCTGTATAAGAACTACTCATCAATGTATCGGCTGCAACATTTAAGCCCACGTGCTTCATTGTAACAAAACTGCGCTTTCCCGCAATGCTTGCGCCTAAGGCTTGCTCATATGCGCTTTTTTCATTTGAAGCCCATTGAACCTTTATATCTTCAAAAGTCTTTACATACTCTAATATCTCGCTTGATGGGGTTCCAGGATAACCACTGGCAAAACTTGCGTTAGCTCTATAAGCTCCTATAGCAATTGCTTCATTGCCACTAATAATTTTTCTCAACTCAACTCACCCCCTCCTTGCATTAAAGAGTCAATTTTTATAACGGTCTTTACATTTCCTCTTGGATTAAAATCCCCAATAACTTCTAAAAAATACGGCTCAAGCAACTTATACAAAGCACTATATATTGTATTGATGGAATCTTCATGCGAAATGTACTTATTTCTAAAACTATTTAAAAAAAGCTTTAAGCTTTTAAGTTCTACTACATACTTATTAGGTATATATTTTATTTTAATTGTGGCAAAATCGGGATAACCACTGCGTGGGCACAGACATGTAAATTCGCTAAATTCAATGTTTATCTCAAACCTAAACTCATTTTTATTCTCCCACCTTTCCAATTGATTGTTAGCTATTGCTTCTTCGCCATATTTCATACCTAACTTCAGTATACTATAATTGGGAGTGTTTTTCAAATTCTTTTGGCAAATGTACAATTAATGGAAAATGCTCAACCACTGTGTTTGCAAGTGCCTTTCGCATGTAGTTTAACCAAATAGGCAAAGCCATTGTTGCTCCAACTGCATATGGTCCACAACGTTTATAATCATCAAACCCTACCCAAACACCTGTCGTTAATTGGGGCACAAAACCAATAAACCAATTGTCTCTTGCATGATTTGATGTACCAGTCTTGGCCGCTATAGGCCTTTTTAGTGCTTGCGCATATACACCTGTTCCTTCTTCAACAACTTTTTCCATCATCTTAGTTAAAATAAATCCTAAATCTTTTGGAAAAACCCTTTCTAGTTCTGGTCTTGCTTCATAAATAAGATGGTTAGATTTATCATAAACCCTTTTTACAAAGATGATTTTGGGCAATAAACCGTAATTGTCTATGGCACAATATGCTCGCGTAAGTTGTTCGAGTGTAACTGAAGATGAGCCAAGTGCGATAGTTAAATTATGTGGTATATTCTCTGTGATACCCAATTTTCTCGCATTAATTATCGCATTTTCTATACCAATTTTATCTAACAATTTTACGGTTGCTACATTTACAGAATGGGCAAGTGCATATTCTAATGTGATTGGACCTCTAAATCTTAATGTATAATTTTGTGGTGCCCATACTTTATTTGCATATCTATACTCAACGGGCTCATCATTAATCTTATACCATGGCATATAACCCTCTTCTAAAGCTGTAAGATAAATTATAGGCTTAAACGCACTACCTGGCTGTCTTTGAGACTCAGTTGCTCTATCATATTGGGATTTTTTATAACTATCTCCACCAATTAATGTTTCCACATAACCATTGTTTGGATTTATAGAGATTAAAGCAGCTTCTAATTTACTAGCATTATTTCCATAGTGTTTAATAAGCCAATTTCTAGCATTGACTATATAGTATGGGGCTTTATATTTTGTTGTGGTAAGTCTTAGAAGACCTTTTTTAACAGCCTCATAAGCAGCAGATTCTAGCTTCATATTTAATGTTGTGTATACCTTTAAACCTCCATTGTATACAATATATTTTCCATAGCGTTTAATAAGCCAGTTTTTAACATGCTGCACAAAATACCCAGTTCCTTTTTTATAACCGTATGTGTATAACGAGCTTTTTTTTCTAAGTACTATTTTTGAGCGTACTGCTTGCCAATACTGTTTTTTTGTAATAAACCTATCTTTATACATCCTATCCAAAACGTACAACGTTCTTCTTTCAGTAAGCGTTGGATTTTGATACGGATCGTACAATGAAGGCGCTTGCACAAGACCAGCAAGCATTGCTGCCTGAGGTATGGTCAATTGATTAACATTCTCGTTAAAATATGTTTTGCTTGCCATTTGTATGCCATAGGCGCCATTTCCAAAATACACAGTATTTAAATAAAGTGTAAGAATTTGGTTTTTTGTTAGATATTTAGATATTTTATACGATAAAATAGCACCTTTTAACTTTCTATATAGCGTCTTTTTTGGTGTTAAATAAAGATTTTTAATTAATTGTTGTGTAATGGTACTGCCACCTTGCACAACATGGCCATGTATTAAATCTTCCAATGCTGCCCTTATAATACTTCTAAAACTTATTGGCCCATGTTGGTAAAATCTTCTATCTTCTGCAGCTAAGATAGCTTCTTTCATATTTAAATCAATTTGATTAAAAGATACTGGCTGCCTTATTTGTGTACCTATTATTGCTATGCATTGATTATTTTCAGCATATATTTTAGTTGGTTTAGAAAAAAAATCTTCATTTAACAACTCTTTGAAATCTTTATTTGTCTGTAAGTATAAAGAATATGCAAATGAACCTATACTTACAAAAACTAAAAAGAAAAATAAAACAATTATAATAAAAATTTTTTTCATGATAATATATTCAATAATTTATTTCTTTTTCAAAAATAAAAAAATTAATCCACCAGATAAAACAAAAAATATAACAACCCCAATGCCTATACTTAAAGGAGAATTTTGCATATAAACCTCCTACAATGTTGAATATAGAATAAAAGAAATGATAACAAAGGCTATAGAGGATATAAAACCAACTAAATTCACTTTAAATCCTAATTTACAATAGTACTATAATTATCTTATAAAATGCTACATTTTTCAAAATATTAACATCTTTTGCCTTATTTATTCAAACCTAAAAAGTTAATCTTTTTTTTGATCTTTATCCTCTATGGCTTTAGTATCTTTTTCGCTTTGTTTTTCTTCTTCTTTCAATGATTCTTTAAAATTTTTAATACCTTTTCCAATACCAGAGCCAATTTCAGGGAGCTTTTTAGCGCCAAAAATTAGTGCAAATATTAAAACTACTACCATTATATGCCAATCGTCCAACATATCATTTCCTCCTTTTCAAACTACATTTAATATTATAAAACTATGTATGAAAAAATTATGAATTATTTGTGTAAAAATAGCAACTATTTATCTTTGGCCAAACTCAATTTGTTGAATTTATCATAAAGATAGTTAGCTGAAACTACAAATCTCAAGGGTTGTTTTGCCCAAGCTTTTGCATAATCTACACCAATGCGTGGTGTTTTTTTAATCATATTTGAATCTATTTTTATGCCAACATCCACAATGTAAATTTCTGGCAATTTTTCGAATAACTCATTATCCCTATATACTCTTGCCATATTATTCTCAATTTTTATACCTAAAGCTTTTGTTAATTTGCCAGGTCCATTGGCTAAATCTCTCTCGTTATACACACCCCTTCTTTTCTTCATTAAATCTATACCAAATACTGGTACAATACCTCTTATTAGAATTCCTTGAGGTATGTTTTCCATATTGACAACAACATTCAGCATTACATGAGTTCTGCATATGTGAATGTAAGTCACTTCTTGTAAAAAACGATCTATCCAAAATTCTTGCGTTTTTCAAATCAAATTTATTTAATTGTGGCATTTTTAACATATAAGCTATATTATTATAAAATAATCATTTCTACTTTTCAATGTTTTTTGTAAAATTTTAAAAACCTCCCCTGCCTTTTATGCAGGGGAGGTTTATGCAAACAAAAAGAGGGGACTAATTTATGTAAATATAATGTGACCATCTAAAGACATTTCGTAAAATTGACCTACTGTAACAATATTGTCTAATTGATCACAAAAATCATCTTTTTTCAAGTGGAACATATCTACAGTAGCTTTACATGCAAATATTTTACCACCAGCATCATGAATCATTTCCAAAAATTCAACAACTGGCGGTATATCCAACTTTTCCATTTCTTTTTTCATTTGAGCTGTAGCAATACTAGACATACCAGGCAATATACCAATTAAAGAAGGTATGTGCAATGCAGGGTTTGCTACCGTTGCAACCTTTAGCTTGTTCATTCGAGATTTAATAATAGCATCTAAACCAAAAAATGTGAAAAACAATACCGCATCTAGGCCTTCCATCAACGCGCCATTAGCCATAATTAGACCAGGGTAAACACCTTCTAGAGAACCTTTCGAAATTATTATAGATACTTTATTCATAAAAACCTCTATACGCAACCGACAGGTTTTTTTATTCCTGCAATTTTAGCTGCCTTTTTGGCTGGTCCTTTAGGAAATAATTCATATAGTTCTTTTGTCGAAACACCACTTTCTTTTGTTAGCTTTCTTTGCGAAGGACCAGTACCATGTTCTTTAAACTCTTTTTGCATAAATTCAATGACAAGCCAATGCCTATCAGTTAACTTGTCTATACCTTCTTGCTTGGCAATAATTTCCGCTACTTCTTTAGTCCAATCAGAAAAATTTACTAAATAACCCTCGTCATCCGTTTGGATTGTTTTGCCGCCAACTACCAGACTTCCCATAAAACCTCCTTATGTTAAAATATTCTTCTTATTGAGATTATTAAAATTTTCCAAAAAACTTACAAAATACAACAATGCTGATTTAACATCCTTGTTGTTTAATAACTTTATCATCCCAAACAAAGATAATTTTTCTGCATCTTTTGCATTTGATAACTTAAGTGCCTTGATAGCGTAAACAATTGTTTGACTTAACCTTTTAATATCTTCACTGTTGAGGTTTTCTACTAATTCATCCATTAAATTTTTGATCTCTTTTAAAAAAGAAAAATAACCGACTTTTTCTAGGTTATCCAGATAATCCTGAGTAGAAATGGCTATTTCTCTTGTTAAAGGCTCTAACGACTCCCAAAAATCTATTAAACTTTCCAATCTGCCAAATAATTTTGTGAGATTATCAATATTTCTTGCAAGTTTCTTGGCAAAATAAAAAACACTATCTATGCTGGTATATTCAGAAATTTCTTCAAGATTTTTTAACGCTATATCATATAAGCTTTCACCAATTTTCATCATATCGGCATTCAAATCTTCCATAGATTTTCTGTGAGTCTTTTGAGCGTACACTTCATCCAATATTACATCAAGTTTTTGACCAATCTCATTTAATTTTTCTTTTATATCATCCATAATTTAAGCCCTCTTTCCTGCCATTGACATATGCGATTCTATTGGCAATTCAACGCCTTTTAATAAATAATTCCAATACATCCATCTAAACATGATTTTTCCATAATGGTTCATTGCTGTTTCTTGCAAAAGCGAAAATGGACCCAGAGCTGGTAGTGGAAATTTGCCTGGCAATGGCTCTACATCATAGTTAAAATCAATTAAGATTCCTTTGCCAAAACCCGATTCAATAAAACAATTTGCATGTCCATCAAATTTTGCTCTTGGAGGTTTTTCTTCAATAACATCCAAAAAATTTTCAAAAAGTATATCAGATGCAAAGTGCGCTACAGAGCCCGCCTTCGATGTGGGCAAATCTGCAGCATCACCTATTACAAATATGTTGTTAAAGCCTTTAGCAAGTAATGTTTCTTTGTCTGTGGGTATAAAATTTAATTCATTACCTAAACCGCTTCTAGCAATAGTTTCATCGCCTTTATTTGTAGGTATGCTTACTAAACAATCAAAATCGACCCTTATATCATCATAAGAAATGATTTGTCTTTTTTCGTTGTCCACACGCTCAATACTAAAATCAGGTATTAGTTTTATATTCTTTTTCTGTAAAAAATCACCAAGTACACTAGCAGCTTTTGGTTTTGTAAAAGCACCAGGCAGTGGCGTTACAAAATTTATTTCTATTTTATCCCTAATACCTTTTTTTGTAAAAAACCAATCTGCTAAAAACACAAATTCAAGCGGAGCAACAGGACATTTAATGGGCATTTCTGTTATATGTAAAACCAATTTTCCGCTATCAAAGTGTCTAAAAAAATTGGCAAGCTTTAATGCACCTTCAATTGTATAAAAATCAAAGATATTATTGTACCATAAAGTTTCTTTTAAACCAACTGTCTCACTGGGATCCGTTTTGCAACCCGTTGCAATAATCAAATAGTCATAAGGCACAATTGCATTGTTTTTCAAGATTATTCGATTTTTATCTGGGTCTATAACATTTATTTTTTCTAAAATCACTTCAACACCATATGGAAAAAAATCACGTTTAGGCCTTATTACATCTTTTTTGGTATACATATCAAATGGTATAAACAAAAAACCCGGTTGATAATAATGGGTTTCGTATTCGTCAATAATTGTAAACTGCCATTCATCTTTATCAAGTACATTGTACAATTTATTTAGCATCATCGTGCCGCCAGCTCCACCACCCAAAATAACAAGCCGTCTCATAAAACCTCCAAAAAGTTAGTTACTTAATTAGTATATTATTTTATATACAAAAGTCGTTTTGTCAATAGTAATTTTTTTATGCTTTTAAGACAAACATAGCATATTTAGCAAATAAATTAGGATTTAAATTAGTCAAAAAAGTATAATGTATCCGAAAATTTAATCGGATTTTTGAACACTTTCTGTATCAAATCTGGTAAGATTTGATACAAATTCTTTGTGTTCTTAAATCTGAGTTAATGAATTTTTTTGGAGGTTGTAAATGGCTAAAGAGCATAAGAAATTTTCTCCCCAGTTTAAGTATTAAGTGGTTTTAGAGCTTTTGCGATGGTGTTTACAGTAAGCGAGTTAGCGTCAAAGTATGGAGTACTTGACCAATCCATTCATCAGTGGAAAAAGCAGTTTTTAGAAAACGCTTCACTTGCATTTGAAAATGCTGTGCCTGTGAAGAAATACAAAGAAGAAGTAAAACAAAAGGAATCTCAGATTGAAGCTTTATCCAAAGCGCTATAGACAGACTACGTTTAGAGAGGGACTTTCGTATTAAAAAAATTATCACAGGGTTCCCACAAAAATGTATTTTTGTGGGATATTAATAGCTTGGGCTTGAAGATTAAAAGAAGTCTCTCAAAGCCCAAGCTCGAAAGTATTACAATCAGCAGACAATGCGACCTTCTTGATATAAATAAGTCTACTCTTTATTACAAAAAAGGTTATAAAACTCATGAAGTTCTTAAACATTCAACCCTTATATCCAAGAAAAAAGAAAGTATATACATCAATAGCAGATAGCCAAAATAAAGTATATCCATATCTGCTAAAAAATATCAATCTAGAAAAACCCAACCAAGTATGGGCAAGAGATTACATACATTAGGCTAAATAAAGGCTTTTCTTATCTTTGTGTTGTTATGGATTTAAAAACGCAAGCTGTGCTATCTCATA